>Ga0208624_1001535_pt1 | contig 10919 bp, 8 predicted proteins | sample Knorr_S23_td_DCM_FD_185607 | JGI IMG/M metagenome (GOLD analysis project Ga0208624, IMG submission 185607) | Marine microbial communities from Southern Atlantic Ocean transect - Knorr_S23_td_DCM_ad_71m_LV_A (SPAdes) (version 2) | ecosystem: Environmental > Aquatic > Marine > Oceanic | place...
CCATGTCACAATAGGGGTTTATGAAGATTCTGACAAAAATACCTTATTTAATGTAAATGAAAGAATTGAAATGTTTAGATCGTCCGTTGACCATTTAAAAAATGTTAGCGTTTCATCCTATAGTGGACTTACTGTTAATTTTGCTAAGAATACTAACTCGAAAGTAATTATCAGAGGATTAAGAATTGGTAATGATTTTGAATATGAAAGAGGAATGGCTTTAATAAACAGAGAGATTAATAATGGCATAGAAACAATATGTTTAATTTCAGCAATGCCAAATCAATTTATCAGCTCATCTAGAGTTAAAGAGATCGCAATGCTTGGGGGTGATTATAAAAATTTTATACCTGAAAAAATATATGAATTTTCAAAAAACAAACTAATGGAGGAAAAATGACAGTATTAGAAAAATTAAATGATTTAAAGGAATATTTATCATCTTCTAAAAAGATGCTTGGTAAAAGTGTAATTGATGTAGAAAGAATAAAAGAAATTGTTTCTGACATTGAATCAAGCTTGCCTTTGGAGCTTGAGCAATCAAGAGTAATTATTTCTCAAAAAGAATCGATACTAAACGATGCAAGTGATGAAGCAGAAAAACTAACTGCTGAAACTTCAATGCATTGTGAGAACTTGATAACAGATGCTCAGTCAAAAGCAGAGTCTATGATATCAGAGAGTGAAATAATTTCTACAGCAGAAAAAAGGGCTAAGGAAATAATTGAACAAACTGAAAAAACTAAACTTGAAACATTAGATTCAGTTGAAAAAAATAAAAACGAAATACTTTCAAATGCTTCATCAATGCAAGAAGAAAGTGAAAATTATTCATCTCAAAGAAGAAGAGATGCAGATCAATATGCCAAAGAAGTCTTGTTTTCATTAGAAGAAAGATTGTCACTATCTTTAGCTCAGATAAGAAAAGGAATAGAAACGATGGAATCTGAAAATATTTCTGTCCAAGATTTATCCCAAGAAAAGATAGCTTAAAATAGATTAAAAAAAATTGTATACTTTTATCCAATGGATGAAAGTAACAAAATAAATAAAACCCTGTTAATTTTAGATGGGTTTGCAGTTATTTTCCGAGTTTATTATTCAAGGCAACCTATGTCGACATCGACAGGAATTACTACAACAATAGTTCAAGGGTTTTTATCAATATTATTTAAATTAATTAATGAAGTTAATCCATCACATATTATTCTTGCGATGGATTCTAAAGGTCCAACATTCAGACATGAAGAATATCCTGAATATAAAGCTGGGAGAGACCCTGCACCTCCTGATTTAACTGAACAAATTCCAACTCTTGAAAAAGTCATTAATTCATTCGGGATTCCAATTTATTCAGTAGAAAAATATGAAGCTGATGACTTGATAGGAACAATATCTTCTTCTAATTTAACAAAGGATTTTAAAAAGATAATTGTTTCTGGAGATAAGGATCTTTTTCAGTTGATTGATGAAAATACTTCAATTTGGTATTCAAGCCCAAATAGATTTTCATCTGATAGATTGGTCAGCAGTGATACATATCAAGATGAAAAAGGATTTGAGGGAATATCGCCAAAGAATGTACCGGATTTGAAAGGGTTGGCTGGAGATTCATCAGACAACATTAAAGGGATCCCTGGAATTGGGCAAAAAGTTGCAATATCTTTACTAAACAAATACAAAGATTTGGACACAATATATGAAAATATTGATCAAATACCAGATCTCGAGATAAGAGGAGCATCAAGAGTTCAAAGCTTATTGAATCAATATAAGGAAAATGCATACCAATCAAGAATGTTAGCAACTATAAATACACAGGCACCTTTAAATCTTGATATAGCCGGATCAGAATTTTGGGATTTTGAAAAAAAAGAAGTTGTTGAAAATCTTACTGAGCTAGAACTTATGTCTTTAATAAAAAGGATTCCAACAAAAGAAGATAAGCAAGAAACAATATTGCCAAAAATTAATGGCGAGTATCGATGTGTAAATAATGAAGCAATGATTAACTTATTAGAAAAATTAGTTTTAAATAAAAAATTTTTTAGCTTTGACACTGAAACCACATCTCTAAATCCTTTTGAAGCTGAATTAGTTGGAATATCTATCAGCACTGACACAGAAACGGGATGGTATATTCCGGTAAATCACTCTGCAGGTGAAAATATTTCAACTCAAAATCTAGCCAAAATTAAGAGATTATTTGAAGATCCTGCAATTGAAAAATATGCTCACAATGCAAATTATGACCTATCTGTTTTAGTAAATAACAATTTTGAAGTTAATAATCTTAATTTCGATACTTTAATTGCTGCTAACTTATTAGGTAAAAGAGCACTAGGTTTAAAAAATTTATCTTTAGAAATTTTAGGACTTGAAATGATGCCTATTGAAGATTTGATTGGAAAAGGTAAAGATAAAATTTCGTTTAGAGATGTAGATATTGAAAAAGCAATTTATTACGCATGTGCTGATTCTGATGCTACATTAAGACTAAAAAAAATTTTTGATAATGAATTAGAATCAAAGGGCCTTTCTGATGTGATGAATAAAATCGAAGTTCCTTTGATTCCAGTTATTGTTGAAATGCAAAAGACTGGAGTTTCAATAAATTCTCAAATTCTTAATGACTTTTCATCAGAACTTAAAGAAGAAATAATTAATCTCGAAATTGAAGCAAAAAAAATTATTAATAATGATGAAATTAATTTAAGATCAAGCCAGCAACTTTCAGAAGTATTAATTAATACGCTTAATATACCTGAAAAATGGTTTAGGAAAACAGCTAAAAAAACACAACTAAGTACTGATGTGAGTAATTTACAGAGCCTCATGACAAGGGACCTAAATGAAGAAACTAAGAAATTTATTGGTTTGATTCTTAGACACCGAGAACAAAGTAAATTGCAAAATACATATGCTGAACCACTTCCTAAATTAATTAATTCTAAAACCGAGAGACTTCACCCTAGTTTTAATCAGGCAGGAACATCTACTGGACGTTTATCTAGTAATGACCCAAATTTACAAAATATTCCTGTAAGAACTGAAAATAGAAATCATATTAGAAAAGCATTTGAATCAAATAAAGGTTATGTTTTAATGTCTGCAGACTACTCACAAATTGAATTAAGGGTTCTAGCGCATCTATCGGAAGAACCAAGTTTATTAAAAGCATTTAATAATAATGAAGACATTCATGAGTCAACAGCAAAAACAATTTACCAAACAAATGAAATATCTAAAGAACAAAGAAGAGTAGCTAAAATACTTAATTTTGGTGTTATATATGGATTAGGTCCTGATGGAGTCTCAAGGCAAACTGATTTATCAAGATCCCAAGGAAAAGAGTTTATAGATATTTATTTTGGAAAATATCCTGGAATAAAAAATTACTTAAACAATGTAATTAATTTTGCTAAGAAAAATATGTATGTTGAGACACTGACAAAGAGGAGAAGATTAATTCCAGAGATAAATTCTAACAATTTTCAAGTAAGGAATTCATCTGAAAGAATGGCAATAAATATGCCCATTCAAGGAACTGCGGCAGACGTGATTAAAATTGCCATGATAAATATAAATAGAGAATTGAAAAGTAAAAATCTCTTGTCAAAAATGATTATACAGGTGCATGATGAATTAATTTTTGAAGTTCCAAAAGAGGAGATATTTTTGATGGAAAGTATGCTTAGGGAAACTATGAGCACAGCGTTAAATTTAAAAGTGCCATTATTAGTGGACATTTCATATGCAGATAATTGGGGTGACTTAAAATAAAGATAATCAATCAATGGATAGAGATTGATATTTTGTGTATACTCTTTTTCCTAGTCTAAATTGTTGGAGCGATGGCTGAGTGGTTTAAGGCGGCAGTCTTGAAAACTGTTGTGCGTCCGCGTACCGGGGGTTCGAATCCCTCTCGCTCCGCCGATAATCCCACTTTTTTAATTCAGAGTTATAATTAAGTAATGGAAGAAATTTGTATAATGTGGTTTAGGCAAGACCTTCGACTTAATGATAATCCAGCACTAATTGAAGCAAATAATTCAGGAATTAAAATCTTGCCTGTTTATATTCTTGATGACGTTAATAGTAGTAATTGGAAGATTGGGTCTGCATCTAGATGGTGGCTTAATGAAAGTCTAAAAAAACTTAATGACTCTCTTAACAATAATTTATGTTTTATGAATGGTGATTCAATTAAGTCTTTAGACAATTTAATTAGTACATATAATGTTAAGTCAGTCTACTTTAATAAATGCTATGAACCTTGGCGAATACAGAGTGATGAAAAAATTGTTAATTTTTTATCAAGTAAGGGTATTAAAACTTTCCTATTAAATGGATCATTGCTTTTTGAACCTGAATCAGCTATGAAAGAAGATGGTACTCCCTATAAGGTATTTACACCTTTTTATAGGAAGGGATGTTTGCAAAATTCACCTGAACCAAGAATACCGCTAGAAGTTCCAAAAAATATTAAATTTTTAAAGCACGAAGAGTTGCATCTTGAAGAATTAGAATTATTACCAAAAAAAAATTGGTACAAAAATTTTAAAGATGAATGGTCACCGGGTGAAAATGGTGCAAGAGAGAAATTAAATCAATTTTTACAATTGGGAATTAATGACTATAAAGACGGAAGGAACTTTCCTTTTAAAAAGAATGTTTCTAGATTATCTCCACACCTTCATCATGGTGAAATTTCTCCGAATACAGTTTGGTACGAGGTCAAAGAAAAAGCAGAAACTATGGACAGTTATCGAGATGGAGATCATTATCTTAGCGAATTAGGATGGAGAGAATTTTCATACAATCTTTTATATTTTTTTCCTTATCTACCTAATGAGAATTTACAAAAAAAATTCGATAATTTTCCTTGGGAAGAAAATAATGAATTACTAATTAAGTGGCAAAAAGGTGAGACTGGATACCCTATTGTTGATGCTGGAATGAGGGAGTTATGGAAAACTGGATACTTGCATAACAGGGTGAGAATGATTGTAGGATCTTTTCTAGTAAAAAATTTACTTCTACATTGGCATCATGGCCAAGAATGGTTTTGGGAAACTTTAGTAGATGCCGATCTTGCAAATAATAGTGCTAGTTGGCAGTGGGTATCAGGAAGTGGAGCAGATGCAGCGCCATACTTTAGAATATTCAATCCAGTTACACAAGGAGAAAAATTTGATCCAAATGGAGACTATATAAAACATTATATTCCTGAGTTGAAAAATCTTAATGGAAAATTTTTATACGCACCTTGGGAAGCACCAGAAAGTGTACTACAAGCTGCAGACATAGAATTAGGGAAAAATTATCCTAATCCAGTTGTAGATTTAAAGTTATCTCGCGAGAAAGCTCTTGCAGCATTTGAAAAGCTTAAATAAATGCCACAAATAAAAAAATCAAATCTTCCTGAAAAAACTTGTGTTGTTTGCAAAAGGCCATACAAATGGAGAAAGAAATGGAAATTAGTTTGGAATGAAGTTAAATATTGTTCTGAAAAATGTAGAAGGAATAAGTAAAAACAAGGAATGAATAAAGAAAAAATTTCAATTGTATGGTTTAAAAAAGATTTAAGGGTAAAAGACAATTTAGCCTTACTTTCTGCAAGCAAAACAAACTTACCTGTACTGCCACTTTATATTTTTGAAAGAGACTATTGGAAGCAAGATTTTTCATCTCAAAGACACTGGGAATTCATTTATGATTGTTTAATTGATCTCAATATTGACTTGAATAATATTGGCCAAAGTTTAATTATTAAAAATGGAATAGCTAAAAATATTTTTGAAAATATAATAAAAAATTATGATGTGCAATTTGTATTTGCTCACCAAGAGACAGGAAATGACTGGACATTTGTACGAGATGAAGAAATAAGAACTTTGTTTAAAAAAAACAAAATTTCATTTAAAGAGTTTCCAACTAATGGTGTGGTTAGGGGTTTAAAAAATAGGGATGAATGGTCCAAGATAAGAAACTCAAGGATGTATGATGACATCTATGAAAGCCCAAAACAATTAATTCATTTTAATGGCATTTCTTCAGACCAAATACCAGACAAAAAAAATAAATTTTTAAAAAATAAAAGTGCTGGAATTACTCAAAAAGGAGGAAGAATTGAAGGCTTAAAAATTTTAAATAGTTTTTTAGATGAAAGAAGTAAGAATTATCTAAAAAATTTATCAAAGCCAGAATATTCTATTGAAAGCTCCTCAAGACTTTCTCCGTTCTTAAGCAACGGCGTAATTAGCGTAAAAGAAATCATTAATGAATACAGAAAAAGAAAAGAAGGCAATTTTAATACAGGTAATCTAAAAGGTTTAAAAAGAAATATTTCAGCCTTTAATTCAAGACTTTCTTGGAGGTGTCATTTTATTCAAAAATTAGAAGATCAGCCTCAGATAGAATTTAAAAGTATGCATCCAGCCTACGAAGGCATAAGGGATGAGTTTATTAATGAACTTTATTTTAAATTATGGAAGGAAGGTAGGACGGGATTTCCAATTATTGATGCATGCATGAGAAGTCTGATTCATACTGGCTGGCTACCTTTTAGAATGAGGGCAATGTTAGTAAGCTTTGCAAGTTACAACCTTTTAATTGATTGGAAAAAGTCAGGGGCATACCTTGCTAGACTATTTACTGATTTTGAACCAGGTATTCATTACAGTCAGATGCAAATGCAATCAGGTGTAACTGGAATAAATGCAATAAGGATTTATAATCCCATTAAACAATCATACGATCAAGACCAAGAAGGGACTTTTATTAGAAAATGGGTTGATGAATTGAAACATGTTCATGCTGCCTACATTCATGAGCCCTGGAAAATGAATAAAGATTTACAAGAAAAATTTAAATGCTTTATAGGATTTGATTATCCAGAACCAATTGTAGATCAAGGCGAATCTTCAAAATTTGCAAAAAATTTAATTTATTCAGCCAGAAAAACAAAGAATTTCAAAAAAAACTCTGAAAAAGTATTTAACAAACTTGGAAGCAGAAAAAACAATACTTCATCAAAAAGAATTAAAAACAGTACCAATAAAAACCAACTTTCTTTAATTGATTAGTTTATCTTTTAGTTGCAAATAAGTTATATTAGAAAAATTAATATAAACAATTAAATCAAATGAAAATATTAATGGTTGGTGGGTCAGGAATGGTTGGAACATTTATTTATCCTTACATTTCAAAACATCATGAAATAAAAATACTTGATATAAATGAACCTAAAATAAGTGAGTGCGAATTTATACAAGGCTCAGTAAATGACGAAAATGCACTTATTAAGGCATTTGACGACACTGATTGCTTTATTAATCTAACAATGAAAAATCCTCAAGGAGGATCTTCAAAAAATCAAACAATTGAGGACATTAAGGAAAATTATGAGTTAAATAATAAAGGTCTCCATATGTTGCTATTTCATGCACAAAAAATGGGAGTTTTAAGGGGAATTCATACAAGCACTATGAGTGTGCATCATAGGGATCCTAGAAGCCTTGAAAATAACGGTTTCTATCATAGCGAAGAAAGTATAAACATGGATACGCCATCGGTTTATGGACTAACTAAATCTTTTGGAGAGAAAATATGTGATTATTTTTGCAGATGGTTTGATATGAATATTCTTGCATTGAGAATCACTGGCCCGAGGAACGAAAAAGACTGGGCAATTCAAGTAAAAAGATCCATTAATGATAATGGAGAATATTTAGGAGTCCCTTCAGAAGATGGACCAAATTTGTGGGTTACTCATGAATCAGACCTTGCTGATGCTTATTTAAAATCAATTGATTATGTTTTTAAAGGCTCAAAAAGATTTGATAGTATATTTATAGCTGGTGATCCAGAGCAGAAAGAGCATAATTTAAGCAAAGCAAAATATCTCTTGAACTGGGAACCAAAAAAACATCATAAAGATTTGATATGAAAATTGAAAAAATAAATAGCTTTCTTGCAAGAGATCAATTCATTGTAGAAATAATTACTGACAAAGGTATAAGCGGAATTGGGCAATCAGCTTGCTGGGCTTATCCTGAGGCAGTTAAATCAATTGTAGATAGATTCGAAAATATATTGATTGGAAAAGATCCATTTATGATTGAAGAAATTAATCAATTGCTTATGAGAACAGGCCCTTTTAGAGGATCAGTTTTGTCGGGAGCCATTTCAAGTATTGATATTGCCCTTTGGGACATTAAAGCCAAATTTTTTGAAACACCAATATGGAATTTATTAGGCGGCAAAGTAAGAGACAGGATAAGACTTCATCTACTTTTAGGGATAGTCTACGGAAATAGTAAATCGAAAAATGAAGGATTATATGAAAGTGCGAAAAAAGCTGTAAAAGATGGATTTACTGCCTTAAAGATAGATCCTCTTCCAGATAATTACTATGACCTATCTCTTGATAAATTAGTAAAAGATACTACTGAGACTGTTGCTGCTTTAAGAGAGGGTGCAGGTAGTGAAGTAGATATTATATTAGAAATTCATAGGAAATTAACTCCTATGACTTCTGTTCATTTGGCTGAATCAATGAAAGAATTTAATCCTATGTTTTTTGAAGATCCGATTCAAATAGATAGTATAATTTCGCAATCAGATATCGCAAAAAGGGTTTCAATTCCAATCGCTAATGGAGAAAGAATGCATTCAATTTGGGAATTTAGGGAATTACTTAGCAATGGTGGTCCTCAATATGTTAGACCAGATGTTGGTTTGGCTGGCGGTATAACACAAACAAAGAAAATAGCTGCAATTGCTGAGTCATACCACTCAGCTTTAGTAACTCATAATTTTTTAGGCCCAATTTTAACTGCAGCTTCTATTCATATTGATTCATCAATACCAAATTTTATTACTCAAGAATATTCTCTTGATGATGAATCCAAAAAAAATGATTATTTAATTTCATCCTTAAAAAGGGAGGGAGGGTATATAATCACTCCTGAAAAACCTGGCTTAGGAATAGAAATTGATAAAGAAAAAATGAAGCAAGTGCCTTATGAACCATTAGATTTAAGTGATCAAGTTCCCTATAGATTTGATGGTTCAAATGCATTTTCAGTATAAATTATGAATCAAAATAAAGATTACGATAATAAAATTAATGAAGATGAATTAGGACCATTAAAGTTAAAGATATCTCCAAGAAGAGGTTTAATAGTAATTGGAATTATTTTTATAATTATCCTAATAATAGGTATGTTTGCATTAATTATTGATTTTTTATTACAAAGTTAATCATTACCTTGAAAGTTTTTTTCAATAATTTCTTCATCACCAACTTGCCTATCTTTCCAATGTACTGATTTAGTCAAAAAAGTAATAATGGAAAAAACACCAACCACTACAGTAATTGTTGTAATTATTGGATATAAAATTCCGTACCTCAATCCTTGTTTTGATCTATAAGATGAAATCGCCCAAGAAAGAGTTAATAATCCCCAAATGGAATAAGCAATCATTTCTTTTGTTCTTGTTAATTTTGAACCAAAGAATTCACCTAACATTATAAAAATTGGCATCAAACCCATTGATAAAAACAAAATTAATAATAAAACAAATGGGATTAATTTATTATTGAAGAAAGGGAAAATTGACTTAGAAAGACCTTCGAGGGCCTCTTTTTCAGATGAATAAGAAAAAGTTGATAATCTTTCAGTCCCATCAAAAACCCTCAAAACATAACCATTCTTTGAAATACATCTTCCAAGCTCGAAATCATCTAATATCTTTTCTTTAATTGCCTTGTGCCCACCAATTGAAAAATATGCACTTTTTCTAAACAACAAGAATTGCCCAAATGCTGAAGAAAAAATTGGATTCTTATTAGAAAAAATTATTGGTAGGCAAGAAAAAATAAACCATCCTATTGTAACTGAAATTACTTTATCTACAGCTGTTTTAGTAATTCTATTAGGAAAAAGTGATATTAAATCTATGTCTTTATTGTTCATTTCACTAATAGATTCTGCAATTGTATTTTTTTGCAACTTTGTATCAGCATCAATAAATAATAAGAAATCACCTTTTGCGAAATTACTTAATTGATAACAAGCCCAGTTTTTTCCTGTCCAGCCCTTTGATTTCTTTTCACCTTTGACCACACTTACTGACTGAAATTTATGTGATAATTCATTTACTATTTCAAAGGTTTGATCAGAAGAATCGTCATCAAGAACAATTATTTCTAAATTTTTATATGATTGATCTACTAAAGAATATATACATCTTTTTATATTAATTTCTTCATTTCTTGCAGGAATCAATACTGAAACTAATGAAGAATCTTTATTGTGATCATTTAGGATAGGTTTTTTTATAAAAATTAAATTTATTACCCCCATTATTGCAACAAGGATTGAAAATGCAAAAAGAGAATAAAATAAAAAGAGTGCAATAAATTCAAATAAGATTCTCACTTTTATGCTTTCCTTTCATTTATCCAGTTCCTGAATATAATTTTTTGATTTAATTCTTTTCTATGTTTATACATTACAAGAATAAAATTAATTAGGTATATTACTATAAATTCAAGCGCAAATGAAAAAATTAAAACCCAAATCAGTATACCAATCCAGCCAAATAATATGGTCCAAATATGAGTTTTTTGAATTAAATGAGAAAAAGCCATCATTAAGCAAATTAATGGGCCAATTACTCCTGAAGAAATTGCTAACCATATTCCGCAAGTAACAGATAATGATTTACTTCCCTTAAATTTCAGAAATGGTGAAAAAATACTTCCGCTTATGGCTGCCAAACAAATAAAAATTAATTCATAACTATTTATTCCATAATTTATAGCAAGATAAACTGGAAAAAATGATTTTGAAATATCTAATAATATTGCTATTAGGCCAACCTTAATTCCTGACAATTTAATAGTGTTA
>Ga0208624_1001536_pt1 | contig 10913 bp, 5 predicted proteins | sample Knorr_S23_td_DCM_FD_185607 | JGI IMG/M metagenome (GOLD analysis project Ga0208624, IMG submission 185607) | Marine microbial communities from Southern Atlantic Ocean transect - Knorr_S23_td_DCM_ad_71m_LV_A (SPAdes) (version 2) | ecosystem: Environmental > Aquatic > Marine > Oceanic | place...
GCCGCCATCGCATTCTGACCACCGGCGCTCCCGCCATAAATGCCCACGCGGCTGAGATCCATGTACGGATACTTTTTCGCCGCTGCCTGCATCCACTTAATGCGATCTGGGAAGCCGGCGTCGTTGATGTTCTTGTAGGCAAAATGCTGAAACTCGCGCCCGCGATGGTTCGTACCCTTGCCGTCGATCTGCACAGTGATGAAGCCCAGCTCCATCAGCTCATCGCGCCATTGGCCGTACCGGCTACGCCAGCCCTTGGGCACAAACGAACCGTGCGGTCCGGCGTAGATGACCTCAACAACGGGATATTTTTTCTTCGGATCAAAATTACTCGGCCGACAAATAATGCCGTGGATGTCGAACTTGCCGTCGCGATCCTTGGCCACAAACCGTTCGGCATGACGCCAGCCGGTGGCGTAGAGATCCTTGGCATCCGCGGTCTCCAATTCGCAGAGCAGTTTGCCGTCGCTCACGCGTCGTAAGGCATGCCGTGGCGACAGATCCACGCGGCTCCAGGTATCGATGAACACTGTCTTGTCCGGCGACACCTGCGTGCTGTGCGTGCCGTCACCTTCAGTCAGGCGAAGAAGCCCCGTGCCGTCGAAGTTCACACGGTAGGTATGCAGGTAATACGGATCCTGCCCCGGCTCGCGGCCGGCGGCTCGGAAGATAATCTGGCGCTTGCCCTCATCCACCTCCACCACCTCGCGCACCACCCATTGACCCTTGGTGATTTGGTTTTTCACTTTGCCGGTTACGCCGTCGTAAAGGTAAAGATGATTCCAGCCATCGCGCTCGGACCGCCAGATGATTTCCTTCAGGTCATTGACGTCCCGGCGAAAGCTGTTACCGAACACGAACACAAAGGTCTCGGCCGTTTCATCAATCAACGTGCGCGCCTTGCCGGTAGCCACGGGAATCTCGATCACTCGATGCGCGCCGAACCCGCGCTCGATATGCTCGAATAGCAGTCCGCTAGAATCTGGTCGCCACTTGAGTTCGCGCGTTTCAAATGGATCCTTCACCAACGCCGGATCCACCGTGAAATGCTTGCCATCCTTTACCGCTTCAAACACGTGGACCGTGTGCGTCGGAATTTTGTCTCCCGGCTTGGCGTACACGCGTGTGAAGCTCTTCGGCTGCAATTGCTTGGAAGGCGACGATTCCACGTATTGCACGCGCCGCTCATCCACCTGCTGGCGGCGTACAATGCCGATGTAGCGCGAGTCCGGCGACCAGCGGAGGTAACCTTCATACCGATCCTGCTCCTTGCCGTCGTGCGACAACTGAATCTCCTCATTTCCCTCCGTCGCGCGAATCCACACATTGTAATCGCGCGCAAACACACGCCACTTGCCGTCGGGAGATTTCCAGTGATCCTTGCGAGGCGACTTCTCTGGTTTCGGCGGCAAGTCCACTTTGGCCGCCAACGCGTCCCGCGCCTTTTCAAATTTCGCCTTGTCCGAAAACGCCTGACGCTTGCCGGCCGCACCATCCACCAACACCCATTCGCGGCCATCGCGCAACCGGTTCTGGTACCAGAAATGCGGTCCTCCCAGCCACTGCGGCGAAATCCGCTCCTTGAAAACCTTCCCGCTGATCTTCCCGCGCAGCGCGTAGGCCCGCTCGTAATCCGCTTTCGTTCCCTGCCCCTGCGCCGTTTGCCACAGCGCGCACATCGCGATCCAAAGAAAAAGCCTATTCATGAACGGCCACAGTGTTCGGCCAATGAGCAAGCCAGTCAAGGCCCTCGACGCTCCGCGATCAGATCGTGCACGTGCATTTTGTTTTCCATCGCGGCAAAGCCAAATTCATCGGTGGCGCCATAGGACTGATCCGTCGCGCACAGCGCCGTGGCCGACATCAAAAGGATAATTGGGTAAACTCTCCTCGTCACAATTCGCCGAAGTACGGGCGCACTTCAACGGACGTTATTCGAACGGAACCTATTGCCACTCCCTGTCCGCCATACTACGCCAAAATCTCGCTGAGCGGGCCGGTGCTTTCCTTGAAGGATTTTACTGGGCATCCCATTTGCTGGAGAATGGTGAGGTACAGGTCGGACGCCGGCTTGGTGCCGCCGGCCCATTTCACGTGCTGGCCGTGTTGGAAGCCGAGCTTGCGTCCGCCGGCCAGCAGCATTGGGAAACTGCCGCCGCTGTGACTGCTGATCTGCGAGCCGCCGAGCATCAGAACCGTGTGATCGAGCAGCGAGCCGTCGTGCGCCTCAATGGATTTCAACTTTTCCATCAACCGGGCGAGGCTGGCGCAGAACATGGCATCGCGTTGGCCGAGCACTTTCACGTCGACGTTATCCGCGCCGCGATTGCCGGATCCTTTGTGGTGGAAATCATGCGCACCCCGCAGAGACGCGCCGGCGTTCTTGGCCCATACCTTGTAATCGTCGTAATTCGGACCGCCCTCACCGCCGAGGCTGTGAGTCACCACGCGGGTCATGTCTGTTTGGAACGCGAGCGCGATGAGGTCCATCATCAGCTCAATGTGTTCCTGCATGCTGTTCTTCACCGCCGGCTCCAGCCGCACGCCTTTCTCGTCAAACTTCGGCCGGCCTTCATCGAGAATATTATCGCGAGCCTGCATGCGCTGTTCCACCTCACGGATGGAGGTGAGGTACTGCTCCACACGCTGGCGATCGGCATGACCGAGCTTGCCTTGAAAGCGTTTGATGTCGCCCACAGCCGTATCGAGCACAGACCGATCCAGCGCGATGCGTTTCTTGGCTTCCTGGATCTGCGCCTTGTCCGCCGGCGGAAAGAGCCGGTTGAACACCGCCTGATAATCCGCCGTGGCCGGGATATCCGCGCCCATCGCGTTGCGCGACAGCGTGGTTGTACCCACGCCATTGGCGAACGACAACGCCAGCGACCGCACATACGTCGGCCCCGCGTACTTGGCCGCCACCTGATCCATCGAGATGGTGTTGGTCACCGTGCCGGGCGTTTGCTTGATGTTTGTGCCGGTCAACCAGTTGTACGGATGCTCGTGTCCGCTGATGCGTCCCTGAATGTGCAGGAGACTGGAGAGCACGGAAAAATTCTCGCGATGCTTGGCCAACGGCCGATGCGACGGTGCCAGCGTGTAGTCCGGGCCGGTGTCTTTCGGAAACCAGTTGTAATGATTGATGGCGCCCGGGATATAAAAACACGCCAGCCGCGACGGATCACTCTGCCCCGTCGCCGCCGCCAGCGTCTTGCTGCCCATGATATCAAGATACGGCAGCGCCAAGGCTGCGCCCATGCCCCGCAGGGCGGTTCGTCGGGAAAGTGGTTTGGATTTTATGTTCATTCCGATTTCCTTTCAGCGTTTAAAGACTATGACAAAACCCGGGCGCTGGCAATCTCATTGGGTTCCCAGAAACGCATCACTGCGCACCACAGCTTTCACCACATCGCGGAGCGGATAGCGCCGGTCGCGGAGGTGGTTTTGGATGGTGCGGATTTCAGCCAGCGCGGCGACGTCCGGTTTGCAGCCAGTACCGTAAAGCGTAAGGTTTTTCAACAGACCACGCACGAGATCGTCCTGATAATGCTGAACCATCAGCTGCTTGAATTCCGCAAAACTCTTAAAGGCTTCACCACGCGGCAGTTGGCCAACCACATCGACCGGACGCGATTTGCCGGCGCCGTTCCAGGCAATCTTACCATCGATTTCCTCGCGATTGTATTTCTCAAACTCCACGTCGCGCCAGCGGCCGCTCAAGTCGAAATTCTGAAACGCGAACCCCAGCGGATCCATCTTCTCATGGCACACCGAGCAGCGGGCATCCGCCTGATGTTGCTTCAGCAATTCGCGGAACGGCTTGCCGCGATTGGCGTGTTCGTTGGGATCGAGCTCCGGCACTTCCAAAGGCGGTGGCGGCGGCGGATCATCGAGGATATGCCGCAGTGCCCAGGCGCCGCGATAGATCACCCAGTTGTCGCCCATCCACGTGAGCATGGACTGGATGCCCGCCTGGCCCAGCAGACCGCCACCACGCGGATCATCACGGCGCAGCTTGGTCTTGCGCAGATCGGAGTGGGCAAACCCTTCATAGCCGTAATGCCGCGCGAGGCTGTCGTTCATCATCGTCCAATCACTATCGATCAACTCGCGCGCCGGACGGTTGTCTTTGAGCATCTGCGTGACGTAGGCGATGGTTTCCTCCTGCATCGATTCCTTGAGGTACCGTCCAAAGCGGAAGTCCTGATGCTGCAACGTGGGCATGGTCAACGTAATCGGCTGCCCCATCACCAGCCATTGCCGGACAAACGGCCGCACAAACGCGTCGCTGCGCGGATCAACCAACAGCCGGTCCACCTGTGCATCGAGCACCTTGGCATCGCGGAGTTTGCGCTCCTTGGCCAACCGCCGCAGGGTGGCATCAGGTGGCGCGCCGGTGAGCATGAAGCTCAGGCGCGAAGCAATGGCGTGCTGCGATTCGGTGACCGGACTGAGATAACGAAACGGCGCACTCATCAGCACCGAGTGAAACGCCGACCGCAAGGCGGCATCGAATCCCGCGCCCTGCTGACGCACCTTGCGGTACAACGCGAAGAACGGCTTGCGTTCGCCGCTGCTCACCGGCCGACGCCAGGCCCGCTCCATCCACAAGGCCAGCAGCCGTTCGGCGCTCGAATCGTTATCCGCAAGCTCGCCCACATCCGCGCCCCATTCCACCGGTGGCCACAGTGCGAGGTAACCCATCTCCACTTCGATCGCCTGCAGGGTGACAAACGGCGCCGGTGTTTCCTCGGGCGACGGTTTCTTTTTGCGATCCCACAGAGGCCGATACAATCCCGTGCCGCCGGGGATTTTCTTATCCTTTGGCGACCGATCCTCATTTTCGAAACCCTTCACGCCGTACGGCATTTCCACCATCGGCTGCAACAGCACGTCCACTCCGCGCCGGCCCAGCGGCAGGTCGTCCACCTGAATATGATACACCAGCTCCTGCGGTTTGTTTGGCGGGGCGTCAATCTCCGGTGTATCCAACAACCGCCGACCGGCTTTCACCCACAGATGCGCGCGCGGCAGATCCTTGAATTTACCCTCGAAGGTGGACACCAACAATCGCATGCGCAGAACGCCTTTGCCGTCTGCCGGCGGCCACAAGGCAAAGGAATTGCCGTTGCGTGAACCCAGCCACTGCGGCTCCATCAAGAGACCGTCTTTGTGATTCACCCCGCGCGCCTTGAAGTAGCCGCCGGTTTTCTTCCAGTCATCCAGCGTACGACGCGGATCCTTGATGTTGCGCAGATCGGAAACCCAGTTGGTCCCGCGGGCCGGCTCCAGAAACCGAATGCCCTCCACGGCCCGGCGCGTCACCTCCATCACACGCGCCACTGAATCGGCTGCATCCTGCAAGCCCGCTGCGCCGGTATCGAAACCGTCCACCCGGCCATCGGCCGGCAGCATGTAGGCGTAGTCCACCGACAACCCGGTCAAGTCCTGCAGGGCCGCCGACAACTCGCGCCGGTTCAAGCGTCGCGTGTGCCCCACACGCGCCTTGGACTGCTCCGCTTCGATCCAGCCCAGCAACCGCTTTACCGCGGCGGCCTCCGGCTGCGCCTCATCCTCCGGCGGCATTTCGCCCGCGCTCAACACCTCATGCACCAGCGTCCAGAGATGCCCGTCAGCCGCCTTGAATTCGGTCAATCGATCCAGCCGAATCCGCCCCTTCTGCGTCTCCGCCCCATGGCATTTCACGCAGTGCTCCTTCAGTACCGGCTGCACATCGCGCGCAAACGACGCGGCTTGGGTGTACCCGATTCCAAAAAACAAAATCAAAATCGCGCTTCTCATTTCAACTCCCAAAACTTCAGTTCGTTTTTGCTGCCGGAAACGGCGCGGCGGCCGTCGGGGCTGATCGCAAGGCTGATGACCGCGGCGGTGTGGCCGCGCAGGGTTTGCCGCAGCTTGCCGGTGCGCAGATCCCACACGCGCACAGTGCGGTCGTCGCTGGCGGAAACCATTCGTTCACCCTTGGCGCTGAGAGCCAACACGGTGAGATCATCGGTGTGGCCACGCAGGGTGCGCGCCTGGCCGGTTTCGGTGTTCCAAATCTTGAGCACATCATCCCATCCGCCGGACACCACCCATTTACCATCCGCGCTCCAGCCCACCGCGCTCACGGCCTCGGCATGCGCGCCGAGCACACGGTGGGTTTCGCCGGTGCGGGTGTCCCACAGTTTCACGCGGTTCTCGCCGTCGCCGGTCAGGAGCTGATGGCCATCGGGCGAGAACGCCACGCCGGTCACGTCGTACTCATCGCCCTGCTCTAGCGTGAGCAATGGCTCGCCGCCTTTGACGCTCCACACCTTGGCGGTGTCATCGCCACTACCGGTGGCGAGGTATTGATTGTCGGCACTGAACACAATCGAGGTGACATTCTCCCTGTGCGCGCGCCAGCGTGTCTGCACCGCTCCGGTTTGCGCATCGCGCACGGTAATCAGCCCGACCCAACCGCCCATGGCAAGGTGTTTGCCGTCCGGGCTCCACGCCACCGCCGTTGGGGCCGTAAGCACGTCCCGGCATTCCAGCACAGTCTTGCCCGTCCGCGCCTCCACCACCCACAACCGGCCTTCATCATTGCCCGCCACCACCCGATTGCCATCCGGCGAAAACGCCAGACACTGTACCCACTTCGCCGGTCCCTTGATGGTGACAGGCGGGGGCTCCGCAAAAGATGCAACGGCAAAAGTCAGAAGGCTCAAGCAACGCAACAGCACGGAGCGATTATCAGTAGCTGACACCGATTGGCAAGCGCCCGGCTAAACGAGCTGCTTGATGGGCTGGGCGTTGGTGATGACGCGCTGGACCTCGGCGGGGAGGTTGTTGCGCAGGCGGAGGTTCGGGATGTCGAAGAGCGTGTGCATCACCGTGCCGAGCAGCATGTTGTTGGTCACCAGATCCGCGGCGGGCGCGCTGGCGGTCTTGTCGCTCTGGCCGATCACCTGGCCCATATTCAGGCCGCCGCCGGCAAAGGCGAGCGTGCACAGGCGGCCCCAGTGATCACGGCCGCCCCGATTATTGATGCGCGGGGTGCGGCCAAATTCGCCGGTGATCACGAGCAGAATCTTTTCGCTGAGACCGCGGTGTTCGCAGTCCTCAATAAACGCGCTTACCGCCTTGTCCACTGCCGGGCCGAGAATAGGCATGCCGTCATCCACGCCAAAGGCGTTGCCGTGCATATCCCACCCGGTGTTGGTGACGGTGACAAAGCCGCAGCCGGATTCACACAGGCGACGGGCCATCATCATCTGTTTGCCCAATGCCTCGGGCGAAAAGCCGGGGATGGCTTTGCCGTTCTTTTTCTTCTTCGGTAAACCTTTGGGAATTTTGATGTGACCGGTATCGTAACGTTCCACCCAACGCGGGTCTTCATCGGAAAGATCAAATACCTTCGACACGCCGCCGAGGATAACGTCGAACGCCTGCTGCTCAAACTCGCTGGCGCTCTCCACGCCGCCCTTGTCGGCGAAGCGTTTCAGCTCATCAAGCTGCTTGAGCAAGCCGCGCCGATCCTCGAACCGGCCGCTGGGCAGGTTCAGATTCATGTCATTGAGAATGTCGCTACCCTTGCTCGGGTCAAACGCCGAATACGCCTGTGGCAGATCGCCAATACCCGTGATCCGGCTCGGCACGGCGCTTAAGTCTTTGTAACGCTCACCCATCGCCGCCGGCACCACGAGGGTATTATTCGGTAAGCCGGTCTCGCCGTTGTTCAACCCCGCCACGCGCGCGAACAAGCTGCCCATGCATGCCTTGGTGGGGTTGCCGCCGGCCGCCACGAGCGCCGCGGCGCTGGCATGGCTGCCGTTGCCGTGGGCGAAGCTGCGCACTACAGCCATCTTGTGTGCCAGCTTACCGAGCATCGGAAAATGACTACCAAAGGTCACACCCGGCAGGCTCGTCTTGGTTTCACCGAACATCGCCCGATACTCGTTCGGCGCGGACATCTTCGGGTCAAAGGTCTCGATATGCGTCGGGCCACCCTGCAGGTTCAGCATCACCACGCTTTTGCCGGTGAGAATGTTATCACCCTCGCCCGCCATTGCGCGCGTGGCCAGCAACTGCGGCAACGTCAACCCGCCCAAGCCTAGCGCACCCACGCGCAAAAATTCACGCCGACTGGCGCCTTCGCAGTTGTGAACTGAATCGTTGGAGGTGATGCGGATCATGATGAATCAGGGTTAGGCCAGCAGCTCGGTGAGCATTCTCATTCTTAGTCCCTAAGACTAGGTTGGTGGGCTCAATTATTCAATAATAACGTCTCTTTTATTGTCCACCGCCGCGGTTAGTTTCAGGGTGCGATATAAAAAAATCGCTGCTCAAAATCGCTGTGACCAGCGCTTCAAAACTGCCGCCGCTTTCGCAATACACCTTGTGCGCCGCACACTGAGAAGTCAATGCGTTGGACTAGATTCAATTCGATCATAAACCATCATAATGATCAGAAATACACCCATTCATAGCTCGACCACAGGCGGTCCGTTGACTATGTAGATAGGCATGTTTACACGATCTCTTCTCCTTTTTTATTTGATACAAATGATGAGCGTGAGTGCCGCGGATACACCTCTCCCAAAAGTTAAAGTAGAGAATATTAGGCAGGCATTTCACAACGGAGAACACAATGCCTTTACAGATCTTATTAGCTGGAAAGGGAAAATTTGGCTGACGTTCCGATCATGCCCAGATGGCCATATGGTATTCCCCTCCTCACGGATCATCGTATTGAATAGCGGCGACGCCCGAACTTGGCGGAAAGTCCACGAGTTTTCCGTGCCCCTCAGGGACACGCGTGACCCACATTTTCTGGCCTTCAAAGGACAACTTTTCGTTTACACCGGCACTTGGTTTTCCGGCGAAGGTGAACTGCCTCGCAATCGATACGACATCAATAAACACCTCGGCTACGGTGTGAAAACAGCAGATGGTAAGAACTGGTCAAAACCCTTCCAATTAGAAGGCACCTACGGCCATTACATCTGGCGGGCCGCCACCCACAATGACAAAGCGTACCTTTGCGCCCGCCGTAAACGCGGCTACTCCGAGAAAGAATCGGGTGCCGGAGCCACGCCAATTATGGAAAGCGCCATGCTAGAAAGCGATGACGGCATCAACTGGAGGTACCGCTCTCTTTTCCAGAAAACAAAAGGTAATGAAACCGCGTTCCTCTTTCGTCAAAACGGTGAACTACTGGCAATCAGCCGCTCGCAAGGCCGCGAGCCTGCGTTGCTGGTGCAATCAAATCCACCCTATCAAATTATCAAACGAAAAACGTTAACCGAATATATCGGTGGCCCGTTACTTTCCCGCTGGAAAGAAAACTACGTTGTGGGCGGCCGCCGCTTTACCCCGAGCGGCACGCGTACTGTTCTGTACTGGCTGCAAGACGAGGAGCTTAAGAAATTTGCCGAACTGCCCAGCGGAGGTGACACCTCCTACCCCGGCTTCGTGGAGCTCGATGATGGAACGGGCCTAGTCTCATGGTATTCCAGCCATGAGAAAGATGCGAAAGGCAAAACGATTACCGCAATCTACCTAGCAGATCTGAAGCAGCAGTAGGCGGCTCATTTACCCAAAGGATGCTCCTTCAGCAGGTCCTCCACGTTGTAGAGGTCTTTTTTGTCTTTCATCGCGGCGCGGACTTTAGCCACTTGCTCTGGAGCGATCGGAGAGGCTTTGTTGCCAAAACTATTGCGAGCGAAGGTAAGGACAGCGGCGATTTCGTCATCTTTCAGTAAATGCTCAAACGGAGTCATCGGCACTTGGCCGGGATACTCCACACCCTTAACAGTGATCGGTCCGATCAATCCCTTAAGCGTGAGTTTGATCAGGCGTTCGTCGTCCTTGAGCATCCATTCGGTGCCGGCCAAGGGTGGGAATCCAGCAGCAGGTAAACCGCCGCCATTGGGTTGATGGCAGGTGGAGCAGTGGGCTTCGCGCGAGTAAATCTCGGCGCCTTTGCGGAAGAGGTTAGCGTCCTTGCCGGTCAAATGACGCGGCACACCCACGGGACGTTCGCGGGCGCCGGAGAAGACCTTGTTATCCAACGCAGCCGTGGCGGCCTGGAAGGTTTGCTCGGAATGCTTGTCGAGGCCCTTTCCTTGCGCGGTGGCCAGAATGGGCTGAGCCACGGCCTTGGGCAGATAGGAGGCGGCGGTAATAGCCTCCATCCGCACACGACCATGGTCATCATTGGCAGCAGCCTTGAGAAGTTCTGGGTAGTTTTCGAACTGAGCAGCGTTAAAGCGCAGGACGCGGACGGTGGCAGAACGGACGCGGTGATCTTTGGAATCTAGCAGTTGCTTAAGCAACGGCTTGTTGAGTCGGTCGATGCCCCAGCTCACCCAAAGGGCCTCGAGCAGGTGATGCTCATCCTCAAGCGACGGAATCCATTTGCCGAGTGCGGCGGTGACTTCATCGGCATCGCGACCACGCAACTCGCGGCGTGTGCGATAGCGGCTACGGTACTCGTGCAGCTTCAGGTTTTCCAACAACACGGGAATTGGGGCGCCGGCGATATTCGCGGGCTTCACCAGCGGGCGGCCGGGATAGGTGATGCGATACACGCGGCCGTGCACGTGGTCGCGGTTCGGGTCGCGCGCATTGTGTTGCATGTGGCCAATAAGAACGTTTTGCCAATCGACGACATAGAGCGAGCCGTCGGGTGCGAACTCCAGATCGACTGGCCGGAAGTTGAGGTCCTTGGAGACAAAGAGATCTTGGCGAAACTTCGTGGTGAAGCCGGTGCCGTCCTCGATGATCTGATGCTGCTTGGCCCCCAGGAAACCGATGGAGTTATTATAGAGCACATCGCCCTGCACCTCGTCGGGGAAATGGCGACTGCTCACGAACTCTAACCCGGATGTCGGCCGCACGGAGTTGGAGGTGAGCAGGCTCGGCGC
>Ga0208624_1001541_pt1 | contig 10892 bp, 8 predicted proteins | sample Knorr_S23_td_DCM_FD_185607 | JGI IMG/M metagenome (GOLD analysis project Ga0208624, IMG submission 185607) | Marine microbial communities from Southern Atlantic Ocean transect - Knorr_S23_td_DCM_ad_71m_LV_A (SPAdes) (version 2) | ecosystem: Environmental > Aquatic > Marine > Oceanic | place...
AGGAGTCGTTGCATCGAAAAGCAGAGGAAGTCGAAAAATTGGAACGAGAACTTCGATTGGTCAAAAGAGAGAATGAGCTCAAGCATCAGGCTTATGCGGCTGTGGTTTCGCCCAAGTATCTGGAGGCGGAAGTGAGGCGACGAGCGCTCGATCTGGTGGCTCCCGCGCCAGAAGACATCCTCAGCCTACCGCTGCCAGAGCCTGAGTCAGTGCGATCCCATGCTCCGTCCTCTGCGGAAGCGAACCTCGATGAAAATGCGCTGCGCCGCTCCAGCGGCCTGGTCATGGAAAGAGTCCATCGCACTTACATGCCTTGAGTCAACCATCATGAAAACCACTCCCACAGCGGACAAATGCCGAACAGTGCATGCGATGCAATTGCGAAGGATGCTCACGTTCGCCGTGATGTTGCTGTTGGGTTTCGTGGTGATCGTGGGACGGCTGATCTACATTCAGGTTTTCCAGCATGAGGACCTGCTTTCCAAAGCGCAGGAAAAAACACGCCGCACCTATCTTCGGGAAACCGAGCGCGGCGAAATTCTGGACCGGCAGGGGGTGCTCTTGGCCTCCAATCAGAGAGTGCGCATACTTTGCGCCAATCTTGCCTACATCGATCGATACAATGAGCCCATGGCAAAGGCGATTGCCGAATGTCTGGGCGTGGACGAAGTTTCTCTTCGTGATCGCCTTGAGCTACAATACGTCAAAGTCAAAGGTCGTGAAGTGCTCGACCCTCATGTGCGCCTGAAGGTGAAAGTGACTCATGAGGAGTTCTCCCGGTTGCAGGACTACATTGCGGCCTACCCATTCGACCCGAATCACGATCAGCTCCACCCCTCCGAGCAAGCTTTCATCGAAAAAATGCGTCGCCATGCGGTATTCGTGGAACCCGTCGACGATTTCAAGCGCATTTACCCCAACGGAATGCTCGCCGCCCATACCCTGGGTTACACGCGCTCTCAGGAGGCGCTCCACGGAGGGCATACCGTCTTCATGACCCAGGGTGTGGCAGGTATCGAAAAAACCTGCGATGACATGCTCAAAGGTGTTGTGGGTTGGACAGAAACAGAGCGGGCCCCGCGAAAGAGGGAGTTGAGGGAATACCGTTATCGCGATCTTTCCCCGCGTGCGGGAATGAATGTCGTGCTCACCTTGGATGCCGGTCTTCAGGCCATTGTTGAGGAGGAGTTGGTCAAGGGGGTTGAAACTTCCCGGCCGCGAAGCGCCTCCATCGTTCTGGTGCGACCTCAAACAGGTGAAATTCTGGCAATGGCCAGTTACCCCACTTTCAACCCCAATGCCCCGGCAACGGCGAAAGGGGCGGAGTCAGCGGACAAGAATCGAGCCATCAGTGATCAATTTGAACCAGGAAGCACGTTCAAGATTGTTTCCATTGCCTCGGCGTTGAGCGAAGGAACTTCGGGTTTAAATGACAAGGTTTTCTGCGAAAATGGTCGTTTTTCCAATGGTCGGTGGAGCCTGTCCGATGACCACGGCTATGGTTCGTTGTCGGTCATGGAGGTCCTTGCCAAATCCAGCAATATCGGAACCTACAAAATCATACGAGGAGTCGGGCCGAGGCGTTTCCATCAATACATCAATAACTTTGGTTTTGGTGAAAAAACTGGCATTCAACTTCCTGGAGAATTATCTGGAACCGTTCATCACGTGAAGCACTGGCGCGATGTGACCATGTCGCGGGTGGCCATTGGGTACACCATCTCCGCGACACCGCTTCAAATCACGATGGCCATGGCTGCCATTGCCAACGGTGGAAAACTCATGCAGCCCATGATTATTGATCGTATTGAATATCCAGATGGTCGGGTGATGTCGCAATACGATCCTCACGTCGTGCGCCAGGTTCTGACAACATCCTCAACGCGTGCACTGACCCAAGCACTGACTCGCGTGGCCAGTGAGCATGGTACCGCCCGCCGGGCTCAACTTGAAGATTACACGGTAGCCGGTAAAACCGGCACGGCGCGCAAGATTGTGGATGGCCATTATTCCTATTCCAAGCACCTCGCCTCTTTTGTTGGGTTTTTGCCTGCAGAATCTCCTGAAATTTGTATCTCGGTTCTTTTCAACGAGCCTGAAGGGACGGGTTATGGAGGCATTCACTCCGCCCCGGTATTCAAGTCGATTGCCCAAAGAGCCGCCAACTATCTGAACCTCAAGCCCAGCGAGTGGTACCTCCCTGCGGACCAAATGCCGGAAGAGCTGGTCGTCCAAAGTCGCGCCGTCAACTTTTAGTGGGATGATGCCATTACGAGCCCACCAGTTGATTGTTTTTTGTGTCTCGGGCGTTGTTCACTCCAGCCTCCTGGGAGGGTATGGTTTTTTTCAAAGGTCTCTCGCGCTTCCCAGGGTTGCCATGGAGAAAACAGGAGACCCTCAGAAAGGCTGCGTGCTATGAAGATGTCTCCTTTTTCCTGTGAGGAAGTCGCTCAAGCCGTCGGCGGCCGCTTGAGATCGCCTGCGAAGAAGCAAGTGCTCACAGGTGTCAGCACCGACTCCAGGAATCTTGGCAGACAAGATCTTTTCGTGGCTCTTCGGGGGCCACTTCATGATGCCCACCGCTTCATCCGTCCTGAGATGCAGCCTTTGCCAGGGGGCGTGGTGGTCGAGGAAGGTCGGATACCTCCATCGATGTCCTTGCCCATGATTGAGGTCGAGGACACACGTCGCGCTTTGGGGGATTTGGCCCAATGGTACCGGTCTCTTTTCCAGATCCCGATCATCGGTATCACAGGTTCTAATGGCAAAACATCCACCAAGGCCTTTCTGCATGCGGCACTTTCGCATCACGGTGTCACTGAATCGAGCCCAGCGAGTTTCAATAACGATATTGGTGTGCCGCTGACTTTGTGCCGGCTGAACTCCAAGTGCGAGTATCTGGTCGTGGAGATTGGGACCAATCATCCCGGCGAAATCGCCCACCTGTCGCACATGGCCCGGCCCACCCATGGAATAGTTACTTCCATAGGCGGTTCCCACTTAGGGCATTTTGGCAGTCTGGATGCCATCGAAAGGGAGAAGGGTGCCTTGGCTGAATCGCTCTCCGAGAGCGGGTGGCTCTTTCTCAATGGGGATTGCCCCAAAACTTCCCGACTCGGCGCCCGCACCAAGGCACGGGTCGTGAGCGTCGGTACGCGCCCGGGAATGACCTTTCAAATTGATGCTATTTCAGTGGATGCCAAGGGAACTTCCTTTGCCGTACATGCAGCGGGCTTTGATGTCTCAGAACAAGTGCGTCTTCCGGTGCCTGGTCGACATCAGGCCATCAATGCAGGATTGGCTTTTGCGGCGGGTGTCTGCCTTGGGGCTGATCCGAAGATGCTTTCTCGTGGTTTGGAAGAAGCATCCCCTCCTGGCATGCGCATGGCGCACACCACGGTGGGCTCCTTATCCATTTGGAATGATGCCTACAACGCCAATGAAGACTCGAGCATTGCGGCTATGGAGACCTTCGAACAAGTCAGTGAGTCGCATCGTAGAAAGGTTTGTGTGCTGGGGGAGCTTATGGAGTTGGGGGACCATGCAGAAGGCGTTTATCAGCGTTTGGGAATGGAGGCAGTCAAACGCTCCTTTGATTGTTGCGTGGCTATCGGGCAAGGGACGTATCCATGGTTTGAAACCATTCATGAAAGTTCCTCACAAATAGAGACGCACTTTTTCGAATCCACCTCCCAAGCGGTGTCTGATTTTTCCCAATGGGTGCGCCCGGATGACCAATGGTTGATGAAGGCTTCCAGAGGTGCACATCTGGAAGAGCTTTTACCTGCCTTGAAAAGCCATTCAACAGTCACCGATCAAGAAACCCAACCCAGGCTTCCCCTCTCCCCATGATTTATTATTTGCACGAATGGATTTTGCAGTGGAGTCAGGGAACCACGTGGGAGGATGCCCTTTCTCCGATACGCGTCTTCCGTTACATATCCGTGAGGAGTATTGGTGCGGTCATTACGGCCATGGCTTTCAGTTTGATCCTGGGGCCTCGCATCATTGCCTGGCTCAAGGATTTGAAGTTCCGCCAATTTTACGCAGATAAATCTGAGCAGGCGGGAGGCATGGTTCGCGTGACGGATAAAAAAGGAACTCCGACCATGGGGGGGGTCATGATCGTGTGTGCCATGGATTTCGCGGTCCTTCTCTGGGCGCAATGGAACGCCATGATTCTGCTTTGCCTGCTCTCCCTTATCGTGCTTTCGGCCCTCGGGTTCTACGATGACTACTTGAAGGTGACGCGACAGGATGCCGATGGCATCCAATCAAAGGTTAAATTATGGGTGCAGTTGATTTTGGGGGCTTCGGTAGCCATCTATCTCTTCCTGGTCCCATCCACTCGTCCCCTGATTGATGAAATCATGGTTCCTTTCTTCAAGGAACCGATGCTGGTCAATGCGCCCTTGGTCGGCATGGGGCTGACATTGTTGGCCATCATGGGTAGTTCCAACGCCGTGAATTTGACCGATGGCTTGGATGGTTTGGCCATTGGTTGCACCTTGATTGTGACGGGCGTCTTCATTGCCTTGACCTACATAGCAGGCAACGTCAACTGGTCAGATTATTTGCAGGTTCCCTACGTGTCGGGTGCTTCGGAACTGACCGTTTTCTGCTCTGCCATGATGGGCGCTTGTGTGGGGTTTCTTTGGTTCAACTGCCATCCGGCTCAGGTGTTCATGGGGGATACCGGATCTCTTGCGTTGGGGGGGGTACTCGGAATTATTGCCGTACTCATTCACCAACCGCTGATTCTGATGATCGCCGGGGGAGTGTTCGTGCTCGAAGCCCTCTCTGTCATGCTGCAGGTCAGTTTTTTCAAATATCACAAGCGCAAGACAGGAGTGGGCAAGCGTATTTTCTTGCGAGCTCCCCTGCATCATCATTTTGAACAGCTTGGCTGGCATGAAAATCAGGTCGTTATGCGATTTTACATCCTTGCTGGTCTATTCGCGAGCTTGGCTCTGCTGACCTTGAAGATACGCTAAACCCTTATTAGACCACCCAATGATGGACTGGAAACAACGAAAGATCCTGGTGCTTGGTGCTCGCTCACGAGGCCTGGCAACGGCCCGCTATTTGTTGGATAGCGGGGCCGAGGTCTACCTCTCGGATCCTGGCATTCAGCCGGAAGAGGTGTCCGGCCTGCCGCAATTGAAAGAAGTCGCCAAGGCCCAATGGTTGCCATGGGGCAAGCCAATAGAAACTTCTGTAGAAATAATGATTCAAGATCCCTCGGTTCAAGGGGACCCTGGATGCTCGCGGATGGTGCCAGAGGAGGAGGTGCCTGCGATGGGGGAACTCGAGTTCGGTTATCGGGAGAGTCAATGTCTCAACATTGCCATCGCAGGATCCAATGGCAAATCCAGCGCGGCAGCCTGCTTGAAGGCCATCATGGAATCCGGGCAGCGAGAAACCATGGTCGCCGGCCCCGAGGATGCACCGATTGCTGGAGTGATTACTCAAACAAGACAGTTGGATTTTCTGACACTCAAGCTGTCCCCTGAACAGTTGCAACAGACGACCTTTTTTCGGCCTTCGATCGCCCTGCTTCTCAATCTTGCCCCGCACCCGGACATGGTGGGGGATTCATTGGATGATGTATGCCGTCAAATGGCTCGATTGTTTGCCAATCAGCAGGCGCACGATTGGCTGATCATCCAAAGTGAGGCATTAGCCCGACTCCAAAGTTTGGGAATCCATATTCCGGGTAAGGTGATCAGTTTTTCGTCTCAGAATCGCCGCGCCGATGTGTTCATGGACCGTGGGCTTCTGATCAGCCGCATCAATGGTTGGTCGGGACCTTTGTTCAATATGGCAGAATGCCCATTGCAGGGAGAGCATCATGCTGAAAACGTGATGGCTGCCATGCTGGTGGGGCATATTTTGAAGATCTCCGTTGAGTCGATGAAGCTGGCCTTGAAACAACTGCATCCCTTGCCGTCGCGCGGGGAGCGGCTGCGGGAACTCGATGGCGTGACCTACATCAACGACGCCAGTGCGTCCAATCCTCTGGCGCTGGACTGCTCTTTGAGGGCACTCAAGCCGCCCAAACCCAACGAACCCCATGTGTGGTTGATTGCGGGAGGAGATATCAGCTCGTTGGACTATCATCAGTTGGGTCCTCTGATTTCGCATCGTGTGAAGGGGGTTTTTCTGATTGGACCGGCCGGCAAGCATCTTCGGGCTGCCTGGAGTCTATTTGCGCCTTGTCAGATCAGTGAAGATTTATTACAAGCGTGTGAAGCAGTTAGCCGTAAAGCCTTACCCCACGACGTCGTTCTGTTGTCACCTGCTTGTTCCACTCTGGAATCCTTCCAGTCAGTGGATCGTCTTGGCGAGTTGTTCCGTAAAGTTGTATCCCAATTGAGTTCTAGTCGGGCACCCGATGATGCGCTACATGCGCACCGTCAAGGTGCAGTTTTCCATTCAAAGGAAGAGGATCGAATCTAAATGAAATTTGGATGGAGGCTTGGTGGGGAAACCACTTATGCGAAGTATTTTTCGAAAAAAATCAAAATAATGCTAAATTAGACTTTCATGAAACCGCGCAATCCGCAGAAGCCATCGGGCTCCCAACTGGAGCAGTTGCAACGCCGTAAAACGAAGGTGTTGTCCACGGTGTTCGTCATCGTGGCGGCCCATGTGCTCCCCATTACCGGATTGTTGCTCATGCAGGGTTGCAAGCCCGATGCTCAATCGATGGCTTCCAACACTGCCGCCTCCGGCACGTCGGATCCACAGGATGCCTCATCCTCTGCATCCAACCAGAATCCGCAAGAGGAGATTTACAATGAATTTGTGGAGAAGGAGCAGGAAGTGACCATGCCCATCGCAGGCAATCCATCGAGCAACACAGCTCCCATTGCACCCGATCCGTCCACGGCCATTCAACCCGCTGAGGCGCCGGATCTTCAATCCGCTCCACCTAGCCAATGGGCCATCAAGCCTGCCGAGAAAAAAGCGGTTCCTGCTGAAGATCAAGCCAGCGATGAGGGTGCTAGCCCGTCCGATCCGTCCAGCGGCACTCCATCCTCTGTCGAGCGCAAACTCGTGGAACATGTGGTGCGTTCCGGAGAGGTGCTTGGGCGCATCGCACCGACCTATCAAACGACGGTCAAGGCCATCCTTGAAACCAATCCGGGCCTGGATCCCCGAAGACTTCAAGTCGGGCAGAAGCTGGTCATTCCTCAGGGAAGTTCGCCGACCCTTCAAGCCAGCAGCGCTTCGGCCGTCGTCGGGGACGCTCCCAAGACATCCGGTAAGACACACGTGGTTCAGGCTGGCGACTCGCTGAGTGCCATTGCCCGCACCTACGGTGTGAGCCTTGGCGCTCTCCGTGAAGCCAACAGCATTCGTTCTCACATCATTCACCCCGGGCAGGTGCTTTCCATACCGGTCAAAAACGTGGCTTCCGGGAAATAGTCCGCAAACGATCAATTCGAGCATCATCGATGGGTGACCTGGAAAGCAGAGGAATCGGCATCAAACAGGCGGCCTACCTGTTGATCTTCTGCGTCTCCCTGTTGCTGACCTTTGGCTCCGTCATGCTCTATAGTGCGAGCATGCACCAGGAGGGCAGTTTCCTTCTTGCCAAGCATCTCGTCTATGCATCGATGGGGCTCGCAGGGGCCGTCTTGTTGGCGTGGAAGGATTATCAATGGATGCGCCGCCATGCGCTCACGCTATTCCTTGCGGCTGTCGTGCTACTGGGTTTTATTTTTGTTTTTGGTGAGGTGAGAAACAATGCAAGGCGGTGGTTTGTGTTCGGCAACATCATCAGTTTTCAACCCTCAGAATTTGCCAAGCTCGCCCTCATTGTTTTTCTGGCATGGTATGGGGAGAAGTATGCCGAAAAGATGGGGTCATGGGGCCATGGCCTCCTGCTTCCCCTGATACCGGTGGGTTTGCTTTTGGGGCTCATCTTCAGTGAGCCGGATCGAGGCACCACTGTGCTTCTGGCGGCTCTTACTGCCGTTTTGCTCCTACTGGCCGGTTCGCGTTGGTTGGGTTTTGGGCTTTTATTTGTCATTGGTGTTGCGGGTCTTGTGTATATTTTTTCAACGCAAGCCACCCCCGGAGAACGTTTCATGGCCTGGTTGGATCCGGAAAAGCACAAGGAAGATCACGCTTACCAAATTTGGCAATCACTCCTGGCATTCGGCTCCGGTGGTTTGGAGGGCATGGGATTGGGAAGCGGGCGCATCAAAATCAACTTTTTGCCTGAACAACAGACCGATTTCATTTTTGCGGTGATCGGAGAGGAAATGGGACTTTTCGTGACGGTGGGGGTCGTTCTCGTATTCACGGTTTTCATCCTGTCGGGCCTTTTCATTGCCTGGAACGCGCGAGATCGATTTGGATTTCTCATGGCAGCCGGGGTGACATTTCTGATCGGCCTCCAGGCTTTCATCAACATGGCTGTGGTGACCAACACCCTTCCTAACAAGGGACTCTCACTCCCCTTCATCAGTTACGGAGGATCCAACCTTTTATTCATGATGGCTGGGGTTGGCGTCTTGGTGAGTGTTGCCAATCATTCCCTGCGCACCTACGGCCAGCATGGGCCTGTGCATGTGGAGTCCAATGATTTGTTTCAAGCATGAGTGAGGGTCTCCAAAAGAAGAGTAGCTCCTGGAAATTGGCCATTGCCTGCGGTGGAACCGGGGGTCATCTCTTTCCGGGATTGGCGATTGCGGATTGTCTGCACGAAGCGAATCACCAACCCACACTCATCCTCTCTGAAAAACCTATTGATCGGCTGGCCTCCGAAGACTCCTCCTACCCCAAGGTTTTTCTGAAGTCCCTAGGATGGCAATCAGGACAGCGGCTGCGATTTCTTGCCTTTTTTCCCCTGAGATTTCTGGATTGTCTCAAATGGATGTTTAAATATCGCCCGGATGCCGTGCTTGCGATGGGAGGTTTTACAAGCCTTGCTCCCACCCTGGCCGCCTTGTTGCTCAGGAGGCCGATTTTCTACCATGAAAGCAACACCATCCCCGGAAAGGCGGTTCGATGGCTGGCCAAGGTGGCGTCGCTGGGTTTTGTTGGCTTCGAATCTGCCAAAGCTCTGTTGAGCCCCGCGAGGGTTGTCTTGACCGGCACGCCAGTTCGCCGTGAGTTCAGATCCCTGGAACGGTCTTTCTGCTGTTCCGAATTGGGATTGGATCCTGAAAAACCCATCTTGCTGATCACCGGTGGCAGTCAGGGAGCCCTTGGGTTGAATCGGAAAATGATGCAGGCACTGCCGTGGCTCCATCAATCCTTGCCCCAATGCCAGGTCATCCACTTGTGCGGCATGCAGGAGGATCTTTCGAGCCTACGCAACGCCTACTCACAAGCCGCCATCAAGGCTCTGGTCCTTCCGTTCATGGAGCGGATGGAATTGGCCCTGGGGGCTGCGACTATGGCGATCGCTCGCTCAGGTGCTTCCTTCATTTCTGAAATGGCTGCAGCAGGCTGTCCCTCCCTGCTGATTCCCTATCCCCACTCGGCTGATGAGCATCAACGCGTCAACGCACGCACCTTGGCTGATGCCAACGCAGCCCTCTTCATGGATGAAAAGGAGATGACTCCCCAACGATTGATTGCAGCGATTGAACGGCTCTCCGCTGATATCCCTTTCAGGGAAAAGATCCAAGAAAATCTGCAAACATTCGATGCCCCGGATGCAGCTGCCAGAATCAGCGAGCAAATGGTTCATTACCTCAACTGTGGCGGATTTTTGGGACAGGATGCTTCAGCGTCCACCTTGTCCGCACCCTCAGGTGCCAAGCCAGCTTCTTCCATGCTGAACCCTGAGCGTTCGATGACCATGATGCCATGAATCCACCTTGTGCATCCACGACCCGTCATGACCACTCCTCTGGAGATCCAAGGCCCGTTGTTTCCGACTCCTGCCTGGAGGGTGAAGCCCGGGACTTGCGCCAACACCTCGGAGAAGATTCGGTGGTCAAGTTCCGCGAGCCGCTCGGGCCGAAGACAACCCTGAAGGTAGGGGGGGCTGCTGATCTTTATGTAATACCTGGTTGCCTGGAAGACCTGACAAAAACGCTTCAATGGGCTTTGACTTCCTCCAAAGAGGTGCATTTTTTGGGGAGAGGGTCCAATGTGCTGGTTCCAGATGAAGGAGTCAGAGGGGTTGTTGTCTCCCTCTCCAGCCAAGCTTTCCTGCGCCTTGAGGTGCAGGATCATCATCTTTGCGCGGGAGTAGGGGTCCGGCTCAAGCAGATCTCCGAGAAGGCCCGTCAACATGGTTTGTCCGGGCTGGAATTCCTGGAGGGCATTCCTGGATGTGTCGGGGGAGCTTTGAGAATGAATGCGGGTGCGATGGGTAAATGGACTTTCGATGCCTTGGTTTCCATGACGGTGATGGATCGATCGGGAAATCTCAGCACCTTGAAAAGTGAAGCGATCGAAACCACTTATCGAAGTTGCCCCATGCTGAGCGAACACATTGCCATTGAAGCGACTTTTGAAGCGTTGCCGGCATCCGAGAGGCAAGTGCGGGCCATCATGGATGTCTTTGCCACTCAACGGCGAGGCTCGCAACCCATTGGTGCCAGTGCCGGGTGTACTTTCAAAAATCCTGATACTTGTCCGGCGGGCAAATTAATCGAGGAGTTGGGCCTCAAGGGTCAAAGGCATGGACAGGCCATGGTTTCCGATGTCCATGGCAATTTCATTGTCAATCTCGGTGGAGCCACAGCGGCTCAGGTTCTCTCGCTCATCGACTTGATCCAAAAGCGGGCCAGAGAGGAGCGAGGTTTGGAACTGGAAGTTGAAGTGCAAATCCTTGGCCAATGAACACCAAACTCCAAATTGCGGTTTTGATGGGAGGGCCTTCTGAGGAAAGGGACGTTTCCCTTCGCTCTGGAAAAGCGGTG
>Ga0208624_1001544_pt1 | contig 10881 bp, 9 predicted proteins | sample Knorr_S23_td_DCM_FD_185607 | JGI IMG/M metagenome (GOLD analysis project Ga0208624, IMG submission 185607) | Marine microbial communities from Southern Atlantic Ocean transect - Knorr_S23_td_DCM_ad_71m_LV_A (SPAdes) (version 2) | ecosystem: Environmental > Aquatic > Marine > Oceanic | place...
TAGATCTATCTTTTGTAGAGCTTGTTGAGTCTCTTCAAGGAGAATTAAAAGGCGTAAAAGGGTTCGTGATCTTAACCGATAGGGAAAATATGCCAGACACTAAATTGGCAAATACAATATGTTATGAAGAATTAATCTCTGACGAGTCAGAAGATTTCCAGTGGCCTGAATTTGACGAAAATACTGCTTCTAGCCTTTGTTATACATCAGGAACAACTGGCAATCCCAAAGGCGTTCTTTATTCACATAGATCGACCATACTTCACGCTTGGATAGTCAGTTCCGGTAATGTGGCTAAAGTATCTAGCTCATCTTGTATCTTGCCTGTCGTGCCAATGTTTCATGTTAATGCATGGGGAATTCCTTACGCCGGGGCAATGTTCGGAGCAAAGCTTGTCTTTCCTGGACCTGCCTTAGATGGTGCATCTTTATTTGAATTGATTGACAATGAAAAGCCTGACTTGTTGATGGGTGTCCCTACAGTGTGGTTAGGCCTTCTTCAGCACTTACGAGAAACTAATCAAACTTTGGACTGTGTAGAAACTGCTCTTGTTGGTGGCTCTGCGGCTCCTAGGGCTATGATTCAAGAATTTGAAGAGGAGCATGATGTTTTTCTCATGCATGGATGGGGCATGACCGAAATGAGTCCTTTAGGAACGGCAACAAGCCGGACCAAAGAAATGGATAATCTGGATCTTGAAAAGAGATATGACCTTCAACAGAAACAAGGTAAAGCTTTCTTTGGGGTGGATATGACCATTGCTGATGATGAAGGAAATGAGCTACCTCATGATGGAGTAGCTTTTGGAAGACTATTAGTTAAAGGTCCAACTATAGTTGAGAGGTATTACAAATCTAATGAAAGCGCCATGGATGATAAAGGATGGTTTGATACAGGAGACGTTGCCAAGATACATCCTGAAGGTTATATGGAAATAGTAGATAGAAGCAAGGATGTCATTAAATCAGGAGGAGAATGGATAAGTTCAATAGATCTAGAAAATGCAGCCGTAGGACATCCAGGCATAGCCGAAGCTTGTGTAATTGGAGTTCTCCATACTAAGTGGGATGAAAGACCTCTACTTTTAGTAGTAAGAGCTCCAAATCAGGAACCCTCGAAAGAGGAAATAAACGCTTTTCTGGAAGATAAAGTTGCAAAATGGTGGTTGCCTGATGATATTGTATTCGTTGAAGAACTTCCGCATACCGCAACCGGTAAATTGCTCAAAACCGGATTAAGAGAGGATTATAAGAATCATTTAATTAAAAATTAGGAGAAATCATGATTGGATTAGTACCAGCAGAAAAATTGGAGGATTATGTAGGTCAAGATATAGGTTCATCTGAGTGGTTTGAAGTTGATCAAGATAGGATTGATATGTTTGCAGATGCTACCCTTGATCATCAGTTCATACATGTAGATGAGGAGAAAGCAACACCCCTATTTGGTTCGACCATAGCACATGGATTTTTATCTCTTTCACTAATTCCCCATTTAACTTCCCAGGCAGTTTTGGCTCCTGAAAACCTCAAAATGGTATTTAACTACGGACTTGATAAAGTAAGATTTATAAATCCTGTTAATGTTGGTTGCAAAGTAAGAACCCACAGTAAATGTGTTTCTGTAGAAGATAAAGGAGATGGAAGATATTTAATGAAAACTGAGGTTTCTATGGAGATAGAGGGAGTAGAAAAACCAGCCTATATAGCTGAGACACTTTCTATGTTTATAACTTAGTAATTTATGAATAAATCTACTGTCAATCTTAAGGATAAGGTGGTGAAGAGGGCAGTTAATTCTCTCAGGAAAAGTAAAAGGATTGAACAAATTAGCTTCATTGCTATTGCAAATGAGCTAAATGTTAGTGTTGAAGAAATAAGTGAATTTTATACAACAACAGAAGATATATTTCTAGAGGCACAGAAGAAGGATTGGGAATCTCTTCATAGGTATTGGGATAGACACATAAAAAAATCAAAGACTCCTGGAGATTTCAAGAATGCTTTTGAAGTCTTTTTTGAGAGGTTTGTTGAAACTTTAAGCGAAGATGCTGACTTAAGACTAGAAATGTCATGTTATTTGCCTAAGTGCATAAAATATCGAGAAAAGAATAGACAAAAGGTAAAACAAAAGTTTGAGAAACTCATTAAAAGAGGTTGGCCTGGGAAAGATATCAAGGTTTTAGAGAGGCAATCTGAATTAGTGACTGTTTTATTTTATGGTTTCATAGATCATATCGTTCATATTCCAAAGACTGAAAGAACAAAAATTCTTCGCGATTTCAGAAATATGTTGAATTTACACTTGCAAGATAGAAAATTTTTTTAAGATGAAAGCTCATATTCAAAGGAAGGTAAAAATTATTCAGAGAGCTATGGATTCTATAAGGATTTCTGATAAAACACTTCATACAATATCCTTCCCAAGGCTAGCTCAAGAACTAGAAATTCCTCTCAGTGAATTAACAGAGTTTTTTCTAAGTGTTGAAGATATTTTTGTAAATGAGCAGAAACGAGTAAATAGAAAAATTGAAAATTTTCTTGATAATGGATTGAAGAATGCAAAGACAGCTAATGAAGCAAAAGATCTTCTTGAGACAGCCACATTAAAATTGATAGAGCTATTACCCGACTACAGTGATTTAGTTTTTTCTGCTTCCTTTTACTTGCCCAAGTGCATAGAAGAGAGAAATAGAGCTAAAAAGTATTACAAGCAAACTTTTAGAAAAATAATCAAAAAAGGTTGGCCTGGCAAAATAGACACAGTATTGGATAGGCAGACTGATTTAATTCTTCTCTCTATGTATGGTTTTTATGAATATTGTGCGAAAGTAGGTAAAAGAGAAAGAAAAGCGATACATAAAGACTTCACCAACATGATTAACCTTCACCTGCAAGATAGATTATTTTTCTAGTTTTTCTTTAAGAATATCATTTACTTGTTTTGGGTTTGCTTTACCTTCAGAAGCTTTCATAACTTGACCAACAAAAAAACCGAAAAGCCTATCCTTACCTGCCTTGTATTGTGAATGTTGTTCGGGATTGCTCTGAATAACTTTATCGATCATAGATTCAATTTCATCAAAGTTAGTTACTTGTTCGAGCCCTTCTTTTTGTATTGTCTCATCAACTTCACCACCTGAAATCCATATTTTTTCGAATACATCTTTTGCTATTTTTCCAGATATAGTTCCGTCATTAATTCTAATAATTAATTCACCTAATTTCTTAGATGAAATTTTAGAATCTTTAATATTTAGATTCTCATTATTCAATTGTGCAGATAGATCTCCCATTATCCAGTTTGCGCTTAGCTTAGGAGAACCTGATACTTTAGAAACCTCTTCAAAAAAGTCAGCTAAATCTTTATCTAGTGCAAGTAAATCAGCATCGTAGCTACTAAGATTATATTCAGAAATAAACCTTTCTCTTTTTTGCTCAGGCATTTCAGGCATAGTAGATATGACTTCATCAATAAAATCCTTCTCAAGTTTGATTGGCAAGAGATCTGGTTCAGGGAAGTATCTGTAATCATTGGCAAATTCCTTTGATCTCATTGGCCTAGTTATATTTTGTTGAGAATCATACAAACGAGTTTCTTGGACGATTAGATTTCCTGATTCAAGCTCATGAATCTGTCTTTCAATCTCATATTGGATAGCTTTCTCAACAAATCTGAATGAATTTACATTTTTTGTCTCAGTTCTAGTACCCAATTCCTCATCGCCTTTTCGCCTGACAGATACATTTGCATCACATCTCATTGATCCTTCTGCCATGTTTCCATCAGATATTTCGAGGTATCTTATAATCGAGTGTATAGACTTAAGGTAAGCGACAGCTTCTTGAGGTGTATTTATTTCTGGCTCTGAAACTATCTCAAGTAAAGGCGTACCAGCTCTATTAAGATCAATTCCTGATTGACCTTCGAAATCATCATGAAGTGATTTTCCAGCATCTTCTTCTAAATGAGCCCTTGTCACCCCAATTCTTTTTTTAACTCCCTCAACTTCTATGTCAAGATAGCCTTTCTCTACTATGGGTTTATCCATTTGACTGATTTGATAACCTTTTGGAGAATCAGGATAAAAATAATTCTTTCTAGCAAAACTAGTAGGGCTATTAATATTGGCGTTGAGTGCTTTACCTAATTTTATTGCCATTTTTAGCACCTCTTCATTAAGAACAGGTAAAACACCAGGTAAGGCCAAATCAATATTACAAGCTTGCGTGTTTGGTAAAGCTCCAAAATTAGTACTGGCTCCGGAAAAGAGTTTAGAGTTGGTTGAAAGTTGAACATGAATTTCTAATCCAATGACAGCTTCCCAATTTTTTAAATAATCGCTCATATCAAATATTAGGTAATTTTTTATGCCAATCTGTATTTGACTGAAAGGCTTGTGCAAATTGGAGCAGTGTTGATTCCTGTAGGGAATTACCAACTAATTGTAATCCTAATGGAAGGCCTTCATGTTCTCCACAGGGTATCGATAGTGCTGGAAGCCCAGCCAAGTTAGCCGGAATAGTAAAAATGTCTTGTAAGTACATTTCTACTGGATCTGACGTCTTCTCTCCTGATTTGAATGCTGTTCCAGGGGTAGTAGGGGAAAGTATCACGTCAACTTTTTTAAAAGCTTCCGTAAAATCATTTGCAACAAGTTGTCTACATTTTTGGGCTTTCAGATAATATGCATCATAGTATCCTGCTGATAATGCATAAGTACCGATAAGTATTCTTCTTTTAACTTCAGATCCAAATCCCTCTTCTCTAGTTCTCATAAAGAGATCATCTATATCTTTAGGATTTTTGCACCTGTAACCATATCTTACTCCGTCATATCTAGATAGATTTGCAGAGCATTCTGCAGGAGCAATTATGTAGTATATTGGCAAGGAAAGATTTATATTTGGCAGGGATATCTCAACAATATTTGCTCCAAGATGTTTATAAACATCTACTGATTCCTGAATAGACTTCTGCAGGTATGGTGGTAACTCTGCATCAAAAAACTCTTTTGGAAGACCTATATTTAGATTCTTAATTGACTCATTAAGATTAGTTTGAAAATCTATGTGTTTAACATTGAGGCTTGTAGAGTCCTTTGGATCGTATCCTGACATAGCTTCTAAGATTAGAGCAGCATCTTCTGCTGATTTTGCAAGAACTCCTCCCTGGTCTAGGCTTGAGGCAAATGCGATCATTCCATATCTTGAAACTCTGCCATAGGTTGGTTTAATTCCAGTTAGACCACAAAGTGAAGCAGGTTGTCTTATTGATCCACCCGTATCAGTTGCAGTCGCAACAGGAGTTAAGTTTGCAGCCACACAAGCCGCTGATCCACCAGAAGAACCTCCTGGTACGTATTCTTTATTCCAAGGGTTTTTAACTGGACCGAAATAACTTGTTTCGTTTGACGACCCCATAGCAAACTCGTCCATATTTGTTTTTCCAAGCATCACCATTCCTTGAGCATCCAGTTTTTCGTAGACAGTAGAAGAATAAGGAGAAACGAAATTATGTAACATCTTTGAACCACATGTGGTCAATACGTCTTTTGTGCAAAAAATATCCTTATGAGCTAACGGTATGCCATCAAGCCCATACGCTTGATTATTCGCATACCTTTCATCAGAATTCTGTGCTTGAATTAGAGCTCTTTCAGCAGTTATAGATATAAAAGAATTAAGTTCATCATCATATTTCTCTATTCTTTCTAAGTAATGGGAAGTCAATTCGGTTGATGAAAAACTACCTTTTTTTAGGCCTTGTAGTTGCTCTTTTAAGGAAAGATTATGAAAATCCATCTAATCTTCTCCTTCTATGACCTTAGGAACCAAAAAAAGACCTGATTGCACAGAGGGTGCATTCTTTTGAAGCTCTTCCCTCATATCTTTCTCTGTAACTAAATCTTTTCTTGTGGGTTGTGATAAATCAAGAGGATGAGACATGGCTTCAACACTATTGGTATCAGCTAAATTTAATTCTTCGAATAAATTTAGTATGTCTCCGAGCTCTTTTTTTAATTTTTTTAAGGAGTTTTCCTTGACATTTATTCTTGCAAGGTAAGCTATTTCCTTTAGTTCTTTGTCACTTAACGCCATATTAGGGGTATTCCATATAAAAAGATGCGTAATGTAGCATATTGTTGCTTGCTCAAAAACATTGCTGTTGCTAGAGTTACAAATAAATAATATCAAACATTTCTCATTGGGTATTTAAATGTTAAAAAGATTAAGAGGTCTGTTCTCAAATGACCTATCTATAGACTTGGGTACAGCAAATACACTTGTCTATGTAAAAGAAAGGGGCATCATTTTGGATGAACCATCTGTAGTTGCCATTAGAAATAATGCGGGACAAAGAACGGTTGTGGCTGTTGGTGCAGAAGCTAAAAAGATGCTTGGACGAACTCCGGGAAATATAACTGCAATCAGACCTCTCAAAGATGGAGTTATAGCTGATTTTCAGGTTACTGAAGAAATGCTAAAACATTTCGTGAAAAGTGTTCACGAAGATAGTTTTATTAGGCCAAGTCCACGAATACTTGTATGTGTTCCCTGTGAGTCTACTCAAGTTGAGAGAAGAGCTATCAGGGAGTCTGTCCTCAAGGCTGGAGCAAGAGAAGTACGTCTTATTGAAGAACCTATGGCCGCTGCTATTGGAGCAGGATTACCTGTTGAAGAAGCCAGCGGTTCTATGGTGGTTGATATTGGTGGTGGAACAACTGAAATAGCGATACTAGCTCTTAACGGTGTAGTTTATGCCCATTCTTTAAAGGTTGGCGGTGATAAATTGGATGAGTCCATAATCTCTTATGTTAGAAGAAACCAAGGGGTTTTACTTGGAGATGCAACAGCTGAAAAAGTTAAGCATATTATAGGAACTGCCTCTCCAGACTCAGATGTTATTGATATGGAAGTAAGAGGCAGGAATCTTGCTGAAGGTATTCCCATTACTTTTACTATGAATAGTAAACAAGCTTATGATGCTATGCTTGAACCTTTATCAGCTATTATCCAGGCAATAAGAACTGCTTTAGAAGCATCTCCACCAGAATTGAGTGCAGATATCAGTGAAAGAGGAATTGTTCTTACTGGGGGTGGCGCAATGTTACGAGACTTAGATGTTTTGATATCAAGCCAAACAGGTTTACCTGTAATAGTTGCAGAAGACCCTTTGACATGTGTGGCGAAAGGCGGTGGTAGCGCTTTAGAGATAATGGACAAGTATGACATTGATCTCTTGTCGACTGAATAATTTAACATATCTTTCTTCACTCACCCTGAGTATCATAATTTTATGATGAAGCGTGAACATAAAGTTTCTAACATTAGCAGTGAGGCTATTTTTGCCATACCAGCAATGAAGCCTACGAGAGTCATTTTGGCTTTATGCTTTTGCCTCGTTTTAATGCTTACAGATATCAGATATAACAGCTCATCCTTCATAAGGATACATGTAATAGATTTACTTAAACCGTTGAGTTTAATTAGCGAAATACCAAACTCTGTTTATAGTGCAGTAGAAAATTATTTCTTTTCAAGATCTTATCTTGAAGAGAAACTAAAAGATTTAGAGAAGGAAAACCTAAAATTAAAGGCATCAAACAAAATTACAAGTAAATTGTCTGCAGATATAACGCGTTTAAACTCTCTTTGGTCTTCAGTAAATTTAGACCCTAATAGGTATTTGATTGCAAAAAAAAATTTTCTTTCTTCAAATGAATATCAACCAACATTGATATTGAATATTGATCAACAGCAAAAGGTAAAACAAAACAGTGCGGTATTATCAGATCGGGGTTTGATAGGACGCGTGACGAAGATTGGAACTTTTTCAACAGAGGTTTTGTTGATGCATGATGTAAGATCTTCAATTCCAATAGTGACGGAAAGTTCTTCACTTCATGCAATACTTCAAGGAAAAGGTCTTTATAGACATGGAGAGTTAGCATTTATCAAAAAGTCAGCTGAATTTAAAGAAGGGGAGAGAGTTTTTACTTCAGGATTGGGAGGTGTCTTCCCTGAAGGAATACCTGTAGGAAGGATTGTCTCTATAAGTGATCTTGTTGATGAAGAATTTTTAAATATCAAAATTAATTTCTTCTCATCTCCCGTGAATAAAGATTTTTTTCTTCTGTATAGGAATGAATAACAGTAAAAAAAATAAACTTTGGATATTCCTGACTCTTGTAATTTCTATATTCATAGATCTTTATATGTTCCCAGATGCAGTATTGCACTTAAAACCTTTAATTACCTTACTTGTTCTCATATATTGGAATATGGCTTTACCAGATAAGGTAGGTGTATCAGAAGCATTGGTTGTTGGATTGTTTTTAGATATTCTCACAGGTTCTATATTAGGTTTGCATGCCCTTCTTTTCGTTTTTATAACCTACATTTGTCAAAGGTTCTTCTATCAATTTCGTGTTGCACCTGTCCTTCAACAATCAGTGATTCTTTTTTTCTTGTTTTTTGTCTTTAAAATTATCTTAGCTTTTGATTTTATTAATGTAAGTTCGGGAGTAAGTATTTCAGACATTCAGTATTTATTTAACTCATTAACATTTGCTTTTCTATCATCTTTAATGTGGCCAATTATTTTTTTCATTTTACGAGAACTAAGAAGAAAAAAGATTAAATGAGAGAAACATGAATAGACTTAGTCAATTATCTCTTTTCGCTTTATCTACTTATATCGGTGCAGTTGTATTTTTATCTATTTTATTAACAAATGAGAGATTCTATATGTATATTCTAAATACATATATTGAACCTCAATCAACTCTAGAGATTAGAAATATTCATTGGCATCCAATCAACCCATCTTTAGAAATTTCTGACTTGAGGATTGGAGAGGGAGGAAAAATAATTGATGCTAATGAGGTTACTTTATCTTTTTCCTTACTGAATCTTTTCACAGGCAAATTGATATCTAGTGCGAGTTTTTTTGAAGTAACGGCGAGAAATCAATTCATTGAGAATGAACAAAATGTAGATTTGAACATATTCAAGTACCTTAATTTTGTTAACGAGTTGAATATCAATCAGCTAAAACTCATTTCATCACAAGGACAAGAAATTGTAGAAATTGACCTTACCTCAAAATTCAATGAGCAAGGCCATTTTGTTGCTGCTGAATTTAAAGATAAAAATGCAAATACATTGAATTTGAACATAAAACCCAACTCAGCACTAAACAACATGAGCGAGGGAATGTTAACAAGTAAATCATTTAATCTTGATGAAAGCTTATTAAATTCTTATTGTGCTGGATGTAAATTCAATTTACTTTTGGATTCTCAAGTTTCCTTCACTTTATTGGAAGATAAACTACTTAATTTAAAAGGAAACCTTAAGCTTACCCCGCAAAAAAAATTTCTTGGAGTAGAATCAATTTCTACAAGTTTTGTCATGAAGGACACCGATAGTTTTACAATTCAGTTCAGTCCTTTGATCAATGATGGCAGAGAGCTTAAATTCCCAAATTTCTTCTTGTTGGGTCAAGATAGAAAATTGGTAATTCCAGAGCTGTTTATTTACGAAAATGATATTGTGAATAATTTTGTTCAAAATATTCATCCCACAATATCTTTAGAAGGAGAGTTAAGTAATATCTCTTTAGACTTGGACTCTAAAACCAACTTCATACAGTCCACGTTTAATCAACTTCGATTTAGCAATGACAACGTTAAGCTTTCAGGTCTAAGCGGTAAACTTTTATATTCGAACGAAGAAGGCAAAATACTACTTAGATCACCACTACTAAAAGTTAAATCAAACACATTCGAAGCTCAATTGGGCTTCGACAACCTAGTTTCAGAAATTAATTTTGATATTCAAAATGGGCGTATTAATATTTTACCGTCTTATATTTCCTCTATATACAATGGTCAAGAACTAGAAGGGCAATTTAAGTTAACTCCAACTCCGACATCAATTTTGGGGAATTTTGACCTTCGGTTACATGCAAAAGAGATTTCCTCATTATCTTCACATCAGCTATTCCCAAGAACTTCCGCCTTAAAGAATATTCAGTCCTCTTTGGAGCAAATGATAACTTGTGGAAATTTTACAAATTTAAATATGATTTACAGGGGGCCACTTGATAGTCAATTTGACCTTAACACTTCTACAGTTAGTCTTGAAGCATCAGGAAAAAATCTTTGTTTAGAATTTAACGAATATAAAGTAGACAAAGCAAACTCTTTCTTTTCTTTGAATGATTTTATTCTGAAAGGTGAAATTGAAAATGGAAACTTTTTGAATTCTCAAATTAAATCTATATTCGAAACTTATAAATTCGGTGATGAATACAGATTTCAAATAAAAGGTAATCTAGACGGACCTTTTTCAACTTTAACTGAGCTTACTTTCTCAAATCTAACAGATTTTAAAGTCGAAGGTGGCAAACACTCAACAGACTTTGAATTTGATTCTCCACTGTCCAATGATATTTCTCTCCTCAAAGAAGATTCTGAGCTAAGACTTAGGACTGAGTCTAAAAGAGCAAATCTTGACTTTCATGCATTAGGTTTAGAACTAAAAAATATAAATCTTAAAGCTAATTACGATAGCAAAGTAGGTTTTGAAACTGGAATTATCTCATTCAAGATAAACTCTAACCCTGTTGTTCTAGAGCTTAGTGATGAACGGAAAAGTAAGGGCTTAACCTCATTTATTTCAAGAGACAAAATCAGATTCCAAGATCTTGTTCCTCAAAACTTACAATCTGAAGTTAAAGGTATCTCCAATGCTAGACTCGAATTGAATATTTCTAATTTCCAAAGAGGATTGAAAGATATAGAGTCTCCTTCAATTAATTTATATACAAATTTGCAAGGGACACAGATAAAACTTCCTGAGCCATTATTCAAA
>Ga0208624_1001545_pt1 | contig 10880 bp, 10 predicted proteins | sample Knorr_S23_td_DCM_FD_185607 | JGI IMG/M metagenome (GOLD analysis project Ga0208624, IMG submission 185607) | Marine microbial communities from Southern Atlantic Ocean transect - Knorr_S23_td_DCM_ad_71m_LV_A (SPAdes) (version 2) | ecosystem: Environmental > Aquatic > Marine > Oceanic | place...
AAAGGCAAAGTTTTCAGGGAACTAATTGCTCTGGAAGAAAACGCAGCTCATCGAGCAAATCTGGTGGAAGACTTGCTGGAAAAAATCCTTGGAAAAGGGTTTTACCTTGGAACAGCGCATGGCTCGATTGTTCATCAAGGAGGTGGACGACAGGAACTGCATCAAGATCAGGGCTTTGTCCCTCTGCCGCACCCTCCATATCCCCTTTACTGCCTGATAATCTGGTGCTACACGGACTTTAGTTTAGAAGAAGGGGGCACCTACGTAGTACCTGGCTCGCATATTGATGCCGATGGGAACAATAAAGTAAGACCAGGTGTGGCTTTCGAGAAAATGGCTGAAAATCAATTGCTAGCTCTAACCGCCCCCGCTGGTACCTGTGTACTAACAGATAGCCGTCTGCTGCATTCTGGGGGAAAACGCACAGCGATAGGCACCCGGTTGGCATCTCGTATACTCTACAGTCGAGGAATGATGCGACAACAGGAGAATCAATACCTCTCTGTTCCCAGGGAAATCGTAGAAAACGTCTCTCCAAAACTAAAGAGACTAATGGGTTTTAGTTCGTATTATGGACTGGGAATGGTAGATGGAAACTCCATTGATCCAGACCAACCAAAAATTCATGTGGGAGAACTTTCGATGGATCGGCCCGAAGAATTTCTCCAAGACTTTGATTGGAAATATACTAAAGACGCAAGAATGTTATCCGAACTTGACTGGGAATCCTTTGCTGAATACAAGGGTGATAAATAAACAGAAAGCTTCCGCTTAATTTATTTTTAACCAACCGTGACAGGATACATGCAAGAGATCAAATAAAAGTATTCCAATAGAATTCGTAAAGACTGAGGGGAGGAATTTGAAAGTGGCAAACGAGATATCAAGAAATGAGGCACTAACTAAGCTGTCCGCCGAAGGAGAGCCCTATGAGCTGACTGACGGCAAAGTTTTTGGGAGACCATGTCGAGTATTTAAAAACGGTCCAAAAACGCTAAGAGACCTTTTTGAACAGAACATAAGCGATGAAACCTTCATCGTCTTCGAAAACGAGCGACTTAGTTATCGTGAATCTTATGAGTTGGCGGCAAGAGTTGCCAACATGATGATCTCCGAATATGGAGTTAAAGCCGGAGACAGGGTTGCGATATCAATGCGCAATTTCCCAGAGTGGATAATCGCATTCTGCGCAACTACTGCTATCGGCGGGATAGCGGTCGCCATGAATTCATTATGGAACCCAGAGGAAATGGCCTACGGCTTAAAAGATAGCGGAGCCAAATTATTATTTGCCGACCAAGAAAGAATCGACCGAATCAAGCAGGTCAAAGACGGCATCAAAGCTCAGGTAATATCCGTGCGAGCCGACAATAAAGGCGAGTATCCAGATCTAAACAAACTCTTAGACAACCATCAAAATTCAGAAATGCCCCTACCAGGGCCTGAGCCAGAGGATATTGCAACCCTGCTGTACACATCTGGATCGACGGGGCATCCTAAAGGCGTTGCATCCTGTCACTTGAACATTACAACTGCCTTGTTGGGCTGGGAGTTAGACGGACAGGCTGGCATGATGGTTAACCAAATAGAGCCTCCCGTGCTGGACCACCAACCTGCGACCCTGCTGGCCGTACCGCTTTTTCATGCAACTGGCTCACATGCCGTATTTCTTCAATCTTTTCGCAACCAAAGAAAAATCGTATCAATGTATAAATGGGATCCTTCCCTAGCAGCTGAGCTGATCGAACACGAAAAGATCACTTCTTTTATCGCACCAGCAGCGATGACTGGAGACCTGGTCCAAGAGGCTAGAAAAACCGACAGGGACTTAAGCACATTAGCAAGTGTTGGTGGCGGGGGAGCCCCTCGCGCACCAGAGCAAGTCAAAAACATACACGATTCCTTTGAAAAGGCTATGCCAGGAACTGGTTGGGGAATGACAGAAACCAACGCAATCGGCACGGGCATAGGCGGTCAAGATTACCTTGATCATCCTGCCAGCTCTGGTCGTTGCTCAATAGTCAACGAAATTAGAGTTGTGAACGATAATGGTGATCAATTACCGCCAAAGGAGCGTGGTGAGTTACAGATCAGAGGTAGCACTGTATTTAAGGGTTACTGGGACAAACCAGAAGCAAACGCGGAAGTCTTCACTTCTGACGGTTGGATGAAGACGGGTGATGTAGCTTATATTGATGATGAGGGATATCTCTATATCGTAGACCGAATCAAAGACTTAGTAATACGCGGTGGTGAGAACATCGGGTGTGGTGAAGTAGAAGCCGCATTACTTGAACACCCCGAAATTCTTGAGGCTTCCGTCTACGCCGTCCCAGACGAAAGGCTAGGCGAAGAAGTCGGCGCCACTTTTTATAGCCAGGATGACCTCGATGAAAGTGAGTTACAACAATTCCTTTCTCAACGATTAGCTAAATTCAAAATACCTAGGTATTTGCAGAGCCAAAGAGTTCCTTTGCCAAGAACAGCCTCGGGGAAAATCTTGAAAAGAGAAATTCGTGAACAGGCGGTGAATCAAGTTTTAAGTTAGTTAGCGGATTTTATTTCTCGTTTTAATCTGTAGACAACTTGATCTAAACAGTACGACAAAAACTATTACGGCAGAGCTCATTAGCTATCGCTCTTGGGTTAACCATTAGCTCGCAAACTCTACCAAGCCAAAAAGAGAACTACATGGATAAACCCTCCTCTCACATTACAACCGTTTCCACTGTTCATGGTCCAATATCTGGTATTCGAACCAAATCCCAGAACATTCAGTCTTTTAGAGGAATTCCATACGCTAAACCTCCTGTGGGCGAACTGAGATGGCGACCGCCTCAGAAACCGGATAACTGGAATAAAGTTCTCCCTGCACACGAATTTGGGACGCCATGCTGGCAGTCTCATTCAGAAAATGCTTTTGTGTGGTCTCGCGGCATATTCGAGAGAAGCGAAGATTGTTTGTATCTTAACATTTGGACCGATAACTCTACTTCAAAACTAAAGCCAGTAATGGTCTGGTTCCATGGTGGCGGACACAGCAGCGGGTGGGGACATGGAGAGATTTTCGATGGCACCCGCCTTGCCGAGCAAGGAGTAGTAATCGTTACCATAAATTATCGTCTAGGGCCCTGGGGGTTCTTAGCACATCCAGAACTAACTGACGAATCCGACCAAAATAGCTCGGGGAATTATGGGCTGTTGGACAAAATCGCCTCTCTCAAATGGGTTAAAGAGAATATAGAACAGTTTGGTGGCGATTCTAATAACGTCACCATATTTGGTCAGTCAGCCGGCTCCATGAGTGTCTGTGCTCTAATGGCCTCTCCTCTGGCCAGAGGTTTATTTCATAAAGCGATAGGCCAGTCAGCAGCGTGTTTAGGCCCATTAAACTCTGATCCAACGGGATATGAGCGCGGTACGGATCTAATAAAACAAACTGGCGCGCGAAACCTTAAGGAAATGAGGAACCTCTCCAACGACAAGATCCTCAAAGCGGCATCCAATTCAAGATGGAACAGTCAATCAAAAATAACCGTTGATGGATGGGTGCTGGAAGAACCACCGATCTATACATTTACGGCGGGAAAACAAGCTGACGTCCCGTTAATCGTAGGTTCAATGGCAAATGAGGGGCATCTCTTATTTCCTCTTGACGAGAGCCTTTCTCTAGACCAACTTGATAAAGAGCTCATCAAGATCTATGGAGAAAACCTACTATCACAATTTAAAAATTTGTATCACCTTGAACTTTCTCGATCACCGGGACTTGCGCTTAGGGAGATCTATACCGACCAATTCATGGCCTACAGTATGAGACATTGGGCCAAACTCAATGCTCAAAAAAACCAACCTACGTTCCTTTATTACATGGAACATGTACCACCCGCTTTCCAAATTTATCTTGCCGACTCACCAGAGTTGAACCTGCCAGAGGGACCAAGAAGTGCGGGAGCCTATCATTCAGGCGATTTAGCTTTTGTATTTAACAATGTTGGAAATTTCGGACCAGACTGGGAACCAAAAGACTACGAACTAGCGAAGTCTATATCAAAATATTGGACCAATTTTGCAAAATCGGGAGACCCTAATGGCATCGATATAGTTAACTGGCCGCGTTTCACAAATGGTAATAAAGAAACTCAAATCTTTGACTCGCCAATCAAAACAGTTAATGGAATCAAAAAAGAAAAACTAGATTTGATCGGAAAGGCAAGCGAGGATAACTAGACCCGGCGAACCAACCTTGCTTTCAGTTGAGACATTAAACCGATTTTTAGAAGGATCAAATCAAAAATGACCAAGAAAAATTCTGATAAACAAACTAGCGATGCGAAAGTTGATTTTGAGAGCGCTCTGGAAGAGCTCGAAGAGCTAGTTTCCAAGATGGAAAGCGGGGACCTTTCTCTTGATGAATCTTTAAAAGCTTTTGAGAGGGGCATTGAGTTAACGCGCAAATGTCAATCCTCATTGGAGGCGGCCGAGCTAAAAGTCCAGACGTTAACAAAGGACAGAGAAGCCAAGGATCCTGATTTGAAGATAGATGAATAATAACTCGAAGAAAGAAGATCTCCGTGAGCTCGTCAATAAGAGTCTCCTAGAACGAATTCCATCAGAGTCCGACGTAGGAGAAGACCTGCTTGAGGTAATGCGTTATGCCGTCATGGGTGGCGGAAAAAGAATTCGGCCTATATTCACACTTGCTGCATGTGAAAGCGCCGGAGCGAGCATTTCATCGGCTGTCGACGCGGCGTGTGCTATTGAAATGATCCATGCGTACTCTTTAATACACGACGATCTACCCGCGATGGACGACGACGACACCAGACACGGTCAAGCTAGTACTCACGTTGCTTTCGGGGAGGCTCAGGCAATCCTTGCTGGCGATGCTTTGCAGTCGCTCGCGTTTCAGCTGATAAGCGAATCTGAACAACTAACTGATCCAGTCAAAGTTTTGATTGTCCGCCTTTTATCCAGCGCAATCGGTTATTCCGGGATGGCTGGTGGACAAAGCATGGATATCAAAATAGAGCAACTCAAAATTTCCGATAGTGACCTGAAGCTATTACATCAGGCAAAAACAGGCGCACTGATAAAAGCCAGCATTGAAATCGGAGCCCTCGCGTCAGAGAGAGTTAGACCTTCTTCGAAAGAATTTAACGTACTCAGTACTTTTGGTTCTAGGGTCGGACTGGCATTTCAAATAGTCGACGACCTTATAGATGTGACATCAACATCGAAGGAACTGGGCAAGCCCGCCAATTCAGATCGGAAAAATCAAAAACAAACATTCGTAGATGTCCTGGGCTTAGAGAATTCAAAAAAATTATCAAAGGAAATCATAGAAGAGGCCATCGCACTAATAAATACAACTGATCTACACGGGGAATTGTTAAAATCCTTGGCTCTGGATTGCATCAACAGAACACATTGACAAAAATACGGCTGTCAGGAAGTTATAAAATAGACCGCTAACAGCAACAATAACGACGTCACCGCCCCTGCCACCAGATCATCAGCCATTACTCCCAAGCCTCCGTGCACATTCTTGTCTATCCATCCGATAAAAAATGGTTTGCCTATATCCAATAACCTGAAAACTAAAAAAGCGGCCGCCACCGAAGCAATCTCTTTGGGAAGAAAAATAAGAGCCAACCACATACCCGCAAACTCATCTGCAACCACCTCAGATGGATCTTCTACAGCGACCGTTTCCGCAAACGACCGATAAAGCAGGATACTAACTACAACGTAAGTGCATAGGAGGGCAACTTGGTAAATGAACGATAAATCACTCAGAAAGAACCACCAAAGTAAAACCGTAAGCAAGGAGGCAATAGTACCAGGAGCGGGTTTGATCAAGCCTACCCCGAACAAGCTGAGCCAAAAAAACCTAAGGTCTTTCAAAGACTCGAAGTTAAGCAAGGAAATGATCATAACCTCGTCGAGATAATTCTCTTTCGTCAACCAAAATACCACCTTCCTGAGTTGTTTCTCCTATCCGGTAAAACCCTTCCATTTGAGTTGGGCTCGTACAAAGGAGTTGATAGTCATCACCACCAAACAGTGCATCGTTCAAGTTGGCTCCCTTATTAACCGGTATCAAAGACGACGAAAGGCGCCCCCCCACGTTAGAAGAATCAAGTATGTGACCCAAATCCTGGATAAGCCCATCAGAGATATCGATACAGGATGTCGCCTTACCGCGGACTTCTGAAAGTAAACCTAAACAACTACTCGGCTCGTAAAAAGCTTGTCTCAATGACTCATAATGGGGTGACTCATAGGTCAAACTGCTTATCTGCCTAATATAGCTTGCTGCACCGCCCAAGCACCCACTCACAAAAATCGAATCACCCACAGATGCACCACTTCGGAGAATCGATTTACCTTCTGGCACTTCGCCATGAGCACTAACGGTAATACCTAAAGGTCCTCTGGCAATATTTCCTCCGCAAACAAAAACACCAGAATCTTCTGCTGCCCTCTTTATACCCTTCGCGCACTCCAACGCCCAGGTAAAACTCTCGCTTGGCAAGCACAGATTAATCAAGACATAGGTAGCTTGAGCACCCATTGCAGCTATATCGGAAAGACTCACCATCATAGACCGATAGCCCACCAGTTCAGGCGGAGCCGATTCGGGAAAGTGAACTCCGCTGTAGAGACTATCGATTGAAGAAACCACCTCGCAATCTGGAGAAACAGCAATGACACTACAATCATCCCCTGGGCCAACACGCACCCACTCGCCGAAGGCTTGTTCTCCCAAAATAGAAACTATCTGATCAATCAAATCGAATTCTTTCATCGAGTTACCTGGAATTCATATTGACTCTGTTTTACGCAAACCAACCCAAATCTTATCAAGTACTCCGTTGATATATTTATAGGAGTCTTGAGCGCCAAAAGTCTTTGCTAACTCTACATATTCATCTATAACAACTCGGTACGGGACGTCCAATCGTTGGGCAAATTCAGTCGTCGCCAACTCTAAGATTGCTTGTTCAACAAAATCTAACCGTTCGTACTCTCTATCTAAAAAGGCCATTACCGTCGATCGAAGTTCAAGATTGGACTCAATCGCGTAAGATAAAATCTCTTTAAAAAAAGATTTGTCTGCTCTAGACAAACCGCCCCCTTCTTCAAACTCTAAAAGAATTTCACTTGGAGCAGCTTTAGTCAGGTGCCATTTATAAAGGGCCTGAACGAGAGCTCGCCGAGCTCTTCGGCGCTGCCAGACATTAGGTTTTTCATCTGCCATTTCTACTCCCGACGAATCGTTAACCGAACATCAGGGCCAAACTCTGTCACCTCTGCAATCCGACCAACATCTGAATCAGCTATTTCAGATACGACAATATCGGCTAAAGAATTCGAATTTTTACCAAGGATTTTTGGAGCGTAGTATGCCAGCCATTCATCCCAGACTCCGCTTCGAAGAAAGGCTCCTATCAATCGATGACCACCCTCTACCAAAACTTCATTGCAATCTAACTGCCCGAGAAAGCTCATTACATCCTTTATCGATGGTCGCTCACCATCAAAACCCACACACTGAACATTTGTCATATCTGAGAGGCTTCTATGCACCTCTTTTGAGTTAGAATGCGCGACAATAGTTAACGCACCGCTCTTAAGAATCTCCGAATTCAAAGGAATTCTCGCAGCACTATCAAACACAACCTTGATCGGTTGAGACGCTTTCTTAAACTCCCCTTCCCTAACATTTAACCTGGGATTGTCACTCACCACAGTTCCTATCCCGGTTATTATTGCATCACTCCGGGCTCGCCAGTATTGAACATCTCGGCGGGATGCTTCAGATGTAATCCAATGACTACTTCCATCAGAAAGGGAAAGCGCACCATCTAAACTAGAAGCAGTCTTTAGCCGCACCAAAGGCCTTTCGCAAGTCACTCTCTTTCTAAATCCGTCGATCGCTCGAACAGCAGCATCGATTTCTATAAGGTCAACCTGAATTCCTGCCGCTCGCAGAATTTCAATACCCTCCCCGGCAACCTTTGGGTGAGGGTCAATTGCGCCGATCACCACTCTACTAATAGGAAGCTTGGCTAGAGTTTTCGCGCATGACGGGGTCTTCCCCTCAAAGGCGCAGGGCTCCAAACTAACGTAGAAAGTTGCTCCCCTGAGTTGATCTTCCCCACCACGAATAGAATTTATCGCGTTGACCTCAGCATGAGGTAGACCACTGCCTTCATGGTACCCTCTCCCAACTACTCGGCCATCCTTACAAATCAGACAACCAACTGGTGGGTTAGGCGAACAAGTTAAGCGACCATTCTCAGCCAACTCGACAGCAGCTTCTAAAAAAAGGCGATCCAAGTCCATCAAGAATCACTATCAGAGGAGAATTTTTGGATCTCAACAGCGAATTCGCTAACGTCCTGAAAGTCTCTATAAACGGAAGCAAACCTGACATAACCCACTGGGTCGAGTTCTCGTAGCTCTAACATAACTAGCTCCCCAATTTCATATGAAGAGACTTCTCTTTCTCCTTTTGCTCTAAGCTGATGCATGATTCGACCTAGGGAGGCTTCTATCTGGTCAACACTTACTGGTCTCTTTTCTAACGCTCTGACAATTCCGTGTCTTAGCTTTTCTTCATTAAATGGATCTCTAACTCCATTGCTCTTCACAACTCGCGGCATCAGTAATTCTGCAGTTTCAAAGGAAGTAAAACGCTCTTGGCATACCTGACATTCTCTGCGTCTTCGGACCGCATTTCCCTCGGTCACCAAACGAGAATCAATTACCTTAGTATTGGCTGCAAAACAAAATGGGCACTGCACAAGCCACCTACCGATCAACACCGTAAACTGGGAAGTTAGCGCATAACGCAAGCACCTCTTTCTTTACACGCTCAATCGCAGCTTCATCATTAATATCAGTCAGAATGTTGGAGATCCAATCCACTAGCTGAATGCACTCCTCTTCCTTAAAGCCCCTACGAGTAATCGCAGGAGAGCCTATTCTTAGGCCACTAGTTACAAAGGGAGATCTGGGGTCATTTGGTACAGCATTTTTATTGACTGTTATGTTAGCTCGACCCAAGGCTGCATCAGCATCTTTGCCAGTAATATTCTTAGAAACCAGATCAAGTAGAAAAAGATGATTGTCTGTTCCTCCGCTAACAACATCATATCCCCGGCGAATAAACTCGTTCGCCAAAACCTGGGCATTTTTTATAGTTTGTTTTTGGTATGCAACAAAATCTTCCCCCATAGCTTCTTTAAAACATACGGCCTTCGCCGCGATTATATGCATCAAAGGCCCGCCCTGACTGCCCGGGAATAAAGCTGAATTTAACTTTTTTTCGATCTCTTCGTTCGAACGAGCCAAAATAATCCCACTACGCGGCCCACCTAGCGTCTTATGTGTTGTAGAGGTTGTAACGTCAGCGATTTGCACAGGATTAGGATATAGCCCTGCGGCCACCAGCCCGGCCACGTGAGCCATATCGACTAAAAGATAGGCATTGACTGAATCCGCTATTTCCCGAAATCGTTCCCAATTCATTTTCCTGGAGTAAGCCGAAAATCCCGCAATGATCAACTTGGGTTTATGCTCCTCCGCTAATTTAGCCACCGTCTCATAGTCAATCTCACCAGTTTCATTGTTCAAGCCATATTGAACCGCGTTGTAGAGTTTCCCTGAAAAATTGACACTAGCCCCATGAGTCAAGTGGCCTCCGTCGGCTAAGCTCATTCCTAAAACAGTATCGCCAGCATTCAACAAAGCCAGATACGCCGCCGAGTTAGCGGAGGAACCCGAATGGGGTTGAACGTTCGCAAAGTCAGCGCCGAAGAGCTTTTTTGCTCGTTCTATCGCTAATAACTCTACCTCGTCCACATGCTCGCAACCTCCGTAGTAACGCTTACTTGGATAACCCTCCGCATACTTGTTGGTCAGAACACTTCCTTGAGCTTCTAAGGTCCGTGGGCTGGCATAATTCTCAGAGGCAATTAATTCTATGTGCTCCTCTTGTCGAAGATTTTCTGCATTCATAGCTTTTGCTAATTCATCGTCAAAACCACTGATTGTTTCGTTTCCTCTAAACATAAATCTTTAAGAACTCCAACGTAATTAAACTCAATCCAGTTTTTAGCAGATTGATCCTATTGTAACTGAACAACCTTGAGATACAGAGGAAAAGCTCAATCTGTTCGATAAGTGCTGATCTATAAAAATCTTAGGCCTATAATGCGACCAATCAAGAAGGTTTGAGATTAATGGCCCAGTACGTTTATAGCATGCAGGCGGTCACCAAGGTGGTGCCTCCTAAAAGGAAAATTTTAGAAAATATTTCTCTGTCGTTTTTCCCTGGCGCAAAAATCGGGGTTCTTGGCCTAAACGGGGCTGGAAAATCCACCTTGTTAAGAATAATGGCTGGAGAGGATCAGGAGATTGAAGGAGAAGCGAGGCCTCTAAGCGATCTGCGGATCGGATACCTCAAACAAGAACCAGAACTCGATGACGAAAAAAATGTACGAACTAACGTAGAAGAGGGTCTTGGGGAAATAGTCGAGCTTCTTTCGGAATACAACAACATCTCCGATCGTTTTGCTGAAGATTTAGATGACCAGACCATGTCAGAGTTGCTAGATAGACAAGGAGATCTCGCAGAAAAAATCGAAGCTCAAGACGGTTGGGACATCGACCGAACGCTCGATATCGCGGCAGACGCTTTGCGTCTGCCGCCATGGGAAACTCCAGTTAAAGTATTATCTGGCGGAGAGCGGAGACGCGTCGCTTTATGTAAATTATTGTTGTCAAAGCCGGACATGCTGCTTCTAGATGAGCCCACTAATCACCTGGACGCAGAGAGCGTGAGCTGGATAGAGCAGTTTCTACACGAG
>Ga0208624_1001547_pt1 | contig 10876 bp, 9 predicted proteins | sample Knorr_S23_td_DCM_FD_185607 | JGI IMG/M metagenome (GOLD analysis project Ga0208624, IMG submission 185607) | Marine microbial communities from Southern Atlantic Ocean transect - Knorr_S23_td_DCM_ad_71m_LV_A (SPAdes) (version 2) | ecosystem: Environmental > Aquatic > Marine > Oceanic | place...
ATCTCCATTTATAATGGGAACTTACTTCGTAATTAAAAACTGTTACTTTAATAGTTATAACAGAGGACAACCCAGTGCTTAAACAGCGTTTAACATCACTGCTCTTTTATGGATTTTTGGTGTCTTGCTCTCCAGAAACTCCGCCAATTGAGACTGCTCTTATCCCACAGACCGATTCGGTTTTAACTGAGACCTCCGCCGAAACTAAAAGATTTAACAACTGGCTGGATGAACAATGGGAGACACAACTGAGTTTCAGTCCTCAAAGTCAGACCTCATTGGGACTCAAATCAAACTACGATAAGTTAGACGATTACACACTTGAGGCTCAGGATGCCGAAATTGAATGGCTTCGTGCCTCTGTGGGCATTATGGAAGATATGTTTGATTACCAAAGCTTATCAGAAGAAGGGAAGCTTTCTTGGGACATGTGGAATGAATCTCTTGTAGCTGCTGAAAGTGCTATTCCTTTTAGAAATCATCAGTATTTGTTTGGAAGAGGCGGTATTCACGCTCAGCTGCCAAATTTCCTAATAAATCTGCACCGGGTTGATTCGCTGGAAGACATGGAGGCCTATGTAAGTCGACTAAAAGAGATTGACAGAGTTCTTAGTGAGGTTTTGTTTAGAGCACAACAAAACGCAGCAGAAGGAAAGAGGCAACCGAGATTTGCCTATGATTTTGCCGTCGCTGAAATCGATCGAATCCTCGAGGGCTCACCATTTAGCGTCACCGACAACTCTCCGAACTCACCCCTGTGGATTGATCTTCAAAGTAAGATAGATTCTCTAGAAACAGAAGGCCTTATCGACTCTGAGGATGCACACCGACTGGAGGGTGAGGTTAGGGCTGTGCTCACCGAAGAGGTACTCGACGCTTATCATGCTGTAAGGGCCTGGTTAATGACTGATAGGAACAACGCTGATTCTGAGCCAAAAGGGGTATGGGCACTACCTAACGGCGATGCATACTATAACCATCGTCTTAACCGTATGACAACTTTGAACCTTAGCGCAGATGAAATTCATAACATAGGTCTTGCTGAGGTAGCTCGTTTACGCTCAGAAATGGAAACTCTTAAGGACCAAATAGGGTTTGAAGGGACGCTACAAGACTTATTCACATTTATACGCGAAGATCCAAGTAATTACTATGAGGCTACAGAAGTTGGACGTCAAAATTATCTGGATGATAATTATTCCTATCTAAAGTCTATCAATGAAAAGCTTCCACTTTTCTTTGGGCGCTTACCAAAAGCGGAACTAGAAATCAGACGAGTCGAATCTTTTCGAGAGCAAGACGGTGCCGCTCAACATTACCGCCCAGGGACCCCTGATGGTTCCCGTCCTGGTGTTTACTACTCTCATATGAGTGATATGAGCTCTTTACCTAAACATCAAGTTGAGGATGTGCTCTATCATGAGGGAAACCCTGGGCATCACATGCAGATATCTATCCAGCAAGAGTTAACCGATATTCCAAAATTTAGAACCCAATACTTTAGTACCGCATTTATCGAAGGTTGGGGCCTCTACGCTGAGTGGTTAGCTAAGGAGATGGGTGGTTTTGAAGACCCAATGTCAGATTTTGGACGCCTTGGTGGCGAAATTTGGCGAGCCATTCGGTTGGTCGTTGACACAGGAATTCATTCAAAGGGATGGAGTGAGGAAGAAGCCGTAAACTATTTTCTTCAAAATTCAGATAGTTCTGAGGCGACAGTAAAATCCGAAATACAACGTTATTTCACTAGCCCAGGCCAGGCGACAGCATACAAGATAGGTATGATGAATATCCAGCAAGCAAGAGCATACGCTGAGAATACTCTTGGTGATAGATTTGACATAAGGGAGTTTCATGACCTTGTCTTGGGAGCCGGCGCTCTCCCTTTATCGATGCTACATACAAGAGTTCAAAACTGGGCTGATAACCTAAACGAGTTAAACTAACGATATGATGATAAAAGCTCTAAGTATTCTTCTTTTAGTCATAGCATTCTCTTCATCTTCGATTAACGCGCAGATCGAAAAATTTTCTCCGGTTGAAGTTGGAATGTCCCTTACAAGCTTCAATAAAGCAACACAGCGCCTGCAAGCACATATAGATGAGGGAGATATTGCCGGTGTTGTTGCAGCAGTTTCTCGTGATGGGAAGGTTGTTTACTTTGAGTCTCTGGGGCTAATGGACATTGCTTCAGATAAACCCATGCAGAAGGATACATTATTTCGTACTTATTCGATGACAAGACAGGTAACTACGATAGCCGCACTTATTCTGTATGATCAGGGTAAATTTGAAATGAATGACCCAATCCAACTCTACCTACCAGAGTTTAAAGATCAGACTGTCTTGCTCAGCTCGGATAGTCTTGATATTTCCGAGGTCAAACCTCGTGTTGGAGATATAACTATTCAACACTTGATCACCCACACATCAGGTCTAGGTGGACGAGGTTCCAGGCTATACAGGGAGAATAAGGTAAGAGATAAAAGCATCTCTCTAGATCAAATGGTTTCTAACGCAGCAGGTATCCCATTATTTCATAATCCTGGCACAGAATTTCGTTACGGCATTCATGCGACAATCCTGGGAAAGCTAATTGAGGTTTGGTCTGGAAAACCGTTAGAAGAGTTCTTAAATGAAGAACTATTCTCAAAGCTAGGAATGGATAGCACAATGTTTTGGGCATCAGAGGCAGATCGGGATCGGTTGGCGACGGTGTACCGACCCGTGGACGGAAAACTTACGCCACATGAAATTGAGACTGTGCCATTTACAGAACGTCCGGGACTGATCGAGGGGGGTGTCGGGCTGCTATCCTCTGTAGAAGATTATCTGAATTTTTCTCAAATGATTCTGGACCATGGTGTATTCGAAGGTCAGCGCATACTCAAAAAAGCAACAGCAGAGATGATCTATAAAAATGCAGTTCCAGAAACAGCTATGCCTATCGGGGATAGCGGATACTGGCGCGGATCGGGTTGGACTTGGGGTGGATTTAACTTAGTACTCGATTCTGATGCTTATGATTTTCCGGTAACAGAGGGAACTATCTGGTGGGATGGATCCGCTGGAACTCGTTATTTCATAGACCCGACGCAGAACACCATCATTGTTATTATGGCACAAGTTTCTCCATCCAGCGGGGGCGGTTTTCGCGAAAACTTCTCCCGCTTAGTGGATGCCTCTATCATAGAGCTTCGGTAAGATTATTATATAAAAATATTCGGCAACTTAGTTTTTCGCTGATACAAAATTTGGTATGACACCTGTGCAGGGTTAAAAGTTATGGCAGAAGTCGTAGATACGTTTGAATTAAGGCATGTTTCAACAACTTACTCTGAAGATAAGGATGGAAATACCCTTACTCACTTTAATTGTCGGGGTAATGCTGCCGGATTTGGACTAGTCTATGACACCGCAATTTTTTATGACCTAAAGAGTGATGTAGATGCTGGCAAGCTGATAAGAATTGGTCACGCGTTTGCAAGAGACGGATCTTATATACTCGGTCGAGGCTCGGGGAAATGGGAGAGGGTGCCTGGAGAGCATGCGTGGAAAACTGAGGTGGTTTTTGAACTTGATGGTCCTAAAATCCGAAGCGTAGGGGAACTGCGACTGGATACAGAATCTCATTCCGGCACGAACTATTCTGTTGATATTTGACGCGCATACTAATCCTTGAGATTTTTATATGGAAATCGTTAGCCGAGTTATTTCTTTTCTATCACAAAAGAAGCGCGCGCTTTTTCTTCTGCTAATTTCTTTAGCTGGCTTTTTTCTATTCCTCACATCAAGTCTTGGACCTAATAATCTCTTAAGAGCAGACTCCGAACTTTACCACGTTGATTTCGATGGTGTGGCTTTCATGGCAGTTTTTATTGTTGGTTTCTCTGCCTATATTTCCCACAAGACTCTCATTAACTTTGGCTATCTGTTGTTAATATTTTCACTCCCAGTCGCAATTCTTAAAACTTTTGCCGAAATGGTTAGCTTGCTAGCTACTATGGATGGAAATGCATTAGAGATGACTTCCACTATCAGTGAGTTCTATACAATATTCCTTGTAGGTTGTTTTCTTAGTGCCTGTGGTTACTTCATCGACGAACGTCAAAAATTCTACGAGACACGGACCTTGTCAAACCTTGATGTAGTCATCTGCTTTCTACTGTTGGTTACATTCAATGTGATAAACATCTATGCGGTTATACTCCGTTCCGATTTAAGTATTTCTTTTGGAGCCTTTTGGAGTGCGCCAGCATGGCTAGGCGTGCTCTCAAGCTTAAGTATCGCGTTATCCCTTTACGTGATCTTTGATCGCAAGTCCAAGGACTGGAAATTCTCTGAGTATCCTCGACAAGTCATGTCCAACTCAAAACTCTTACTAGATTCTGTAATGAGTGTAGTGCTAATGTCAGCGATATTCGGCGCAATAGCTTTTTATTACACGTCTCAGAGTTCAATCGAAAGTGTATCCGTCACAACCGAAATTGGATTTCTAAGTATGTTCTATGCGGTGAATATATTCATATTATCGATGGTGAGTGCACTTCGGGTTGAACGTAACTTTCTTGAGCTAGACTTTACCAAGAGGAATTGGCACATTATTGAGGCATTCGCTTTTTTAACATTTATGAGTTTGGCCCCACCCACGATGTGGGATAGGTTCTCGACGTACTTTGATCAAGCTCCGGAAGAAATTCGAGAGCTTCAAGAGAGAATTCAGGCTCTCGAGGAGCGAGGCCAATAATTCTTTTAAGGCGTTAGCTCCTTAAAGCTCTCTAACCTGAATAATAAGTTTTCCCCATACCAGCTGCATTCCGTCCCAACCGGACCATTCCAGTTTGTATTGTCCTTCCAGTTATCCCCGTCCGTACTTTCATACAAGGATATCAAAGCGGCTCGCTCTGCTTCAGGTATGGATTGGGCCTGTAGTTCGTCTATAGTAAGACTAACTAAAATGGCTAAAAAGCCGCATAGGAATAACTTGAGAGGAATTCGTTGCTCGAAAGGTCTAACTGGCTGCCTCTCAGTAATCATATTTCTGACACAATTGAACGGCGGTTTGCCTCTCCGACGCAACACAAAGTCTAGTATTCAATGCTTAAATACCTACCAGATCAACCAATGGTTGATTGTAAACTTCTGAAGCCAATCCCTTATTAGGCCCTCTCTACGAGGGCCTCTTTTTTTCCTACTAGTTATTAGCCGAGCTAACTCGTCGCCCGTTGAGGTTGATGTAGTCCGCCAAGATTCGACCACTTTCGAGAATAAGTGGGTCATCCTCTTCTAACTCTGAATCCTCTTCATTTTCTTCCGGTTCTATAACTTCGCTATCTGAAGAGGCCAACGAATCCTCATCGATATCCTCGTCCTCAATCCACTCCTCAAGTGGTAAACCTTTGAGGGCCCGCCTCATGTTCTCGGCCTCAAACTCCTCCTTGCGAGCGTCTTCGCGTTCCTGCTTAACCACCACCTCATTAAGAGAAATTTCTTCCCGCTCTCTAAGTTCCCTGGTGCGCTCAATCTGCCCAAGAAGATAGTTGAAATCAGGTGATGTCTTAGCTCTCTCCTCATGGAGTGATCTTAGTTCTGGTATGGCTGCTTGAATAGGGTGATAAGCCCGGTACTCAACTGGTCTAACGGTATCCCAGGGCAGGGCGCCATCGAGGCTGCTCTCACCAATGTCATCGTACGCATCATAAAAGTCAGGGAAGGTGATATCCGGTATTACCCCTCTATGCTGCGTGCTTTCTCCCGATATGCGATAGAACTTCGAGCGAGTCAGTTTGACCTGCCCATAATCCATCGGAATGATTTCTTGAACAGTGCCTTTTCCAAAGGTCTGCCCACCAAGAACTATACCTCTTTGGTAGTCTTGTATGGCACCCGCAAAAATCTCAGAAGCGGACGCACTCGTCCTATTCACAAGAACTGCCAGTGGTCCTGTGTAAGCTACCTCAGGGTCATTATCCCCAAAGGGTCTCGTGAAACCGTTTCTTATGCCAGAGTATCTGATCTGAACGGTGGCACCGGTCTCTATGAAGAGTCCGACAAGTTGATTCGCCTCTCCTAAACTACCACCACCATTGTTTCGAAGGTCAACGACTACACCGTCAACACCTTCTTCCTTTAATTCCTCCAGCAGTATCTTCACATCCCTCGTAGAACTCTTGAAATCTTCTTCGCCTCTCGATGCGGCTTCAAAATCAAAATAGAATGTGGGTAGATCAATAACACCGATCTTGTATTCTCTTTCGTTATAGCTGAGCTCTATAATTTCTTTCTTAGCAGACTGATCTTCAAGCTTAACGGTATCTCGAGTAATGCTGATCGTCTGCGCGCTTGATTCACTGACAGCGTCAGCTGGAATGACACTCAGTCTCACTACCGTACCTTTCTCGCCACGGATCTGAGCAACTACATCATCAAGGCGCATCCCAACAACATCCTGAATCTCCCCGTCAACACCTTGACCAATGCCTATTATTCGATCCCCTTGTTTTAGTTCCTCACCTCTCTCCGCCGGACCACCCTTGATAAGCTCAACTATTTTCGTGTACTCATCTTCTGTTGTCAGCTGTGCACCTATACCCTGCAATGAAAGAGATAAGCCCATGTTAAAATTTTCAGAATCTCTGGGAGAGAAATATGCAGTGTGCGGGTCTACTGTCTTCGCTACTGTAGACAGGAATGTTTGGAAAATATCTCTCTCATTTGTTTTTAGTACTTGAGATAACTGATTTCTATACCTCTTTGAGAGCTTGTCTTTAATCTCTTCGTCGTCATCTCCTGTTAAACGCAAACTTAGCACACTATTTTTAATTCGAAGGCGCCAGATCTCATCCAAATCAGCAATACTTTCTGCGTACGGAGCATCTTCTCTATCCAACTGTATATACTCGTCGACAGAAAAATCCATCTGCGGAATGTTATTCTCAATTCGATTGATTGCATAAATTAAGCGCTCAAGGACCCGCTTGTAGTAGGTGTTATAAATTTCAAACCCCGGCTCAACGCTCCCGGATTTTAAAGAATCATCTAACGTGTAGCGAAACTTGCTGAGCTCATCAATATCCGATCGTAAAAAATAGCTATGAGAACCGTCTAAAGTGTCAATCAAAGAATCGAAAATAGCAGAGGAAAAATTATCGTCTACCTCTACTGCTCGATAATGCTTGGTCTCTAATTCCTCAAGAAGACTAACAGCCGTATCGCCGTGAACCTCAAGGCTAGCAATAGGCTGATATAAGGTCTTAACATCAAGTGACTCACTTAGATGGATTTCCTCATCCTGAGCCATCCCAACTGAAGCCCAAACAAGACTTATAGTTAAAATAATGAGTTGATTTAAAGGATTAAGAGTTTGTCTAGGCGTTGGCATATTTATCCTAATTATTAGTAACTTCAGACAGCAAAAAATGCACCCATCGAACAAAAAGATGGTAAACAGAGACTATTCTAAATCCGCTGCCTAGAGAAGTGATTTTGTTAAATATTTGGAGATTATAACGAGCGTATTTAGCGTACAGTTTTCAATTTAGCGCTAGCATGCCTCTCGGCGCGCTCCACGTCGATATAACGATCCGTAATTGCGCTTGATCCGTGACCGGCATCATCCCTGACATGCTCGCGAGGCCGAATCTTAACGTCTTCAGAGATCCCTGTATGCCTCAACCAATGAACTGTTGCAGTTTCTAGCCTATCAGCTTCCTCAGAAAAACCTTCTTCCTTCATTTTCGATGCTGCCCGAGTAAAACAGTGCTGGACTATACCCCTAATCTGTCGTGTGCTTGTGATTCCCCCTTTTCCTCGAGTCTTGTGAATTAAGGGAGTCGACTCCCCGGGGGCGGGGAGGGGTGGCAATCCCCTGGAAAGGCGATATCGTTTGAGTGCCGCTAACATCGCGTCGGAAACCGAGACCTCTCTCTCCTTATTCCCTTTACCCACAGTTATAAACCACCAATTTTCCTCCTGATCCATCTGAAAATGCCCCATCTGGGGCTGCCAGCGAGATGTTTCTACGAGTTCCGAAATTCTTAGATACATACCGAACAGGGCTGTCAAAACAAACAATGTCCGTTCGTGGACTTGAGGATTATCTTTTGCCAGCAACTCGGCGGTCTCAATGACATAATCCCATTGCAGGGGTGAGAGTCTCCTTATCTTACCCTGTGATTGATGCTTGCGAAGATACTTGCTCTTTTGCCGTAATTGAGCGACAGGATTAGCAGCAACAAAGTTCTCTTGAATCAGGAAGTTATAAAAACTACTTAATACAGAAAATAGGGATTGGACTGCGGCCTGTGACAGAACATACTCACCATTTACTGAGACGTAGGGCCTCCAAGCGACGTTTGGCACACGTTCCCCAGACTGGTTGATGAACCTGGATACGTTTCGATTACCAATCCAGGACGTTGGGGGACTTTTCGTAAATTCGACATAAGCCTCAATGTCTTGACGCAATACGCTTTTGATAGATTTTTCGGCTATAAGCCACGACCAGTGAAGGAAATGCTCAATTTCTCGTCTATAGGTAGCAAATGTATCAGGACTTCCCCGATAACTGTAAATAAACTCACTCGCATACTGATAATCATCCAAAGCACCCTCTAATCTGGCTGCATCGCCTATATTTATCTTGAGAATAGGATTTTTAAAAGGATTTGGCATTTCCTCCATCGTATCAAAGAATGGTTTTGGAGATTTAATATTTTTCATTAAATATATTGATTAACCCACTGTATATAATCATATATTGTATATATTCTAGCATTCGAAATACAAAGTTACTAATAGGTTGTCGTATCTACGAACCCCAACTTTACTGAAAACAACTAATCGGCATGAAATGTTGAAAAGCCCCTAAAGATGTCTGTTATTCTTAGTTCGACGGAATCTTCGTTTAAATTTTGAACGAAATTAATCCAGATTCCATACGAACTAGCTTTTTGGGGATTAAGATGAGTCTTTTCAAAGAACCAATCGAGTTGATGGGAGCACCAGGATCGCCCTATACACGAAAAATGCTGGCCTTTCTTCGGTATAAACGAATCCGCTACAGGCTTCTTCCGGGGGTCAGAAATAAGTTAAACCCAGAACCTAATCGGTATCGAAGCAGGCCTGAACCAAAAGTAAGATTGCTACCAACGTTTTATGGCAAAACAGAGGAGGGTGATGAGATCGCGATTTGCGATTCTACTCCTATAATTCGGGAAATCGAGGCTAACTTCGTCGAACGCGCAACAATTCCATCAAACCCGGCACTTTCCTTGATTAATTCAATAATCGAAGATTTCGCGGATGAGTGGCTAACGAAAGCCATGTTCCATTATAGATGGAGTTATGAATCAGACATCAAGAAGGCAGGGGACATGTTACCTCGGTGGAACAATACGACCGCGAGCGATGAAACCCTAAATCAGAAGTCTCTAGAAATATCAGCGCATCAAATTGGAAGGCTCAAATACGTTGGATCAAACGAGGTCACTCGTGAAACCATAGAAGTTAGTTTCACTCGTTTTCTAGAAAAGCTAGATAAAGTATTGAATTATAGTCAGTTTATTTTAGGAAACCGGCCTTCGAGTGCGGACTTTGCTGTGTATGGACAACTGACTTGTCTCGCACTATTTGACCCTACTCCTCAGAAGCTGATAGTTGAAACGGTTCCAAGAATATACGCCTGGACTGAAGTCATGGAAGATCTATCCGGATATGAACTTTTAGACGATGATTGGCTTAAATTAGACGGGGAGAGAGGATTACCAACCCCGTTAGCCGAATTGCTTAGCGAAATAAGCGATGTTTATGTGCCATATATGTTGTCCAACGAGCAATGTGTTCTATCAGGGCAAAATACGCTTAAAACCGAAATAGATGGACGAGTCTGGGAACAAACTCCCTTCCCTTATCATGTAAAATGTTTAAACAAGTTAAGAGATGAGTACTTTGGATTAGATGATGAAAAAATAAAGATATTCAATGATTTATTTAATAATACTGATTTAATTAGTTTATTTAAGGGGGGATAAATCACTGAGCAGGTGTTTTGCACCCGCTCAGGCAGTTCGTAATCTCAACGATCAATCTGCGACCAATCTACTCTGAAATCATCAGTTTTCATGTTCATAGACACCACTGCTAGGTTAATACTTCCGTCAGATGCGTCATCTACACAATAAATTTTAATTTCGTGCCCGTTTCTATCATAAACTCCATTCAAGGCGGCGGTTACTAAGTTTCCGTCATCATCGATAGCTGATGCAGCTCCGGTCATGACTCCTTGGCCAGCAACACTTGGGTTCACCGTAAGATCGTAGGTGAGGAAGCAGGTCCCGTATTTAGTAGCATCTCCTTTGCCAGTTATTGTTCCGCCCGTGTCAGATAGAATCACGGAAGTTAGTTTTCCTTCAAAAGATAATTTTTCGGCTTTAAGTCCGATTAGATCTATAACACTCATTTATATTTCCTTTTCTATATGTTTATGAAACAAGGGTTTTAACCCTCTGATTATTCTATATTTAGATAGGGCATATTCAATTCCTTTACTATTTCCGGTAATCTTTATTACCGGAAATAGTATAATAATTAAGTAAACACCCTGTTAAACCAACCATACGATACTTTACGTTAGTCATCATAGGCTTACTATCATAGAAACTCCTCGTTGTAGTTAAATTTAGAAAGCCTCATGTATATCATTCTTTCTGTATTATATTTATAAGATAAATAGCCATGACTAACTTAGAGTTTGATTTATCGATACCAAATCAGCCGGTAGACCAACTACCTAAATTGCATGATTTGGGAAATGGTAAGATCACCGAATTTAGATCTTTTTGCGAATCCGCAAAGTCGGATGAATATTTTAAAAAAC
>Ga0208624_1001549_pt1 | contig 10875 bp, 6 predicted proteins | sample Knorr_S23_td_DCM_FD_185607 | JGI IMG/M metagenome (GOLD analysis project Ga0208624, IMG submission 185607) | Marine microbial communities from Southern Atlantic Ocean transect - Knorr_S23_td_DCM_ad_71m_LV_A (SPAdes) (version 2) | ecosystem: Environmental > Aquatic > Marine > Oceanic | place...
TGTACCCTACGCTCCTAGACTTATGCGGACTGCCTTCACGGGACGGCTTAGATGGAAAGAGCCTCGTGCCGCTGCTGAAGAGTCCAGAAATGGAATGGGAACGTCCTGTACTAATGACGTTTGGATACGAGAATCATGCCATTAGAACAGACCGCTGGCGCTACATCCGCTACAATGATGGTGGTGAAGAGCTTTACGATCACGATTCAGACCCGAACGAGTGGAAAAACCTGGCGTCGAATGCGGAATATCGGCCGCTCATGGAAATGCTGAAAAGGTCGCTTCCAACCACCAACGTCCGATGAACAAATGTGCAGTGGTTTTTTACTATCGAACAACTAAAGCCTGTTACCCTTAAGTCAGGGATAATGCATGGGTCGGATGCTCACTAGCCAATCATTACGAAAGCCGGCTGATAGAAGGCGGGATTCAGTTAGGCCAAGAATCTTTCGAAAAATCCGAATTAAATAACGGACGAACAAGGAAATTGGTTGAATGGGAGGCATACATGTTGATAAGTCTTTTTGTTAGAGCAGTAATCGTTATGGAAGCCCCTCGAATCGTCACATATTTGTTAATATCAGGTTTCAGCATTCAGTTATTCGCGGATGCTTTGCATGTTGTCCAAGACGAAGATGGACAAACTTTGACCGTTTTTCGCGATGGGAGTTCTGATGCGATCTTGGTACAGCATAGCAGAGACGATCATCGCCCTTACATTCACCCGATCGTATCGCCCGACGGCCAAGGCGTTCTAACGGAATACAGCCCTGGGCATCATCCGCATCAAACTGGGCTGTATTGGGGGTTTACGCGCATTAACGGCCGGGATTTCTTCCATAATCCAACGAACGGATATTGGAAACGGGAGAGCAGTCGGATCATCGCCAGCGAGGGAAATGTGGTTGAGTGGGAGACCGTGTACGTTCTACTCGACGAGTCTGGTGGTTCGATTATGCGAGAGTCACAGATCTGGTCGATGCGAGATAACAACAAACAATATTTCATCGATTTGACTTGGACGGGCGAGGCCTTAGTCGATCTCGATTTTGACGAATACAACTACGGAGGTCTTTTCCTAAGAATGCCATACAAGCGAGGGGAAATCGACGGAATGGCAGTAAATAGCTCTCGTCAGAAAAATGAGCGTGCCGAGGGACAAAGATCAGTGTGGGTGGATGTAGGCATGGAAATCGAGGGACGCGATGACTGGGGGCACATTGCAATTTTCGATCATCCAGAAAACCGTAATTTTCCTCAAAAATGGCGTGTCGATCGACAGCTAGGAATTGGCCCCGCTCCATCTCGAATGGGAAAATGGAGTATCAAAAAGGGCGATACGGAAACTTTTAAACATCAGCTTGTCGTATACGGTGGTGAGTTCGATAGTATTACGGTCAACGATCAGTGGAAAACCTACACCGGTCAAGGAGGTAACTGGGCACTTTGGAATCTCGCTAAGCAAGAGGGTCGTAACGCGGAGTTTTTGTCGGGTCCGGAAGCGGTCGAGAAAATGACTGTAGCAGATGGATTGGCAGTCAACCTTTACGCATCGGAGCCCGAAATCACGCAGCCAATGGCTTTTTGCTGGGATGACCGAGGTCGTTTGTGGGTTGCGGAAAACCGCGATTACGAAACGCGTCGAACGGGGTTCTCAGCAGATGGAAATAGCCGGATCTTGATACTAGAGGATGAAGACGGTGATGGTATCATGGATTCTAAAAAAGTCTTTATGGAAAACATTCCTTTCCCAGCTGCCATTGCATGGGGATTCAACGGTTTGTGGCTTGGTGCTCCACCGAATCTACTTTTCGTTCCGGATCGAGATGGCGACGACAAGGCGGATATAGATAATATCGAGATCCGTTTGAGTGGTTGGGGTATTCGCGATCGTCATGAAGTTCTCAATAGCTTTATTTGGGGGCCCGATGGATGGCTTTACGGTTGCCAAGGCTTCGCTACACCCTCGATGGTGGGTAAGCCAAAAGGCGGAGGGCGAATCTATAAGCATGGGGAAGCTTTCCCCGCAGAATTCGAGGCGGAAGATCCAACCTATATTGATGGAGGCGTCTGGCGATACCACCCAATAAAAGACCGTTTCGAGGTGGTTGCCCACGGGTTTAGTAATCCTTGGGGAGTCGATTTTGATGATCATGGACAAGCTTTCATTACGGCTTGTGTGATTCCGCATTTGTGGCACGTCATTCCCGGAGGGATTTATCATCGCCAGGGTGGCAGGCATATCAGTCCTCATGTCTATTCGGACATTAAGACGATAGCGGATCACAGGCATCGTTCTGCCCATGGAGGAGCTCGTATTTACCTAGCGGATACTTTCCCGGAAAGGTATCATAATCGTGTATTCATGGCCAATATCCATGAGCATGCACTACTGACGGACATACTGGAGCCGAGCGGTTCTGGATTCATCGGGAGAGATGGCGATGAGACTGTTATGGCCAACGACCCGCAATGGGTGGGATTTAGCATAGAGATTGGCCCTGAGGGAGCGGTTTACATGCTCGATTGGCACGACCCGGACATTTGTGGAGGGGAGGTGCTCAACAAAGATACGGGGCGCATTTATAGAGTAGCTCCCCCTGGTACAAAAACGCCAGTAGGATTCGATATTGCCACGTATACTGACGATAAATTGGTCGAAATGCAAATGCATCGCAACGATTGGTATGTGCGGAGGGCACGTGTAATCCTGCAGGAACGGGCAGCCAAAGGAAAGTTGTCAAAACATATTCATGACAAATTGTGGGATCAATTCGAAGCTGGGCCGGACGAAGGGCGAAAGTTGCGTTCGCTATGGGCATTGCACGTTACCAACGGGTTAACTCGAAACCAGCTAACGTATTTATTGGATCACAAAGATGCACACATTCGAGCTTGGGCTATTCAACTGCTCTGCGAGGATTTCAATCCGGGTCAAATGGCGTTAAATCGTTTTGAGACCATGGCGGTAGAGGATCCTTCACCGGTGGTCCGCTTGTATTTGGCATCCGCTTTGCAACGAATCCCGTCTAATAGTGTATGGAAAGTTGCGGAAGGATTGCTGAGCCACGCGGGGGATTCGGACGATCATAACTTGCCAAAAATGATTTGGTACGGGGTAGAGGGAGGCGTGGAAGGCTCCGCTGAGGTGGCATTGAATCTAGCTCTGGAAAGTGAGATTCCGATGGTCTCAAAATTTATTGCACGGCGAGCAATCGCGGCCGGAGCTACAGATCTCGTGGTTGCTGCAATCGGAAGATCGGATAATTCGGAAAAGAGGGTACCGCTTCTTGAGGGATTTCACGAAGGCCTCAAAGGGCATATGTATTCTGAATCTCCCAAGCAATGGGCTTCTATTGAAGCGAACCTAATGAAATCTGGGGATGTGAAAGAACGCAAACTAGCGATGGCTCTCGCAGAATTATTTGGTAGTGTAAAGGTTGGCCAAGCTCGCCTAGCACAGTATGGTCAGGAGGAGACGGGTTTCGAAGAAAGGAGAGAAATTCTCAAAGGATTCGGCAGGGAAATATATCGGCCTGCATACAACACAATAGTAGATGCACTCGATGATCCAGCATTGAGAGAAGTTGCCCTAACGACGGTTGCGGTTTACGAGAATGAAGAGCGATACGAGGAAATTATAAAACGTTACGATCATTTTAATGAATTGGAAAAAGATATTGCTGTAAAAATCCTATCCACTGAAAGGAGCGGTGCGAGGATGTTATTCGCAGCGTTGCGAACAGGCTGGATTGAACGGTCGGATATATCTGAGCGCGAAGCTCGTCAGCTTAAAAGAGTGATAGGACCAAGCTTTACTGATTTTTGGGGGAAGCCAGAGACTTTGGTCGTTAGTGACGAAATTAGAATATCGGCCGTAGCGGGTGAGATGAGGTACGATTTGGATGAATTTGCCGTGAAGAGATCAGCAAATATTAGGCTTATATTTTCGAACCCCGATATGATGAATCATAATTTGGTCATGGTAGCACCGGGAGCAGCAGATGAGGTTGGTGCAGCCGCGATTGCGATGGGTGCATCTGGCCTTGAACTTGGTTATATTCCGGAAAGTGACAAAGTTATTTTTGCTTCGAGGCTCCTTGAGCGGAATGAAGAGCAACTAATCGAATTCAAAGCACCTTCAACGGCGGGAGATTATGAGTATGTTTGCACCTTCCCAGGTCATCACTTATTAATGCGTGGTATCATGAAGGTTATAGAATAAAATTTGATTATCGAATTTTTCATGTATACTGCGCGGAGAGACAGAAAAAAGTGCTGAGGAATCACTCAAATTTAAAGGCAAACGCGACAACGGGACTCCAGATGTCTAGCATTCGAATTTTAAGTGGGTGTTAGTTACTATGATAAAATAAATATGGATGTTGATGCGAGTCCTACCAAGGGCTCCTCACTGAATGCAAGGACGATCCCGGCATGGCCATTCACTGGTTGTGTTCCTTTGGCAAACGACCCGCCGATGTGCTTTACGACTTGAGACTCGACCCGGTTCAATTACACAATGTCGCTGAAAGTGGCGAGCACGCGGATACCTTGAAAGGGTCAAAGGAAAAACTATTTTCACAAAAGCAGGCAAGACGACAATTTTCGAAAGGTCGTGCTCAATGCGATCTTTTGGACAGCCCGCATTGACGTACCAGAAAATGGGCTGGAATCGAGAACGCCTTCGGATGTAGAGATGCTGCAAAACTTGGATCCGGGTAAGCGGATTCGCGAACCGAAATAAAATCGGAAGTTAATTTGAATTTCAATTCAGGGAAACTCGACCTTTGTATAATTGTATCCAAAAAAGTACTCAACGATTGAACTATGACAAAGATGCGTCGCATAACTGGGAAATGCCTTTCAATACTATTTATCGTTCTGCTCTCCTCGCTAGCAGTTGAAGGCCAGCAACAGCAGACCAGGCGCCGAGCGCCCAACCCAACGGATGAACAAATCCGGCAACGGCTTCCCGAAGGCGTCACCTTCGTGCCGAATATCGCATATCGGGAGGGTAATGATGCTTGGAAACTCGACCTGGCGATGCCGTCGGAGCGGGGTGATTCGGCGAGACCTGCTATCGTGTTTATTCATGGAGGAGGATGGCGAAATGGCGACAAGCGGGCGGCAGGATTTCTGAACCCGACACTGAGCTATGCGGCCAAGGGCTATGTTTGCGTTACGGTCAATTACCGCCTATTAAAAGAGGATTCGAGAGCGATCGACCATTGCGTGGAAGATGTCAAAAACGCGGTACGCTGGTTGAGGGCCAACGCGGAGAAATACAACGTGGATCCCGATCGCATTGGCGCCACGGGAAACTCGGCGGGAGCTCACCTGTCTGTGATGTTGGGGCTAGTTCCGAGGGATGCCGGACTTGAGGGCGACGGCCCATACCAAGATTACTCGAGCGCCGTTCATGCGATTGTCGCCAGCGCGACGCCAACGAGCTTTTTGATTCCCATGAGCGAACGAGTAAAGGAACGTTTCGATCAGGAAGCCCGCAATCCCAATGCAGAACGCGATGAACTCAGAAGGAAGGTTTCACCCATCAGTTACGTTTCTCCGGACGCCCCTCCCATGCTATTATTTCACGAGGAGTCTGACCGCACGGTGGGCGTATATCAATCTGATACATTTATTCAGGCTTTACGAGAATCTGGAGCGAACGACGTGAACTACGTCCTTTTCGGGGACGGGACCGGACACGGCACCTTCAGAGCTAACATCGCCGTCGCCGAACCCATGCGAGAAGCCTTTTTCGCCAGGACGTTGAAGCATGAGAGCAAGTGACACTCTCGCAGCTCGGTTATTTGGCGAGAAAATCCCGCGACCCTTACCTCAAAGTCTATGAATCGACGCTTATTCCTATCGCTATTTCTTGTCGTTCTGGCCGCTTCGAGCTGGCTACACGCCGACCATCACGTCTCCGATCGCCCTAACATCTTCTTCGCTATCGCGGATGACTGGGGATGGCCTCATTCCAGCAGTTACGGGGATGCGGTCGTAAAGACGCCGACATTCGACAGTATCGCCGCCAACGGGGCCCTGTTCTCCAACGCCTATATTTCTTCGCCATCGTGTACGCCGTCGAGAAACGCCATTCTTACGGGCCAGCACTTTTTCAGATTAAAGTCGGGCGGCAACTTGTGGAGCGTTTACCCCGAAGGTTTCCCGACCTACGTGCAAGCGCTCAAAGCGGCCGGTTACTTTGTCGGTTCGTACCGTAAAGCCTTCGGGCCTGGCGACGACGGAGGACGCGAGGTCGCAGGAAAGAAGTTCTCCAGCCTGAGCGACTTTCTAGAGCAGCGGCCGGACGACCAGCCCTTTTGCTTTTGGTTCGGCGCTTCCGATCCCCACCGAACCTATATTTGGGAGTCGGGCGCGCGTTCCGGTATGAAAGTAGAGGATGTCGAAGTGCCGGCATTCTATCCGAACTCGGAAATCATTCGCAAAGACATCCTCGATTACTATTGGGAGGTGCAGCGCTTCGACCGGCAGGTTGGCGAGGCCTTAGCGCTACTGGAAGAGAAAGGTGAGATCGACAACACGATCGTGGTTATGACTGGCGACCACGGATTTCCCTTCCCGAGGGGTAAGTCGAATCTATACGACTACGGAGCCCGCGTTCCGCTGGCCATCAAATGGCACAAGGCCATTCCTAAGGATCGTGTCATAACGGACTTCGTTAGCACGACGGACCTGGCTCCGACATTCTTGGAGGCTGCCGGTGTAGACATCCTTCCTGGAACAACCGGCCGATCGTTGTTGCCGATTTTAAAATCCTATGCCCAAGGCCGCGTCAGCTCGGACCGCGAGTTCGTCTTGACCGGCAAGGAACGCCATACTTTGGCTCAGCTTGACCATCCCGGAGGCACGCCCATGCGAGCGATTCGCACGGACAACTTTCTTTATATCCACAATTTCAAGCCTGACCGTTGGCCTGCTGGCCATCCCGATGGCAGCTATCACGGCAAGATATACATGGATGTCGACGCGAGTCCCACCAAGGACGTTCTTATTGAAGGCAAGGACGATCCCGATATGGGCATATACTGGCAGCTTTCTTTTGGCAAGCGTCCCGCCGACGAGCTCTACGATTTAAGGCTCGACCCGGTTCAACTACACAATGTCGCCGATCGTACAGAATACGTGGATACCTTGGAGCGCCTTAAAGGAAAGCTGTTTTCCGAACTCGAGCGTTACGAGGATCCACGGATTATCGGGGGCGCCGACGCCTTCGACAGCTACAAGTATAAGGGACGCCTTGTTCGTCAGCCCTAAGGTTCTTGAAAGGCATGGGCCTAGATCTTTTAAATCAACATTACTCTAATGCATAAATACATTCTTCGACTCCTTCTCCTTTCTCTATTCATATCGGTAGTCGCCGCTGAGCGTCCAAATATCCTCTTCATCTCTGTAGATGACATGAACACCGATTCTGTCGGCGTTTACGGAAATCCATTGGAGGACATTACTCCGCACATGGACCAACTAGCTGCGGACGGGATGCGTTTCGAATATGCCCATGTCATGGTGGGCAATTGCTACCCGGGGCGGAATGTCATGTTTTCGGGACGTACATCTCACAGCAACTTGGTCGAAGGATTCTATCCGATTCGAAATCCGCATTATCCGCACCTCGTCGATATGATGAAGGAGGGAGGTTATTTCACCGGCATTTTCGGCAAAGTGGGCCATACGACGCCTTACTCTCCGTACCCATGGGATCTTATTATCGGCGAGGGCGAGGAGAAAGAAGACTATCATTTTAAAGACGCAGACGCTTACTTTCGCAGTACCTTGAGGGGCATCGAGGCGGCAGAGAATGCGGAAAAGCCCTTCTGTCTCCTAATCAATATTTCCGACCCCCATTTGCCATTTTACAAATGGAGCCGTCGTCAGGAGATAAAGGATCCCTACGCTCCGAGTAAGCTCTACACGCAAGAGGAGATTCCCGTTCCAGGCTACCTTCCCGACACTCCCAATGTGCGGAAAGAATTGTCGCACTACTACATGTCCGTCAGCCGGGCCGATGATTGCCTGGGAGAAACCTTGAGAGCCCTGGACGAATCGGGACAGGCGGACAAGACGGTTGTCATGTTTCTTTCCGATCACGGCATGCCCTTTCCTTTTGCCAAGACGTGCCTGTATCATCACAGCACCCGCACCCCCTGGATGGTCCGCTGGCCGGGCCAAATTAAGCCGGGAACGCATGATACGGATCACATGATTTCAGCGCTAGACTTGCTGCCGACACTACTTGATGTAGCAGGTATCCAGCATCCGCAAGGCCTCGAAGGTCGATCTTTCTATCAGGTTTTGAAGGGTAAGAAACAGCCGGAGCTGGATCATGTGTTCAAGGAATATAACGAAAGTTCGGGTCGCCGTCGCCATCCCATGCGAGGAGTTCAGTCCAAGCGTTTCAACTACATTTTCAACCCTTGGGCTGCAGGGGGACGGAAATTCCAAGCGGCTGGACAAGGAACGCTCACCTATCGAGAAATGGTCGCCCTGGCGGAAACGGATCCCGCAACGGCCAAGCTGCTACAGCAATACGACTATCGAGTCGTCGAGGAGTTTTTCGATATCGAGAAGGACCCAGACAATTTGAATAACCTCATCGACAACCCCGAATACCAGGATGAAATCGCCGCTCATCGGGCGAAACTCGGCCAGTTCATGGAGAAGACCAAGGACCCCGTCTATCCGGCATTCCAGAAGCGGAATGACCCAAGCTATCTCGATGGATTCGTTGAAGCTTTACAAACGGAAGCCTTCCGGAGAAGAGACGTGGAGCGGGAGAGGCAGCGGCGCGAGAACTCTAATTAGCGAATCCGCTGAAGTCATTAGAGGTCGCGAATCAGCAAGTGCCAGCCCGGCAACTCGCAATGGTTGGTGGGATTGGCTTCCAGAATACGATGTCTTGATCTAATTGCCTCCTTCATTGCCCTAGCAAACCAAGCGGTTTCAGCCCCGCTTGCCCAGTTTAATTCGATGGGGCTTTTGCGCCGCCATCGGATTTTGGTGAAAAGCGCGGACTTTGCTAATTGAGGTCTTCTTAAGGGATGAAGCGGGTTGTAGCTTGATATTTTGGATGTATAAACGAGAGGGCTTATTTTCTATATTTCTAAAAAGAGGAGGAGTTTATGATTAGACTTCTCATCAACGGCTCTGAGTAACATATCATTGAGTTATGCCTCAAAAATGCCCTCTGATTTCTCTGGCCCTTCTGCTGATGCCTCAGGCGCTATATGCGGCTGACCATGAGCGCCCAAACATCGTGTTCATAATGAGCGATGACCACGCGAACAAAGCGATCAGCGCTTATGGAGGCCTGATCGAAACGCCTCATCTTGATAGGCTGGCGGCCGAAGGCATGTTGTTTAACAACGCCTTTTGCACCAACTCGATCTGTGGCCCTAGCCGTGCCGTTATCCTCACTGGAAAATATAGCCATCTCAATGGCTTCCTCGTAAACGAAACCACCCGCTTCGACGGCATGCAGACCACCTTCCCGAAACTCTTCCAGAAGGCCGGTTACGAAACCGCTGTCATTGGTAAATGGCACCTCGGCACGGAGCCCACCGGCTTCGACTACTGGGACGTCCTCCCTGGCCAAGGCGAATACTACGATCCTGAATTCATCAATATGGGCGAAGTGATCGAGAATGAAGGCTACGCCACCGAGATCATAGCCGAGAAGAGCGTCAAATGGCTGCGCAACCGCGACTCCGAGAAGCCCTTCGTTCTGCTTTCCCAACACAAGGCGCCACATTCCGATTTCAATCCCAGTCCGAAGTACAGGCGCCACTTCGACAATCATACTTTCCCAGAGCCCGAAAATCTGTTCGATGACTATGAGGGTCGTAGCGAAGGCGCTTCCGTAAGCGATATGCGTATCGATCCGCATCTCATTCTCCAATACCAATGGGATGAGAAACTTCACATTCCCGAACATCTCGCCGGTAAAGAACGAACCCGCTGGCTCTACCAATGGTACATGCGGCGCTACCTGGCCTGCGTGCTTTCCGTTGACGACGCAGTCGGCTCTATACTAGACGCGCTAGACGAACTTGGTCTAGCCGAAAACACGATAGTTGTCTATACTTCCGACCAAGGATTTTTCCTTGGTGAACATGGCTGGTACGACAAGCGCTATATGTACGAAGAATCCCTACGTATGCCGTTCATCGTGCGCTACCCGCCGTCGATAGAGCCTGGCTCCATTGAAGACCGTATCGTGCTCAATTTGGATTTCGCCCAAACTTTTCTAGACTATGCAGGCATCCCAGCTCCCGAGGACATGCAAGGCCGCTCGCTGCGACCGCTCCTCGATGGCGATCCGGTCGCCCTCTGGCGACGCTCGATGTACTACCATTTTTACGAGTATCCGGGATGGCACTACGTTAAGCGCCACTACGGCGTGCGCACGGATCGATTTAAGCTCATTCGCTACTACCACGATATAGAGGCATGGGAGATGTACGACCTCGAGACCGATCCCAGCGAGATGGCCAACCTCGCCTATGATCCCGCCTATGCGAATGTCCGGGCTGAACTTGAGGCCGAGCTCGCACGGCTCCAGGCCCATTACGGTGATTCCCCAGAGCTCGCTCAAGAAATGGTGGAGCGTTATCCCCATGGCAGCTACCCGGAATGGGGTCGCTACTCCGACCTAGAGCCCCACGGTGATTTGGACGGCTGGCGAGCTGCCCAACAGCGAAGCTCCCAGAGCGATTAGCTCAGATAGTTAGTAGGAACCACCATCGCTCACGGGGAAGTCAGCTAATAGACATGCCTTTCCGATCCGCTTCGTCACTACGGCATGGGCATGCGGAACAGCCCTTTCTAGACCAGTTGATTTTCCCG
>Ga0208624_1001554_pt1 | contig 10846 bp, 7 predicted proteins | sample Knorr_S23_td_DCM_FD_185607 | JGI IMG/M metagenome (GOLD analysis project Ga0208624, IMG submission 185607) | Marine microbial communities from Southern Atlantic Ocean transect - Knorr_S23_td_DCM_ad_71m_LV_A (SPAdes) (version 2) | ecosystem: Environmental > Aquatic > Marine > Oceanic | place...
AGCAATTTGGTCTGCGGCTTGCTGCTCCCTTATTTTGGGTAGTAAGTTCTCTTTTTGTTCTTTTACTTCTATTAAATTTCTTAGAATTTTTTCATGATCAGTTCTTTTTTTGAGAATATTATCTAACTCGTGTTTAGAGTTATTAAACTCTGAATGTTTATTTTCCCAACGAACAAATAAAAGCAGTGATTCTTGTTTTCTAATTTTTTCACCCAATAAACGGTAATCTTCTGCTTGCTTGGCTTGTTTTTTTAATGCTTTCAGTTGTTCTTCTAATTTTGAAAGAATATCATTAATCCTCTCCAAATTATTTTCAGAAGCATTAAGCTTTAATTCTGATTCATGTCTTCTGTGATAGAGACCAGATATTCCTGCTGCCTCTTCTAAAATTCTTTTACGAGATTTAGGGTTTTCATTTATTAGATTTGAAATTTGACCCTGTCTTACTAGAGAAGGAGAATTAGAACCCGAAGAATAATCTGCAAAAAGCAATCTTACCTCTCTAGCAAGTATCTCTTTTCCTTCTACTTTATAAGTAGACCCAGATTCAAAATTTATTCTTCTAACAATTTCAATAGTACTTTCACTTGTATTGATAGGTAAGATATCTGAATCAAAATTTTCAATTTGTAAATTTACTTCAGCATAAGATCTTGCAGGTCTTAAACTAGTCCCACCAAATATAACGTCATCCATTCCATCGCCTCGCATGGAGGTTGGTCTGTTTTCTCCCATAACCCATCTTAAAGCATCTAATAAATTTGATTTACCACATCCATTAGGACCTACTACTCCTGTAAGTCCTGGCAGGATCTCAAATTCAGTTGGATCTACAAAACTTTTAAAACCATTCAGTCGTAACTTAGTGATATTCAAACTAATTAACCTTAATGAAAAACGATGTACACACAATATATTGATAAATAATAAATTTCAATCAAAGATGTAGTAAATAATCATTAAAACTTATGTCCAAAATTTTTTCTTGCACGATCAAAGGTTATAATACTGTCACTAAGTTTATGTCTATAAATTAAATCATTTGATAGCACTCTTTTAACATAGTTTCTCGTTTCATAATAAGGGATCATCTCAATCCAAATCAAAGGATCAACTCCAAATTTTCTAGGATCACCATAATTTTTCAGCCATCTATTTATTGTACCTGGTCCAGCATTATATGCTGCAGTACTCAATACTATTGAACCATTGAATTTCTTTAGAAGTTTATTAAAATAAAAAGATCCAATTTTGATGTTATAAATTTCATCTGAAGAAAGTCTTTTTTTATTGTATTTAATTCCTAAATCACTGGTTACTTCTTTTGCGGTGGCAGGCATAACTTGCATCAACCCTAAAGCACCTGTTCTAGAGATTGCACTACTATAAAACCCACTTTCCTGCCTAATAATCGAGTAAACAAGCTGTAAATTATCAATTTGGTTCTTTTCTAAATTATTTATTAAAGGGAAAGAGTATTTAAGAATTAAATCACTTTTGATTCTGAATTTGTTTGATATAGCAATGATCCCTGAATGGTTACCAATTCTGTCTAAGAACACTAGTAAACATTTTCTTTCTTCATCTAATAAAGTTTCAGCGGCATGTTTGAAAAACCGTACTCCCAATACTAATCTATCAGCATCTAATAATTTCTTACCCAAATTTATTATTGAATTTTCCAATAGATTTACTTTTTTGCAATCATACTTCTTATCTTCAATTTCAGATAAATTTAGAGAATTTTTATTAATTCTTTCAGCCGAAAGTTGTCCATAAAATGTACTTATATATATGGATCCTTTCTTATAATAATCTTGTGCCTCATTAATTCTTTCTAGCTTTTCAAGTGATCTAGCATACCAATAATAATTTTTGCTTAAGAAATTTTTATTGGTAACTAAATCTAAGATATTTGAAAAATGTTTTATAGCAACTTCTGGCTTTTTTAAAAAATTGAGAGCAATGAAACCAGAAAGCCATTCAAGTTCCACATAGCCCTGTTTAGACTCTTTAAAGTCATCATTTACAAAAAACTCGTTACTTATTAAATGATTACTGCTAATTTTATAAGCTTTCATAATGTTACCGAGACGAAGTTCTCTTCTAGCATGATAAATTCTCAATTCTGACCACTTATATGATAATCCCAATTTCACGGGATTATTGGATAAATTAAAAATTATATTAGAAACTTTTTTATATTTTCTTTTTGATTGAAGATAATTTGCATAATCAAAAAGAACTCCTGGATCCTTGATGTTGAATATTTTGAGTGTATCAATTTTATCTTTACTTTTTGTAAGTTTTTGAAGTCTTACTCTTTGTTCTGCAATAAAAAAATCAGAAGCTGTCATTATTTTTTTAAGTTGATTAACAGAAGATACATCCCTGTTCCAAAGTAAATTATTTAATCTTTTATTATTATTAATTGAAATTACATTTTTAAAATTTTTTATCATAAGTTGAAAATTTTTTTCATCAAATTTTTGGTCCAACCAGCTAATTGCAGCTATTTTCTCTGCTTGCTTTGTATCTCCAACCTTTAAATGAGCTAAAGATAGCATCGTTGAACCATGGCCAGTTAAAGGAAAATTATTTTTAAATAAATCAATTATAAGTTTTGGATCTTCATCCAAAGTGATTTTTTTTTCGGCTTGCTTTATAAGATAAGGCATGCCAGGCCATTCTGATTTAGTTTCTATAAAATTAATATAATCTGAGAAAATTGCATCCCCAGCTCTTAATCTTAACCAATTAGTTAGATCAATTGCTAAATCACTGTTACTGTTTTTTGCATATATGTAAGCCTTATCCCAAATTTGTGCATCAGAGTATTTTAAAGCTTCTTTAAAATTTTCTATCTCAAATTGTTCAGCATTTATTTTCTTATTTATAAATATTACTTCTTGTATAAAGAAAAATACAGAAGATATAATAATAAAAAATAAATATCTAACTAAGATTTTCACTAATTTTTACCTTTAATTAAAAGATCGTTTTTTTATATGTTTATTTAATTCAAAATATACGATTTAACATAATAAAATGATGTGCTAATATTGTGAATGAAAATTATTAATCTAAGGATTTTATTATGATAAAAGGATCGATTCCTGCACTTATAACTCCTTTTAAAAATGGGGAAATCGATAAAAATGCTCTTGAAGATCTTGTTGAGTGGCAAATTGAAGAGGGAAGCAATGGATTAGTTGCAGTTGGAACTACTGGAGAAAGTCCAACCTTAAGTCATGAAGAACACCAAGAAGTCATAGAAATAATAGTAAAAAAATCAAAAGGAAGAGTACCAGTGATTGCAGGGGCAGGTTCTAATAACACTAGAGAATCTGTAGACCTTATGAAGTTTGCAAAAAAGGTAGGAGCAGATGCAGCCTTAATTGTTACACCTTATTATAATAAACCCAATCAAAAAGGACTATATTTACACTTTAGTAGTCTTAATGATTGTTGTGATTTACCAATTATTATTTATAATATTCCTGGAAGATCAATTGTGGATATGGATATATTAACCTTATCATCACTTTCAAAATTAAAAAATATAATTGGAATTAAAGATGCAACTGGTGATGTAAGTAGAGTATCAGATACCAGAAAACACTGTGGTGAAAATTTTATTCAATTATCTGGTGAAGATGCATCTGCGCTCGGTTTTAACGCACATGGTGGAGTAGGATGTATATCTGTAATAGCAAATGCTGCACCAAAATTATCAGCTGAATTTCAAAAAACTATGCTTCAGGGTGACTATAAAAAAGCTCTTGTATTACAAGATAAATTACTACCACTTCACAGAGCTACTTTTCTAGAACCAAGCCCCGCACCAATAAAATATGCACTAAATAAATTAGGAAAATGTGATAATGAACTGCGAGCACCTTTAGTAACAGTAAATGAAAATACTAAAAAAATTATGGATAATGCATTAAGACATGCAGAATTATTAAATTAATATATGCAGAAATTAGTGAACCTAAAAAATCAGAAATTAATCGCTGATAACAAAAAAGCACATTATAATTATTTTATAGAAGAAGAAATTGAATGTGGCATCGTTCTAGAGGGCTCTGAAGTAAAAAGTATGCGTAATGGTAGAGTAAGTATTCTAGAAAGTTACGCAAATATTGAACAACAGCAGCTCTGGCTAATAAATTGTCATGTTCCAAATTATGAAAATGCTAAAACATTTAACCATGTAGAAAGAAGAAGAAGGAAATTACTTGTTAAAAAAAGAGAATTATTAAAGTTAATAAAAAATAAAGGACGTGAAGGTATGACTCTAGTACCTTTAAAACTATATTTTAATGAAGCAGGAATTGCCAAAATACTTATTGGAATTGGTAAAGGTAAAAAAAATGTAGATAAAAGAGAAACAGAAAAGAAAAGGGATTGGAACATTCAAAAAGGTCGTCTTTTAAGAAATAAACATTAGCTCATCTGAAATTATGTTTAGAAGATACAAATAAATAAAGTACTTAAATTTAAATAAAATTAAACGTTTTCTTTCTTTTGGAGTAAAACGATTAAAAATCTAAATGGTATTAACGAAATAGTTATTAAAGAAAGCTTTACTAAGAAATCTGCAAAAGCAAGTGACACCCACAAAGGGGATATTCCAAACATACCCAAAATAGGAACTTGTTCTACAGCCCACGAAACATCATTCGAAGGTTCCAAAAAAATTAAAAAACCAGAAAATGCAACAAAAAAGAAAATAAGGGTATCTAATGAAGAACCTACTATTGAAGATATTAATGGTGCTTTCCACCATCTTTCCTGTCTTAAATAATTAAAAATTGAAATATCTAATAAATGAGAAATTATAAAAGCTGTTGCAGATCCTAATGCTATTCTAAAAGTTACTAATGGTCCAAATTCACCTTGGAGTTGAGTCCCAACTAGTGAGCAAAATATACCTATAATAAAACCAAATAAAACAACCTTTCTTGCTGCGGATAGACCGTAGAATCGATTTGTAATATCAGTTACAAGAAAAGCAAATGGATAGGTCAATGCTCCCCATGTTAACCAGTTACCCAATAAAAACTGGACTAGTATATTTGATACTAAAACTATAATTGACATTGTCATTATAGGAACAATTAAAGATTTTAAATTCACCATGACTATTTTTTTAAAATTGAATTTTTAATTAAATTTTTGAAATCACTTTATCCCAAACTTTCGAAGCAAAATTTTTATTTTCAAACCTCTCTAACTCCTGCAGACCAGTAGGTGATGTAACATTGATTTCAGTCAATTTTCCTCCAATGACATCTATACCAACAAAAATTTGTCCATTTTCTCTTAAATTGTTACCAATTTCATTGCAAATATTTATTTCGTCAACAGATAATTCTGTCGCAACAGCTTTCCCTCCAACATGCATATTAGATCTAATCTCTCCTTTTTTGGGTATTCTATTAATAGCTCCTAAAATTTCACCATCTAAGAGAATGATCCTTTTGTCACCTTTACTTACTTCAGGTATAAACTCTTGGGCTATTAAAGGTTCTGAAGAATTCATTAGAAAAAGTTCCATTAAAGAAACAAAATTTTTGTCATCATTATCTAATTTAAAAACACCAGCTCCACCGTTTCCATATAATGGTTTCAAAATAATTTCACCATATTGTTCCCTAAATTTCTGTATTACATCTATTTTACTGCTAATTATAGTTGCAGGCATTAAGTGCGAATAGTTGAGTACTAATAATTTTTCTGGAAAATTCCTAACCCAAAAAGGATTATTAACTATAAGTGTTTTATTTCCTACAAAATCTAAGAGATATGTAGATGTCAAATAATTCATATTAAATGGAGGGTCTTGTCTTAACCATAGGACGTCTAAGTCTTTCATAATATCAACAGTTTTATTCTCTAGGATAGAAAAGGGTGGTTTGTCATTCCTATTCAATTTAACAAAATTACCTTTTGCAAATATTTTGTTTCTACTATAGGTCAATTCATCGGGAAGATAGTGAAAAACTGAATATCCTCTATTCTGTGCTTCTTCAGCAAGACGAAAAGATGTATCTGATAAAGGATCTATATTTTCCAAGGGATCCATTTGAAAACCAACTCTTAGCATTAAAAACTCCAAAAAATGTTATTCAATTATTTAATATCTTCAAACCAAGATTATAAACCTCTTTTTTAGATAATGAGTATTTTTTAGAGACAATAGCAACAGAATCCCTAAAAGTATTTTTCTTTAATAAATAAATTAGATCGGATTTTATTAAATTTAAATCAGGCTTAATATTTTCTTTTCTGTTAACAACTACAGTAAATTCACCTCTAAAATTATTTTCTTTCCTTAAAATTTTAATAATTGAATCAATTGTTCCACGTTTGTTTTCTTCAAAATTTTTAGTTAGTTCTCTGCAAACAACAATTTGCTGAGAATTACCAAAAATATTTCCCAAATCTTCTAAGGTATTTAATATCCTTTTTGGACTTTCAAAAAAAATTAAAGTAGAAGGAACTGATAACAAATCATTGAAAAAATTAATCCTTTGATTTTTTTTTGCAGGTGGAAAACCTCCAAAAAAGAACTTGTCAGATGGTAACCCTGACTGACAAAGAGCTACTATTACAGAACAAGCTCCTGGTATACATATCACTTTGTAACCATTTCTTATAACTTGTCTCACTAGTTTGTATCCAGGATCAGAAATCAATGGTGTTCCAGAATCACAACATAAGGCAATCGATTTATTTTGTTTTAGTTCAAGAATATATTTTGATCTTACCTCATCACCTGAGTTATCATTATATGAACTTATATTTCTTCCATTTAAATCAATATCCATTAAATTCATTAATTTTCTTAAGACCCTAGTATCTTCAGCTAATAAAACATTTACGTTTTGTAATACGTTAATTGCTCTAAACGTAAAATCAGAAAGTGTTCCGATTGGAGTAGAGATCAGGTATAAAGCAGGTTCTAATTTAGGAAAATTTATTTTCAATTTTTATAATCCTGAAGAATTTAAATATTTTTATTTATTTTATTCTATAGTACAAAAATTATGAGAACTAAGAATTTATTTTATTTATAAACTGACTATAAACTATGACAAAGATTAGAGGCCAAAGAAAGTATTACTTTTATATTATTTATTTAATATTTGTTACTATTTTAGTCGGGTGCGTTTCAAATATTGAAGAAAATTATAATTATAATGGCGTGACTGACACAAAAAGTAAAATTGGACTACTACTACCTGTTGGATCTAAAAATAGAGACTTATCATATTTAGGTAAAAGTTTAAGAGATGCTGCATTATTAGCTAAAGAAGATTTAGTTGATAGTTCATTTGAAATTAAAACTTATGATACTTTAGGTAAAAGTAAGGAAGGTGTAATTGCCTTTAACCAAGCCTTAGAAGAAAAAAATGATATAGTAATAGGACCATTTGTTCCTATTATTGCGAAAGCAATTTCAAACAATTTTCCTTTTAATAATTTGAAAGTTATAACTTTGTCCAATGATCCATCGATTAGTGGTACAAATTTTTTATTATTAGGAGATACTATTACAAATAGAGCAAATAATCTTATTAAGTTTGCTATCAATGATAATAAGTATCGATTTGCATTAATCAATCAAACTAAAAAACATAATAATGAAGTAATGAAAATACTTATTAATAAAATCAATATGAATAGAGGAGTAGTGACTTTTTCTGAAAATTATTCTGAAGATATAAGTGAAATATCTTATAAAGCTAAAACTATTAAACAAAAATTAAAAAGCACCAATACTGACGTTATTATTTTTACAGGAACACCTGATCAACGAATGAAACATTTAGCAGCTGAACTTGCTGATATTACAAAAAGCAAAACAGAAACAGGTATTCAAATCATGGGTTTATCAAGTTGGAATAATTCTACTTCTATACTTTCTGAACCTGCATTCCAACATTCATGGTTTACCATGCCAGATTATAGATTTCGAAAATTTTATGAAAACAAATTTATAAAAAAATTTGGATATAGACCGCATCCTAAATCTAACCTTACATATGATGCTATTGCTGCTTTGGGAGTTTTAGAGAAAAATTTAAAAAATAAGAATATTAATCATTCAAACAAATTCGATGGTCTATTTAATTCTAGTGGATTTATAGGAATTGATGGAATTTTTAGATTTAATTATGATAGAATTGCTGAAAAAGAATTATCTGTCATTCAGATAACTAATGGTCAACCAAAAGTACTAAAGCAAGCAAGAAATAGTTTTCCATAAGTGATTAAAATTGAATATTGAATTAAAAAAAATATCTTTGAGCAAATCATTTCAAATGATGAACTCTTATTTAAAAGAAGAAAATATAATTGGGTGTATTGATTTAAATAACAATAATGAGATTAGAAGTAATACACTTGCTCAATTGAAGAGATTTAAAAAAAATATTTCTGGAAAGATAGAAGTAATACTAAAAAAAAATCCTTACTTAGCACCTGAATCCCTTTCCGTATATACACTTATGAATGACATCATTATTCAGTCAGTTTCTAAAATTGTTACAGAATATATATTTCCCTTAGTAAGCCCAACTAAAGGAGAATATATATCTGTCGTCGCATTAGGTGGGTATGCCAGGGCAGAGATGGCGCCATATTCGGATATAGATCTCTTATTTTTAACACCATACAAGCAAACAGCTTGGAGTGAAAATGTTATTGAAACAATTTTGTATTTATTATGGGATTTAGGCCTTAAAGTTGGTCACTCAGTTAGAAATATTGATGAATGTTTAAGAATTGCAAAAAGTGATATTACTGCTAGGACATCACTTTTAGAAAATAGATTCCTATTTGGAAGTATTGAATTAGCCAATGAATTAAACAAAAAACTTTGGAAAGATATTTTTGAAAAATCTGCGCCTGAGTTTATTGAAAAAAAATTAGAAGAAAGAAATTTAAGACATAAAAAACAAGGATCTGAGAGATATTTATTAGAACCAAACATTAAGGAAGGCAAAGGGGGGTTAAGAGATCTACAAACACTTTATTGGATTTCAAAATATGTTTATAAGATTTCAGATAAAAATGATTTAATTAACTATAAAATATTTACAAAAAATGATATGGACATCTTCTTCAAGGCTGAAGATTTTTTGTGGACTATAAGATGCGCTCTTCATATTTTCACCAAAAGAGCTAATGAAATACTAAGTTTTGATTTACAAGTACCATTAGCAAAATCTTTAGGTTTTAAAAAAGGATCTGGTTTACTTGCCGTAGAAAACTTTATGCAAACATATTTTTTACATGCTAAAAATGTGGGTGAGTTGACAAGAATTTTGCTCGCTAAAATGGAATCTTTACACGTTAAAAAAAATCCAAGTTTTGTATCAAAATTAAAAAATGTTATAGCTGAAAATAATTTAAAGTTGGATAAAGGTTTTTTTATCTCAAACGGTCGGGTAGATGTAAATGATTCAATTAATTTTCTTAAAAACCCACTAAATCAAATAAGACTATTTCAAAATGGACTAAAAAGTAGAAGATTAATCCATCCAAATTCACTTCATTTAATTTCGAAAAATATAAATAATATTAACAAAAACTTTATAAAAGATCCCAAAGCAGCAAAAATTTTCATTGATGTTCTTCTTAATTATGGAGATCCAGAACGCGCTCTTAGAAGAATGAATGAAGTAGGTTTTCTTGGGAGATATATACCTGAATTTCAGAAAATCATAGGTATGATGCAATTTAATATGTACCATAAATATACTGTAGATGAGCATACTATTCAGTGTATAAAAATATTATCTCAAATTGAGCAAGGTTTTCTCACAGAAGATTTACCATTAGCATCAAAAATTTTAAAAGAGGGAGTTAATCGAAAAGTTTTATATATGGCTTTACTTCTTCATGATGTAGGTAAAGGAAGGCCAGAAGATCATAGTATTTTAGGATCAAAAATCTCAACTAAGGTTACAAAAAGACTTGGTTTTGAAGATCATGATATCAAATTAACATCATGGTTAATAGAAAACCACTTGCTTATGTCTGACATCTCTCAAAAGAGAGATCTATCAGAAGAAAAAACTATTCGTGATTTTGCTAATATTGTAAAATCTACAACAAGACTTAGGCTTCTTACAGTTTTAACCGTATGTGATATAAGGGGGGTTGGACCTGAAGTATGGAATAACTGGAAAGCTGTGATGATAAGAACTCTTTATTATAAGACAATTAATATTTTAAAAGAAAACTATGAAATTACTTCTAGACCAGAACAAATTCAAAAGGCAAAATCTGCATTAAAGGATGAATTAAAACACTGGGGAAAAAAACAAATTGATACTGAAATTAATAGACATTATGCTGGTTTTTATTTGGGTTTAACCACCCAAACCCAAGCAATTTTTTCTAATCTTGCGAAAAATATTGATACATTATCCATCAATTCAAAAGTTGAAACTGATCTAGCAAGAGACGCTACCAAAATTTGTTTCTTGATTGAAGATCACCCAGGAATTTTTTCAAGACTTACTGGTGCAATTGCATTATCAGGTGCAAATGTAATAGATGCTCGAACCTATACAACTTCAGATGGCTTTGCTACTTCTGTTTTTTGGTTGCAAAATAAGGAAGGTAAACCATTTGAGGAAAATAGGTTAAATAAATTAAATCAAACAATTAATGAAGCATTAAAAGGCCAGATAATTGCACGTGATATTTTGAAAGAAAAAGGAAAAATCAAAAAGAAAGAAAAAGATTTTATAGTGCCTACTAACATAACTTTTGATAATGAAGGTTCAGAAATACATACTATCATTGAAATTGAAACAAGAGATCG
>Ga0208624_1001562_pt1 | contig 10802 bp, 10 predicted proteins | sample Knorr_S23_td_DCM_FD_185607 | JGI IMG/M metagenome (GOLD analysis project Ga0208624, IMG submission 185607) | Marine microbial communities from Southern Atlantic Ocean transect - Knorr_S23_td_DCM_ad_71m_LV_A (SPAdes) (version 2) | ecosystem: Environmental > Aquatic > Marine > Oceanic | place...
TCAAAAAGTTTGCAATCATTCCGCCGCCAATAATAACTTTATCCACTTTCTCCAAAAGATTTACTAGTATACCTGATTTATCCTCAATTTTTGCACCACCAATAATTAATGCTGATTTACCATTAGATTCTGAATTAATCTGAGTAAGTGCGCTCAATTCCTTTGACATGAGGTTTCCTGCGTAAGAATCCATTAAGAAAGATATTCCGTATACTGAAGAATGTTTTCTGTGACTTGCTCCGAATGCATCATTTATGAAGACATTGCACATAGAAGACAATGACCTCGATAATTCTTCGCTGTTATTAAGTTCGCCATCAAAAAATCTAATATTTTCCAGTAAAAAAATTTTATTTTCAGATTTGTAAAAATCTGGAAATTTCAAACTTCCATCATAATCAATGAATTTAATTTTTCTTTTGATTTTACTTTCTAGTTCTTTAAGGACTCTGTTTTTTAAACTTAACTCAGGCTCTCTATATTTAGGCCTCCCCAAATGAGAACAAATTACAACTTTGTTAATAAATTTACAATTTAATAATTTATTTATTGTGGGGATAGACATATCGATTCTACTTAGATCATTTTCAGTAATATTTAAATCGCACCTTAAAAATATATTTATATTTTTTTGATTTTTATATTTATTTACAAAATCAGATAAATTTTTAAGTTTCATTTGACGAAAGAATTTTTAATTTAGATTTAATTTCTTTATCAAATTCCAAATTATTAATTAAATTTTCAATTTCATATTTATATTTATTTACTAAATTATTGTAGAAATCTAAGTAATTTTTATTTTCTGATATCGTTTTTTTAATGATATCTAAATCAGGTTCCTCTAAAACCCTTTTAAAGTAAATTTCCCCAATAACCCTTTTTATTGAGGGATCTGAGTCTTCAAGTATGAATGAAGTGAATATATTTTTTTTCTTAGAAGCAAATCTGTGAAATACTTCTGGTTCTAAATTTTCATCAGTAAGTATAGAATTTTGCTCCTGCAATTCCTCTAATAGCCCAACCATTGTGCCTATTTTATTTAATTTTTCAAGATCATTGTCATTGAATGAATTGCTGTTCATGGACAAATACCCTAATTGAAAACAACATCCGTATAAAGAACCCGGTCTTTTTTCCATCATATCAAGCAGATTATTAATCTTAACGATTGGCGATTCTTGATAATTAATATCTAGGTTTTCACCCTCACATAGCATCAGGTATGAGTTATCAAAAATTGATAATGCTTTTAATAATGCCTCATTAGATAAAGAGTCACTTTTAAGTAAAGAAAGTCTGGCAAGTGCATGCAACCCGTCACCTGTATTAATACTTTGAGCTGGTCCCCACTTCCACCAAACTGAAGGTCTACCGAATCTATCAGTTATTCCACTCTGTACATCTCCATGAACATACCAAGAGCTTGCTAAAATCTCTATAGAAGCTGCAAATGGAAAGCTTTTTGATAAGTCGTCTCCAAATATTTTTGAAATTTTCAGTGTCAAATTTGAAAACTTTCTATTTTTCGGATTTAGATTTTCTATTTTATTTCCGCCCTCATCTTCCCAGCCAAGTTGATATTTTATTATCCTGTATAGTTCAACTTCGTTGACGCTTACTAAATTTAAGAGATATTCCTCGAAATCATTATTTATATTCATAATTACTACCTAATATTTCTTTGATTTGATTAGATTTTATTGGCCCCTCTCTTAACATTGTTACATTATTGTTTGATAGTTTAATAACTGTTGATGAACTTTGCTCATTTCCACAACTAATATTAATTATCATTTTTACGATATTTAAGTTTAAACTATCTTCAAGAACATTAATATCTTTAGTTTCTGGCTGCCCAGACATGTTTGCACTTGTGCCTGTAATTGGGATTCCTGTGTTTTTAATCAAATCTTTTACAAAATCTAAATTTGGAACCCTGAAGCCAACATATCCATCGTCTTTAATCATTCCACTAAAAAAATTATGATTGGTCTTTAATACAACTGTAAGCGGTCCTGGCCAATAAGTATTCAATAATTTTTCAAATTTAGAATAATCAACACCAAATTTCAATAAATCTTCTTTAGATGAAATAAGTAAAGGTAATGGCTTAGTTGCCTCCCTTTCTTTCAATTCAAACAGTTTTTTTAATGATTCAAAATTAAAAGGGTCACATGCCAAGCCGTAGTATGTGTCAGTAGGTATAGCTATAATTTCACCGTTTGTAATTAATTCTGTGGCTTTATTAAGTTCTTCTTGATATTTATCTAAAATTTTCATCTTTTTTTATTTATATATTTTATTAATAAACATTAAATTCATGTATGTATTTAATTTTTATTACAAATTTAAATAATAAATGTAAAATTAATTTTTGCTTTAAAAAATAATATATTTCAATGATTGATAAATATACTACTGAAAAAATGAAAAATGTGTGGAATGAGGACAACACATTTAAATTATGGTTAAAAATTGAAATTGCTGCATGTATTGGCTGGAATAAGCTTGGAGTTATATCTGAAAAAGAATTAGAAAAAATAAAAAAGGCAAAATTTAATAAGAGTCTTTACGATACAATTCTTAACGAAACAAAGCATGATATGGTCTCTTTTACTAGATCAATCAGTGATTCTTTGGGGGAAGAAAGCAGGTGGATACATCACGGACTTACTTCTAACGATGTAAAAGATACTGCATTGAGTGTTCAAATTAAAGAATCACTCGAAATTATAAAAAATTCACTTAAAACTCTCTTGGCTTCTTTAAGGAATAGATCAATTGAATTTAAATTTACACCTTGCGTTGGAAGGTCCCATGGAATACATGCAGAACCAATGTCCTTTGGTTTAAAAATAGCTTTATGGCATGAAGAAATTAAGAGGCACATTGAAAGGATAGACCAAGTAATAGATATTTCTTCAGTTGGAATGATTTCTGGGCCTGTTGGAACCCACGCCACAGTTCCCCTTGAGATTGAGGAGGAAGTATGTAAGGAGCTTGGTTTAAAACCTGCGCCAATTACAAATCAAATTATTCAAAGGGATAGGCATGCTGATGTTTTGCAAAGGTTGGCTCTAATTGCTTCTAGCCTAGAAAAGTTCTCAACAGAAATTAGATCTTTACAAAGAACTGAAATTAATGAAATACAAGAACCTTTTGGTGAGCCTGGATTTGTTTCAACAGGATCTTCATCAATGCCTCATAAAAGAAATCCCGAATTAACAGAAAGAATATGTGGAATTTCAAGAGTGATTAGGTCAAATTCTTACGTTGCATTAGAGAATGTGCCATTGTGGAATGAAAGAGATATTTCCCATTCATCTGCAGAAAGAATTGTCATTCCTGACTCATTTTTGGCTACTGACTACATAATTAATATTTTTGAAAAAGTAATTACAGGAATGAAAGTAAATGAAAAGAATATGTTAAAAAACTTAGATTTAACTGGAGGTTTAATTTACTCAGAAAAAATAATGTTGTCACTTGTTGAAAAAGGCATTCAACGGAAAGAAGCATATGAATTGATTCAATCAGCATCAATCGAATCAATGGATAAAGATGTTGATTTTAAAGATGTAATAAAAAATAATGATATTGTTAAAAAAAATCTTAAAAGCTCTGAAATTGAATTATTATTTGATAATGAATATTTTTTGAAATACATCGATCACATATTTAAAAGGCTAAAATTAAATTAGTTAAAAAATATAATTAAATGGAAAAACAATATGAATGAAAGAAAAGCTACAACTAGGCCACCGGAACGAAGAGGTATTTCTAAGTCCCAAATTCGAGCAGAGAGAAGACTTCGCGCTCAAAGGAAAAAGAAAGTCAGGCAATCAATAATTGTCTCAGGTATTTCAATCTTTGCAGTCTTGGTTATAGCAAGTTTAGTAGTGCCTGGACTAATTGGAACAAGGACAACCACAAATATTAGAGAACCGCTACCATTTAATGCAGGTGGCCCAACAAAGGCTCTTGAAGATCAAGGAAACCAAAAAATACTTGTAGGCTCTTCTCATGTTCCTTATTCAACAAAACCTGCTACTTCTGGACCACATTGGGCAATAAGGCCTGATCAAAATGATTTAGCAAAATTTGGTTCTCCTGTTAAATGGGGAAAATATGATGAGGAAATACCTGATGAAGCACTTATTCACAACCTTTCTCATGGAGGAATTGGGATACATTATGATTGCCCGGAAGGATGTCCAAATTTAATTTCAAAGCTTGATGAACTTAGATCTAAAAATTCCACTCAAATTGTACTAAGTCCTTACAGCGGAATGAATTCAAAAATAGCACTTACTTCTTGGAGGCATGTTCAATACTTGGAAGAGTATGATGAGGGTATAATAAATGAATTTATAAAAGCCTATAGAGATAGAGCTCCAGAAAGCTGGATAGGAAACTATTGGGGCGATGCTATCCAATAATTATTAAGTTAACGTGCCTTTGGTACTAGGAATAACGTCTTTTAAATTCTCATCAACTTTTATTGCTTTTTTAAATGTTTTTGAAAAAGCTTTAAAAACTGACTCGATTATGTGGTGTTCATTTTTACCAGCAAGAGTTTTAATGTGTAATGCCATCTTAGTTTCTACTGCCAATGTTTCAAAAAAATGCCTAGCCATATCTGTAGGAAAATCGCCAATTTGATTTGAAGGCAATATTTCAACAGAATGGTAACCTCTTCCTGCCAAATCTATTGCGACCATTGACAATGATTCATCAAGAGGAACTGTCGAGTCAGCCATTCTTTCAATTCCAGCCCTATCACCTAGCGCTTTATCAAAAGCCTCACCTAGAACAATAGCTGTATCTTCAACAACATGATGAGATCCAGTTTCAGTATCACCTTCAACCTTAATATTTAAATCTACAGAAGCATGCTTTGATATTTGCTCTAGCATATGGGTCAACATTCCAAAAGGGGTCGAAATAGAGCTTTTTCCTTCACCATCAAGGTTTAGTGATAAGGCAATATTAGTTTCTTTAGTTTTTCTCTTAATTTCAGCTTTTCTCATAATAGGTTTTTATAACTTTTTTAATTTTTTTCATTTGTTCTGGTTTCCCAATACTAATCCTCAAATAATTTTTTAAATTATCATCGGAAAACTTCCTTACAAAGATACCTTCTTTTGCTAGTTTGTTAAATACGATTTCACTGTCATTATTTTTAAATTTACATAATATAAAATTAGCTTCAGAGAGAAATGGGGTTATATTTGTATATTCACTCAAGAAGGAGAAGAAGTCTTCTTTCTCATTATTAATAATTTGGATATTTTCAATTAACTTATCCGAATTTTCCAAAGTAGTTATAGCAGCAACCTCAGCAGCAAGGTTTACATTGTATGGTTGCTTAATTTTAAAAATATTACTAATGACATTTTTACTTGCCATCATGTACCCAATCCTTAAACCAGCAATACCAGCCCATTTGCTAAAAGATCTCAAAATAATTAAATTTTCGAATGAATTTAATAAATTTGAACATGATTTTGAACAAAATTCATAATATGTTTCATCAACAATTACTATTGTCCCTGTTTCCAGTAAATTTATTATTTCATTTTCATTAGCAATATTGCCAGTAGGATTATTTGGAGAAGCAATGAATAACAATTTAGAATTATGTTCATTTATAAGATCTACAGTTTTCAGTAGATCAATTGACCAATCTTCCTTTCTCGGGGAATTAATAACTTTCATTCCCATAGAAGTTGCAAGAAAAGAATACATACCAAATGTTGGTTGTGCGTCAATTAAAACATCTTCTTTTTTTCCATATATTTTAAATATCAATTCAATCATTTCATCAGCACCAGAACCTGCAACAATGTTTTCTGAAGGAAGGCCAGTATATTTTGATAAAAATTTTCTTAGTTTTGCTTGATTTGAGTCAGGATAATTATGAAATGAAAAATTTGATAATTTATCATTAATTTCTTTGATTGAGCCATATGGATTTTCATTTGCATTAAGCCTAATTATTTCCTTATCACCCAAGGAATATTTAGACCTTAAAGTATCGTCTGATTCGACAGGTTCGTAATTTTTAAGTTTTTCTATGTGGTCATTTACAAAGTTATCCATTATTCACCTATCATCTTTCTTCGTCTTTTAAGTGCAGACTGTGCATGCCCATCAAGATTTTCAAGTTCCGCTAAATTTATTACTTCATCAATAACTGACAAGACTTCTTTTTTGGATAAGTTAATAAATGGTTGATATTTCAAAAAGTGCCTTACATTCAAGGCTGAATTAAATCTTGCTGAACCTCCTGTAGGCATAACATGGCTTGGGCCAGCAATATAATCACCAAAAACCTCAGCTGAATCATCGCCTAAAAAAATACCGCCTGCGTTAATAATACTTTTATAATTGTTAACTACTTTTTCTGACAATATGCTTACATGTTCAGCTGCAATTAAGTTAGCAAGTTCAATTGAGTCAACTATATTATCAACAATAAAAAATAACCCTTTTGACTCAAAGCTTTTTAAAATTACTTCTTTTCTTGAGAGAGATTCAGATTGCTTAAATATTTCTTTTTCAACTTTTTTTGAAAATTCTAATGAATCGGTAATCAATATAGGCGTGGCTTCTACATCATGCTCTGCCTGAGCAATAAGATCAGCAGCACACAATTCAATGTCATTTGACTTATCAGCAATAACTAATGTTTCTGTTGGTCCATATAAACCATCGATTCCAACAGAGCCGAAGACTTGCCTTTTAGCCTCAGTTACATATTTATTTCCTGGCCCACATATAAGATCAACCTTAGGAATAGTTTGAGTTCCATATGCAAAAGCAAATATTGAATGTGCTCCTCCTAGCAAAAATATTTTGTCAGCCCCTGCCATTTTTGCAGCTACCACAATTTCATCGGATATAACATTATTTATAGCAGGAGTAGTAACTATAACTTCTTTTACACCAGCAGTTTTTGCTGGAACAACAGTCATTACAACAGTTGAAACTAAGGGAGCTGTTCCTCCAGGCACATAACACAATGCTTTATCTACAGGAATAATGTTTTCCCCAAGTGACCCAGATGAGTTATTCCAACTTTTTGGTAAAGAATTTTTATGAAAATTCCTAGATCTATTAATACTTTTTTGAATTGAATCAATAAATTTTTTACTTACTTTAGAAAAAGAATCTTTAATTGATTCTTCTTCTAATTCAAATTCTAAATTAAAATTATCAAAATCTTTTAAATATTTCTTTAGTGCGGTGTCACCATTTTTTCGAATATTTTTTCCAATTTCACTACATACACCATACAAGGATTCGTCAGTTTCAATTTTCCTTAAAAAATTAATAATGTAATCTTTTGAATCTTTTAAATTATTAAATGTTTTCACTCTTACCAACACTTTTTAATTTCTTAATTATATTTAAAAATTCAATATTTAAATCTTTTGGGATGCTGTTTGAAGTGATGACGCATGCTTGAGAATTAAAAAGAACTCCATCTTTTAGAGGTTTTAAATTATTTTCTTTCATTGTTTTTCCAGTAACTGTTATATCTGCAATTATATCTGCATAACCAATCATAGGAGCAGCTTCTAATCCGCCTGAAGCAGAAACTAATACAATGTTATGAACATCATAATTTTCTAGCTTTCTCCTTACTAGATTTGGATATTTAGTTGCTAATTTAAGATTTTCAGACCTACCTTTGTATTCATAGCTTAATTCAATTAGGTCATAAATGTTATCAACATCTATCCAGCCAGACGGTACAGCAATTACAAGACTAGAATCACCATAGCCAAGGTCTTCAATAGAAATTTTAGACAATTTAGAATTTTCGCAATGTTCAAGATACCTATCAAGGCCTGTTACCCCAATATGCCCTACCCCTCTATCTATTATAATTGGTATGTCACCTGATCTTTGAAAATAAATTTCAATCGAATCAGATCCTTTAATTTTGCCAACAAGCTTCCTATCACTTTCTTTAGTAATAATTAATTCACTTTTTTCAAAATAATCCAAGGATCCTTTAGAAAGTGACCCAGAAGAAGGTAAAAATATTTTTAATTTTTCATTCATTGTTTAAAGCATCCATAAATTTAGAAATATTTATTGCAAATCCAAAACAGCTGTAATCTGATTTATAACCAAGCATTTTAGGTAAATCATCATATTTTCCCCCACCACCAATAAGTTCATTTTTATAAATTAAATCAAAAACAACCCCATCGTAATAAGCAAGATTTCGTGTTAATGAAAAATCTATACAAATATTATCTTTTTGAATACCGAAATCTAATAACGAATCGATTAGCTTTTCAAAATCTTCAAAATTCAATTCAGGTTCAAAACTATTTATGTTATCTAAATTAATATTTAAAAGTTCTTTTAGCTTAAGAATTGATTCATTAAACTCAGATTCAATAACCTGGTTTGATATTTTATTAAAGTACCTATCTACAACTTCATCATGCGACCTTAAGCCCAAATTACTTTCTAGTTCGATACTGAATTTTTCTTTAATTTCATTTTTGCTTAAATTGTCAGATTTTTTATTACTTTTAATAAGGTTTTGAAATTTTGCTTTACCTAAAAGTTCATCTTCATAATTTTTTAAATTTAATAATTTTAAATTTGTTAGAAAAAATTCTACTAATGAATTATTTAATCCCAGCTTATCCAAATAATTTCTAACAATACCAACATTCCCCAAATTTATTTTAAATTCCTTAACATTGTTTATTTCTAGACATTTAATAGCATCCAATATCACCTCAGGTTCATAGCCATGCTTCCTCTCAGAAATATACTCAGCACCAATTTGGTATAACTGGTTATAAGATTCATCATTATTTTCAAACCTAAACACTGGCCCAGAATAACAATATTTACCTGTGCCATTCTTAATTTTTTTTAAATTAGAGAATGCATATCGCATTATTGAGGCTGTAAAATCAGGCCTAAGGCTAACTTGCTGATTTTGAAGATCAGTAAATGTATAGGTATTCCCTGAAGTGCTCCCCAAAGATTTTCTAAAAAACAAATCTGCTGACTCAATAACAGGTGTGTCAATATTTACATACCCACTATCAATTAAGTAATTTAATGAATTAATTTCAAAATCTCTTCTAAGTTTCAAGGAAGAGAAATCAATGTCCTGGAAGTTTTTTAATATTTTTACTTTGTTATCTTTCATATTTAAGGGCTTACGAGAATTCTAAATATACTTTTAGAACTACTATTCATTTTCTCGTATCCGCCTTTAATAACATTATCTAATTTAATTGTTTCTGATACCAGCCCTGAAGGGTCTATTTTTCCTTGATTTAGCAACATTACAGTTGCTTCCATATCTCCTGGAGATGAGCCCACAGTACCAATAACTTCTTTTTCAAAAAAAACAATGTCATTAAAATTCATTGATAGCTCTTTGGAATATATTCCTACAAGAATGGCCTTTCCTCCCCTTCTGGTTATATCGATAGCAATTTTTGGTGCAATATGAGCACCGGCAGTTTCAAAAACAATATCATGACCAATTCCAGATGTAATTGATAGTAAATATTCGATAAAGTCATTTTTTCTGGAATCATAAACAAAGTCAGCCCCAAAAGATTTAGCTAAATCTAAGCTTTCTTTTCTTATGTCAATTGCAGTAACAATTGCACCTGATGCCTTTAATATTTGCACGGTAAGCAAACCAACAGTTCCACAGCCAACTACTGCTACATTATCTCCTGGCTTAACTCCAGATTTCCTAATTGCATGCGTTGCAACTGTTGATGGCTCAATTAATGCACCATATTTTTTTGGTATGCCATCAGATATTTTAATTAAATGTGTTGATGGCCACCTCATGTATTCTGATAGACCTCCATCTAATGCAAATCCAGCTACTTTCATCCCCACACAAGCACCACCTTGACCATTTAGGCACCAAAAACATTTTTTGCAATGAATCACATTATTTACCGCAACTGTGTCACCAATGTTTAAATTTTTAACATTTTTTCCTATTTCAATTACTTCTCCAGTAATTTCATGACCATGAACGATTGGAAGGTCGTTTTCTTGTATATAATTAGGACCAAATTGCCATTCCTCAATGTCAGTTGCACAGATACTGGTATAGTTAATCTTTATTATTGAATCAAATTCATCATTTAATTTTGGGTCCTGCCAACTATTCTCTAACTTTATATTTTTATTGCCGTAATAAATAAGAGCTTTCATAATTTCCTCATTAATAATTGATAATTGTTCCGTCTTGCTTAATTTCTTTTACACCTGTTTGGCTTTCAAAAGTAATTGCTTTTACTGAAGCTTTTAAAAATTCTTTACTTTTAAGCTTTACAAAGGTATTTTTTTGGTTAGAATCTGGCATTGGATCTCCGTCAGGTAAGCTTGTGCATAATTCAAGGCCAAGATTGTAATGACGTCCATACCATGGGTATCCAGAGCCGCCACCAAAAACTTGCCAATTCCATACATACTTAAAAATATCTTTTGGAAATAGCAGGCCAATGCCAATCTTTGTTTGAGTATTTGTAAGCGAATACCATCCTTGTGACATTTCATAGAACATTGCGAGATCTTGAAGTTTTGAAGAACGAGGAGGTATTTCTCTCATATCTACTTTGCCATTTGGCCCTTCAGTATAAGGCCATCTACCTTTTTTACCACCAATTAATCTATTATCTGGCAACCCTTCAAGTGTGACATCATTCCAATTATGTATTCGTGAATCAGGTAAATCAAGTCGACAATTTTCACTTAGAAAAGGATCACCAAAAACAATATGTTCC
>Ga0208624_1001564_pt1 | contig 10796 bp, 7 predicted proteins | sample Knorr_S23_td_DCM_FD_185607 | JGI IMG/M metagenome (GOLD analysis project Ga0208624, IMG submission 185607) | Marine microbial communities from Southern Atlantic Ocean transect - Knorr_S23_td_DCM_ad_71m_LV_A (SPAdes) (version 2) | ecosystem: Environmental > Aquatic > Marine > Oceanic | place...
AATAAATTTCAATAATTTAACATTCTCGAAATTTATTTCCATAAAATTATATAGTTTAAAAATTAAATAGATGGGAAACTCTAAAAGTAAATCCATTAAAAATGATAATTCAATCTATGTGACATTAGTATTTCAACAAAATAAACCAACGATTATTCCAGCTGAATTAATAGAAAGAAAAGTTAACAGTGACAGTAAATTCTCATACTATAAATTACCAGATAAGACAAAAACACTTGTGAATAAAAATCTATCTTTTTATATTAGCATTTTTGATACAAAAACTAATAAAGAAATTAAGAGTAATTTTATAGAAAATTACCGCTTTAACGACAAAGATTATAATATTAATTATAATGTTATAGATGGATACAAATGGATTGATTATGACAATAAAGAAAAACCATTTATCAAAGTAAGACATAATAAGTTTATTGATCCATGTCAAATAATTATTAATGAATCTTATTAGTTTTACTATAATAATCATTATTTATACCTTTTAATTGTCCTATTCCCCAGTATACTCCCATAAAATATAAACAATAACATGATAAAATCAAAATCCAATCATAAAACAAAGTATATAGAGATGTTATATATTGACCGTATAAAATCCATCTAAAAAATACAAACCATGTTATCTGAATATGTCTCCAATATCTTATATTTAAATCGGTACTATTCTTTCTTTTTAATTTATGATATACTAAGTAATGTGGGAAATTAGATAATTCACCATAAACTATTAATAAAGTCATTAATTCTTTGTTATAACCATCTATTACATATTCTAAGACATAAATTGTTATACCATGATGTATTAGAAATACATAATCTGCTTTAAATTTATTGACTATTATAAAATAACTATCCCATATAAAATATGAACTAGAAAAACAGATAGCATAATATCTTAGAATATCAGCTTGAGTATAGTATGCTAATAAAAAACTAAATGTACAAATTATTGAATGTGTAGCACTAAGTATATTTCTAACTATTTTCTTCTTATTATCCTCTTCTAAATCACCCTTTGTATAATGAAATGAATCTAATAATAAAGATAATATAGGCCAAATATATAAACAAATTGAATACATTATTAAGACATTATTTTATAAATTCTTTAAATAAATATTTAAAAAAAAAAGACTTAAATTTATTATAAGTATTATAATAATGGACATATGTAAACTTAATGGGGACTATTATTACTATAGCGAACCCATCGGATATGGTTCATTTTCTATTATTTATAAAGGATTTAAGGTAGGTAGAAAAAATATTCCTATAGCAATTAAGCAAATAACTAAAATCATAGATAACAAATATTTTAATAATGAAATTGAACTTATGAAAAAACTTAAACATCCTAATATATTACAACTTATAGATGTTGTTCAAGCTAAAGGAAATATATATATATTATTAGAATATTGTAATGGTGGTGATTTATCGAAATATATAAAATCTAGCGAGGATAATAATAATTACAGGTATTTTAGTCAAATATTTTCAGGATTAGAATATCTATACAAAAATAATGTATTACATAGAGATATAAAACCCCAAAATATATTAATTCATAATAATAATATTAAGATTTCTGATTTTGGATTTGCTAAAGCATTTGAAAAAAATGAACTAATTACTACCTTTTGTGGAAGTCCATTATATATGGCTCCTGAAATAATATTAAATAAAGAATATGATTCATTATCCGATATATGGTCTTTAGGTGTCATTATTTATGAATTATTTACTAAAATACATCCATATCATACTAATTCAAAAGAAAAATTATGGGCATGTATTAAAGAAGGTATTCGAATTGATTATAGTAAAATAGAAGATAATGCTATAAGGTTTTTGTTAGAATCTATACTTATATCAAATCCAAGATTTCGTTGTAATTGGGATAAATTATTTATTAAATATAACTCTATAAAAGATGCTATTTATTCAAGTCTATTAAGTAGTATAGAGGACGATTCTTCAGAAATATTTAAAATAGATGATGATATACAATATAATAAAAAAATAAGTAATTCTGTTTTAATTAATCAAAATCGAAAAACTAATTATAATGTTTCACAATCTATAAATATTAATACAATTAAAGGAGGTATTATAGAACATGATGATTACAGAATAATATCACGTTCAGCACCTAATAATTTAGGCGAGTCTTATATGGAACATTATATAAAAAATCAAACAAATACTAATAATAATAATATTCAGATTTTAGGAAGTTCACCATCAAGTAATTCTTCATCTTTTCATTCATATTTAAATAAATCATATAACACATTCAAAAATATGTTTAACATGTAAATAATTATATAAATATATATTTCTATATTTATATAATGTCAACTACATTCTCTATATCAAAAGATGTTTATTTTAAAAGTATATCATCTGGGTTTAAAGATAAAATAGGTCTTTTAAATGCTGTAAAATTAGATTATCCTAGAATGGAGGTTTTAATTAATAATGTTAAATTTACATACTATCATGAATTTTTAGAACATATTAAAGCTAATTATCCTGAATATTTAACTAAAATTCTTCTATTAAGTAACCAATGTGCTCATTTTTACTATTACAATAAAATTTTTGATATACTTTCTAAATATGATTTTCATTTTGTATCTGACGATAAATCTAATAAAGAAAAATTTTTAAAAACTATATTTGTGCTTAATCCTCTTATAAAACAAGCGTGTTTATATAATAAATATAATGTAATCAGTATAAATGAAAATGGAGAAAAAATACATAGAACATTAATGATTACTACTATAATAGACCTTGTAATATTAGATCCTATCACAATTATTATTGACTATATAGATTGATAAAAATAATTATAATTAATTATATTTATCATTTACTAATCTAAATTTTTCTAAAATATGTTTTAACTGATGTATTTTTAGGCATAATTAAAAATTTCTCAAGAGCATCATAAATAGTATTTATAGTTTCTACCTTAAAATCCTTACCTTCAGGAGGGTTATTTCTTTTTCTAATTTTAGCTAAGTCTATTTTATTTTTCTCCGGACATAAAATATGTTTTACACCCGCATTTTTCCCACCATCAACCTTGGATTCTAATCCTCCTATTTGTAAAACATTACCATTTAAATCAATTTCACCAGTTATACCCATAGTATTTTTTACTGGAATATTACACAAAAGAGATATTATACATACAGTAATAGCAGTACCAGCCGATGGACCATCTTTAGGAGTTCCACCTGATGGACAATGAATATGTATACCGAATTTTTGCGAATCATCTTCTATTTTGGATAATACATCAAGTGGAATAACGTTTAATGCTACTGTTTTCGCAACATTCATACTTTCTTTCATTACATCTCCCTGTGAACCTGTAAGTTTTAAATCTAAATGTGTAGATGTAGCATATTTGAAACATTCTATTACAGTAATACCTCCTATACCACTAGCCGTAGCATATAAACCATTTACTAAACCTGGTTTAGGAATATTATGTATAACCTTTTTATCAACTTGGTCGTAATTCTCGAATATTTTATCTATAAATTCTTTAGTTATATTGAAAGGAATATTATCTTCACCAGCAATCAAGTATTTAAGATTGATTTCTCTATATATTTCATATAATTTTTCTTTTAATTTTCTTGCTCCCGCCTCATATGTATAGGTATCTATTATATAACTTAACACACTATCTTCTATCAAAATATCTTCTTCACAAAACCCAATATTATCTAATATCTCAGGAATTATATGTTTTCTTGAAACCATAATCTTATCTTCTTTATTAAGTGAGCTTATTTTTACCTTTTGTATACGATCAAGTAGAATTTTATCAATAATTGAACTATCATTATAACTGAAAATTATAAGACATTTTGATATATCGAACTTAATTCCAGAAAAATATTTATCTGTAAATTCAGCATTTTGCGAGGGATCAGTCATATGTGTCAATATACCTATTATTTCTTTCCCATGCTCAGTTCTTGAAATTTTATCTAATTCATCAATGTATATAATAGGGTTCATACATTTTGAATCTATTACACCATCAATTATTCTACCCCATGTTGAACCAACATATGTATAATTATGTCCCTCTAAGGTAGAACCGTTTGAAGACCCACCTAAAGCAATAAAGACAAACGGTCTGGGATTATTTAGTTCGTCTAGTAAACAACATGCTATTCCCTTTTTTGCTAAGGTTGTTTTTCCTGTACCAGGAGGACCTTCAAAACCAAAAACATATCCTTGATCATTACCATTTACCCATTGTGCCAGTAATCGTTTAATTTGGTTTTTAGCATCATCTAATCCATATACAGCATTATCTAATTTTCGCGATACCTCCTTAAAATATTTTGATTGATTTTCATTATATTTAGTCCAAATATTATTTAGTTGTTCTATTGTTGCTAAAATAGTAACAAATTGTTCTGTATCTGCTAACTGTGTAAACATTTTAGGTAAATTTAGTATACTATTGAGATGAATATTATCATCGCTGGAATAATTATGGTCTAATATACAATCTATTATGTTATTTTTTTTTCCACCTACATTTACATAACATTTTTTACATAAATCTTTTAATATTGATACCTTTTGTGTTTTTAGAAAATTAATTAAATTATCTTTATCATAAATATTGTATAATTTAAAATTAATATTTAAAATCTCCTTTATCCATCTCTTGAGGTTTTTATTTAATTTACTTATATTAATTGGATTTTTTCTTGTTTCTTCAAAATCCTTTAAAAATGATAATAATTCTGCCGTTTTTTCTAATCCTTTATCATTAAGTTTGTTATTTTCTTCAACATATTCTATTTCTCTTATAATAATATTAAGTAATTTTTCATATTTTTGTTTTACATCATCAAGTCTTATTCTTATAGATTCTTTTTTATAATTACCAAATGGAATCTTTAATAAACCATCTAAATATTGTTGTGCTTTAGCATTACTTTCACCATTTTTAGAATTGTTTATTTCCTTTAATTTATCCATCGCCTTAGATTTTACTATTTCATCTGCCTTCATTAAATGAATTCTTTTTTCATAAGGTATAGTATCTTCATTAAAATTTCCTATCTTCTCATTTATTGAATCTACTATTTCATCACTCTCTTTGAATATTTTCTTTAACTTCCAGTGAAGACTATCATATATTATTCCAGATACCTTGGGTGATAATGCCACTTGTGAATCTGATTTTAATAAATCAAACAATAGATGAGCAAGATAACCACTATCATCATCATCTGTATCAATTAATAATAGACTTATCATATATCTTTGTTTATCTAATTCACTAACTACAAATTCCTTCACTATCTGAGATATGTTTTTACTTTTGTATTTAATCAAATCACCATTATATGATACACACATACCAGCAAGTTGGGAATCACTATTTAATAAAAAATCAGTTATTGAAAGTGTATCTAAAAAGTTGTTTTTAAATGAATCATTTATATCTAAATTACTAAACAATTTTGTTGTTTTGTTATACTTTTGTGAAAATATGGAGTGTTTTTGATATAAATTCATATCATCATTATTATAGTATCCATAAACTATTAGTAATTTATTACCATAAGGTATAAAAATTTTAGCACCCATTATTTTTAATATAAGACTTTTAGTAAAAACATTATATTTATTAACAGAAGGTAAATCTAATTGGTATGTTGCTAATGTTATAGATGATGTTTTATTTTTTTTTCCATATGTATTCAATTTAAATGTTATATTAGCATCATTATCACATTCGTATAATTCACACTTGATAGGATTAAATAATTGATTATGAAAATTAATATGTTCATGATATATTTCGGAAAGTTGTTTATTATTTTTGTAATTTCCTAAATATAATACTATTAAATTTTCTATATTAAAAGAACCAATATTATTTGTAAGATTGATTATATTTATTTTAATTTTTGCTAATTTAAGTAAAATATTATAATTAGTATAAAATTTTAGGAAATTTAGAGTAATATCTAATGGAAAAAAATTTAATTCTAAAATAGTATTATCTAATTCAATCATTCGTTTCTTATAATCGTTTACAGAAATAATATTATTTTTATAAGAACTGGTCAAACGTTGAAGTATTTCCTTTATGATTTTATTAAAAAAGATTATTTCATTTTGGATGGTTCTTTTATAATCCATAATCTTCCTCCATTTTACTTGAATTATTTTAGCGAAATAGTTTTGATCTTTCTTTTTCTTATTAGATTTTACCATAATGTATATTATAGAACAAAATAATACAAAATAATAAACTTATTCAGTATAAATTTTAAATTTGATTGATTTTTATATTATTGATTTATAATATCATATTATAAATAGAATGAAAAATAAGGCAGGTGGTAATCAAGCTAAAAAGAAAGGAAGGAAAAACGTTAGAAAAGTTACATATTCATTAGATGATCTGAAAAAAGGTAATGGTGAAGAATATGCTTATGTTACTAATAAATTTGGTGATGGACGATTTAATCTTATATGTTATGATAAAGTCACAAGATTAGGTATTGTTAGAGGTAAAATCAAAAATTCTTGTAGAATGGAAAAAGGTTCGTTAGCACTTGTTTCAATTCGAGAATATGAAGATTCTAAATGTGATATTTTATATCACTATCTACCCGATGATATTGATAAACTTTTAAAAAATAATATTCTAAATGAATCATTTATTAAAAGTGGAAAATTAAATATAACAGAGGAAATCAATAGATATGATGATATTCAATTTACAGAAAATGTAAACCAATTAGATATTAAATCAAATAACAAAAATGTTAATGATGTATGGAACTCAGATGAAGATGATGATGAAGAAATTATAAATACTGATACCAGTTTTAAAAGTAATGTTTCTAATTTATTGAATATTAATAACGATGATGAATCTAATGATGAACTTGATATAAATGATATCTAATCTAATCTAATATTAAATTTCTAAACACTTTATCTTTTATTTTATATTTGTAACTTTTATAATTGTCATTACTATGTATTAAAGTATTTAGATTTACAGGATAATCATTTACATCAACTATTTTATATAATAGTTCATTGCTATAATTTACCATATAATAACCCTTGAGGAAATCACTAACTATTTCACTATCGAAAAGATTTTTTTTTTCAGAATTTATTAAAATTGTCTTAAATTCATTAATATTAACTATAAAATCAACTATATATTCTAAATCTAGAAAATCTTTAAATTTATCATAATTCTTATAATAAATAGTAAAATGTTTTTTAGTTAATTCATTATTTTGATAAAAAAATATATTATCATCTAAAATAGTATCTGTTTTTGTTAAAACCTTGCTTAAAGAGTTCATCAGTACCTCTCTAAAGGACATTATTTTTTCCTTATTGTATAAGTCGTTTACTATATTAAATCCAATTATAGTATTATCCTTACATTCTTTTAGTATAGTGTATAAATCAAACTCAATTAAACAATTATAGTTTAAGAATAATGTTTTTCTGAATTTATTATTTCCTAAAGCAAATAATTTTGATTCATTATTTCCAGTATCAATAATATCAATATTTTTGTATCCTATAGGTTTTAGATCAATCCTAAATTTTTGTAATATATCATTTTCCACATAAAAAACAATAGGTAATGAATGAATTTTTATTTTTTCTATATTATGTTTAATGATATTAATATCATAGTATTTATTAATAGGTACAATTACACCTTTACTTTCATCTATAATTTCTGTTATCTTTGTGTTTAAATTGTTATTTAATGTATTAATAATATCGTATATACTACTCTTATTTCTTTTATCAGCTATATCTAATAATACTTTGTATCCTTTTGTATTTTTTTTATTTAATGGATTATAATTTTGAATTATATCTTTTACAGGAAAATCTTTAATATTGTAACTTCCATCCCAAATACTGTTTAAATGTTTTATCATACCTTTAAAATCAACCAAATTATCATTATCATCATAATATAATCCGTTATCTTTGTATGGAACACAATTATGAATAATAGGAATTCCTAAACTCATACACTCTAAATGAACAAAATTTAATCCATTTCTTATATTAGTACTTAGTATTACATATTTTGAATTATTTTGATTAAGTAGTTCATATATTTCAAGAGAAATGATTCTTCCATACAATTTTATTTTATTTGCCCTTACAATATCTAAATGTTTTATACATTTTAAACATTCCTGATTTTTTCCAGGTTTTGCTAATAAATGTATACAATTTAAACGTTCAGGATACATTAAAAAAAATTTATTCAATGCACATAGTAATGGTAAAGCATTTTTATGAGTGCTCATATTAGGTTCCATTATTACAATAGTCAACGGTCTATTATCAACTATTTGATTATATTGGGGATTTATTTTTTTATCTTTTATATAATTAAATATTAATTCATCTTCCCAAACATATGGACAAATATATACAGGACATTTTGTTATAGCTGATATATAATCTCTGGCATGTTTATACATAGGCATAAGCCAAACCTCATCTACAAATTCATTATATAAATTTTCTATAACACCTTCATGAACATTAAATACAAATTCCTCGCAATTAAGTATATAATAATTTCCTACTATCATATGGATTACTTTAATACCAAGCATTTTTATGTAATTAAGAATTTCATACTGAGTTACTATTAATGAACTAAATATAATAGTTTTATAGTTCCTTAAAACAGAAATATCCTTACATATATTAATTACTTTTGTGTTAGAATATTCAAAAACTGTACAACTATCGTCAATTGTTAAAAAATCTATGTCACAAGTTTCAGCTATAGATTTATATGTAAAATATGCCTGTTGAACACATCCATTTGTAAATATACTTTCATGTCCTTTTATAAAAATACCTATTCTTGACATTTAATAATTATTACAAATTTGTATCCAATATTAAACTTATTAACAAATTTGATAAAAATATTTAAAGTTATTGTATTAATAAATTATATAATTGATGGGAATACCTAAATACTTTCGCCATGTTATCTCTAATTTTGATTCTTTAGTATCACAAACAAATAATAACAAAGTAAAAATTAATAATCTTTACTTTGATATGAACTGTCTTATACATCCATGTGTTAGAAATATTACATCTAATTATACAGATTTACTTAAAGAACATAATGAATTGAAAAAAACATCTAAATATAAAACACAATCAGAATTTTCTACTAAATTAGAGATAAAAATTTATAAGGAAATAGATGATTATCTTGATAAGTTAATAGAAATCGCAAATCCTTCAAATATGATATATATGGCAATCGATGGAGTAGCCCCACGGGCTAAAATGGAACAACAAAGAATTAGAAGATATAGGACTGTTAAACAACAAAATATGGAAGGTGAAATCTATAAAAAATACGGTATTACTAAACATATTTTTGATACTAATTGTATAACACCAGGTACTATTTTCATGTACAAATTGTCTGAGCATTTGAAAAAGTATATATCTAATAAATATAATGAACTTAAAATCCAATTTATTTTAGATGATAGTCAAAATAAGGGAGAAGGTGAACATAAAATCATACAATACATTAAAAATTATACTAAAGATGATATTAATTGTATTTATGGATTAGATGCTGATTTAATTATGTTATCATTATGTGCTAACTCGAAAATATATTTACTTAGAGAAAATGTACATTTTGGAAAAGTTTATACTAATTCCTTTCTATACTTTGATATTTATGAATTTAGTGAACAATTATATAATAAAATAAAAACAGAAATAAATACTGATCTAGAAGAACCTTTAGAATTAGATAAACAAAGTATAATTAATGATTATGTATGCTTATGTTTTCTACTTGGTAATGACTTTATACCCCATATAAGTGGAATAGATATTTCTAATAATTCTATAAATGATTTACTTAAAACCTATATTGAAATATATAAGGTACGTCAAAAACCACTTACTGAAAATGATAGTATAAATTTCATATTTATTAGACAGATTCTAACAAATCTATATTCAAATGAACATCGATATTTACCCAAATATCAACAAAAAATAGTAAATTATACACCCAAACTAAATTATAATAATGACATGGAATTAGAGTTGGAAAAAATTCGTCTTTTTCCTATTTATAATAGAAATATTAAATTTAAGTTTAATGATTCAGATTGGATAGATAAATACTATAAATACTATTTTAATATTAAAAATATTTTCAAAAATAGCGATGTTATTAATGATATATGTCTTAATTATATAGAAGGTTTACAGTGGAACATTAAATATTATGTTACAGAATGTCCAAGTTATTCATGGTATTATAGATATAAAGCAGCTCCTTGTCTAAGAGAATTATGTAGATATCTTATAACACGAGTATATCCTACTAAATTTAATAATGAAATAGAATATTCACCCCTTGAACAATTATCTATTGTATTACCTATTCAATCAAGTGAATTATGGTCAATTAATTATAAAAAAATGGTTGAGAATGATTTAAAACTAACAAGCTATTATCCCACTAATTTTAAACTAGACCAATTTAATAAGACATTTTTATACGAATGCAATCCAGTTCTTATGAATATAGACGACGATTATATTAAAACACAATTCGCAAATTTACAATTAACCCCTTTTGAGATTAAAAGAAATATAAAAAGCGAATTATTTATGAAAGGATTTGAAAAAAATGAAAATATTGTTATAGA
>Ga0208624_1001565_pt1 | contig 10788 bp, 5 predicted proteins | sample Knorr_S23_td_DCM_FD_185607 | JGI IMG/M metagenome (GOLD analysis project Ga0208624, IMG submission 185607) | Marine microbial communities from Southern Atlantic Ocean transect - Knorr_S23_td_DCM_ad_71m_LV_A (SPAdes) (version 2) | ecosystem: Environmental > Aquatic > Marine > Oceanic | place...
GTGCGCCGGAACAATTCCGAGCTAACGGAAGAAAAAGACCAAGCACAGAAAACTTTTTATAGCACAAAATCCAATCTCACCATCGCGACAAATAATTTGGCTCAAGCTCAAGCGGATCTTGAGTCTCTGAAAAACAAATCAGAATCAGAACTTGCCGATCTTCAGTCCAGGCTAACCGCTGCGACGGATATGGAAACCACCCTCAACGGTGAGCTCCAAACACGCGACGAGAAAATTACCCAACTGGCCGCCGACCAGAACGCCACCCAAACCAAGCTCAAGACCGCCGAGGAACAGTTGGCCACCAAACTCGCCGAGCTTCAAGAACGTGAGGCCGATCTCGCCAAGAGTGTCGAGGCCCTGAAGCCATTTCTTGCGACCGGTCTCAGCGCTGAGGAAATCGCCAAGCTTAAGGAGAAGCGGCCCATCGATCTCCCCGAGCCCGTGCTCGCCACCCCCACGCCCATTCGCCCCGGCAAGCTCACCCAACCTCTGACACGCCCCACCGAAAGCCCCATTCCTCCGCTACCCATCCCAAACCCGTAATTGATTATGCTTAAGAAAACGATCTCATTCGCCGGCGCCTGCCTTCTGATTGCAGGTGGCATGTTCCTGACTTCCACCACCGGTTGCGGTTCTCTGGACGCCGATAATGTTTCGGAACGTCCCTGGAACGAACCTAAAGGTTACCAGTTCTTCGGTAGCGGCAATTCGCGCCGCGGCAATCGTTAAGCCTCATTCGGACGAAACACACCGGAGGGAGTCACCACAACCCCCATACGTGCATCGTGCGGTTCATGCGGCACACTATCGTGCACCAACTGGTGGTCATACCCAACGCCGCAGCGAAAGGCCGTCAGACCCTCCAGCCAACGATCATAAAATCCACGTCCACGCCCTAGGCGGTGTCCAGCAGCATCAAATGCCACGCCCGGCGTAATTACTAGATCGACCTCTCTAGGCCCAGCGCAGACCGCATTTTTCGGCGGCTCAAGGATTCCAAATTGGCCACTCACCAAACCGGTTGGGTCCCTTACAAAAGCAGCCTCGTAGGTTCGATCGGATCGGAATCTTGGCAAGCAAACCTGCTTTGATTGATCCCAAAGCGCATCCACATTTGGTTCATCCGGCAAGGCCGCGAACAATAGAATGACTCGGGCCTCAGCCCATTCGGGAAGCGCTTTCACATGCTGACAAATGGCCGCCGAATCGAGCGACCGTTCATCAGGCCGCACACGAATACTGGCCATCTCCGCGCGCAAGGCGGCTTTAGTTTTTTGGATTCCCATCCTGTTTGGCCTTTTCCTGCAGGGACCGCCAGTGAAGGACGCGGCCCTTGATTTTCTTTTCGACGCCTTGTTCGGTTGGGTCGTAGAAGCGGATGTTCACACCGAGATAATCCTGCGCCACGAAATGGTCGTCGTAGGCATGAGCATATTTGTATTCCTCGCCGTTGCCCAAGCGCTTGGCGCCGGCGTAATGGGAATCGCGCAGGTGTTTGGGGACGGGGATGGTGCGCCCGGTTTTCACTTCCTCCAAGGCACTGTTGATCGCGGTGTAGGCGCTGTTGCTCTTGTGGGCGGTAGCGAGATAAACCGTGGCCTCGGCAATGGGGATGCGCGCCTCGGGCCAACCGATGAATTCCGCAGCCTGATGGGCGGAGGTACTGAGCACCAGTGCCATGGGATCGGCCAGACCAATGTCTTCTGCGGCGCTGATCATTAATCGGCGTGTGATAAAGCGCGGGTCTTCACCGGCGTGGATCATCTTGGCCAGCCAGTACAGGGCAGCATCCGGATCGCTGCCGCGGATGCTTTTGATGAAGGCGGAAATGGTGTCGTAATGCTGATCGCCGTCACCGTCATAGACGACGGCCTTTTTCTGGATGCATTCCTCGGCCACCGCCATGGTCACGCGGATCACGCCATCGGCCTCGGGTGGCGTGGTGAGCGCGGCGATTTCCAGCGAATTGAGCGCCTTACGGGCGTCGCCATCAGAAATGGTGGCTAAATGATCCAACGCCTCGGGCTCAACCTCCATTTTTAGATGCCCCAATCCGCGTTCGGAATCGCTCAAGGCGCGATCGAGCAATTGCCGAACATCCAATTCACCCAATGGTTGCAGCTCGAAAATCTGCGAGCGCGATACGAGCGGAGAGTTAACGAAGAAAAACGGATTGTGCGTGGTGGCACCAACGAGTCTAATAATGCCGCCTTCCACGTCGGGCAAGAGTACGTCCTGTTGCGCTTTGTTGAAGCGATGGATCTCGTCAATAAAAAGTAGCGTCGGCCGGCCGGTGTTCTCCAGTCGATTGGCGGCGCCACTGAGGACGCGCCGCATCTCGGCGACATTACTCTCCACTCCACTGAGACGCTCGAACTTGCTTTCGGTTCGATTGGCAATGATTTGCGCCAGCGTGGTTTTACCGGTGCCGGGCGGGCCGTAGAAAATCAGCGACTGAATGCGGTCAGCTTCAATAGCGCGCCGCAACAGCATGCCAGGTTTGAGAATGTGTTGTTGGCCAGCATATTCCTCAAGAGTGCGCGGGCGCATGCGGGCGGCGAGGGGTGCCTGTCGCTGACCGGCCTGACGATCGGCCTTGGGCGCATCGTCCACGGGCTCTGGTTTGCTGTTAAATAGATCGCGCTCGGCCACGGGGAAAGTTTACACGTGCGCGCCGGGGAACGGCACAAAAAAACCCAAACCAAACCGCGCTTCGACAAGGCCCAAGGAACGATGATTCCAAGGTGGGGCCGAATCAATACCTTACGACTTCCAGTCAAGGCCTGACGGCCAGCATCGAAGGTAAGGCCCCATTTATTTTAATTACCTTCCAGGGCGTGTAACCTTGCGCGGCCCGGTCGGGTAAGAAGAACTTAACCCAAAATGGCCCTTCCCTCAAGTCGCTTTGCTTGCAAAGGACTAACGACATGTTGCACAGTCCGCCCATGCAACGTGTATGGATTCTCCTTGCCGCCTTCGCTGCCACTCTCAGTTACGCGAAGCCGCCCAATATTGTTTACATCATTTCCGATGACCAAACCTGGACGGACTACAGCTTCATGGGGCACAAAATTATTGAGACGCCGCAAATCGACAAGCTTGCAAAGGAAAGCCTCACCTACACGCACGGCTACGTGCCCAGCAGCCTTTGCTGCCCGTCATTGGCCACAATGATTACCGGCCTGTATCCGCGCCAAAACAAGATCACCGGCAATGAACCGCCCATTCCTGCGGAAGGAAAACGCTCGGCCGAATACGCGCGGCGGTTTGCGCAACAGGTGGCCTTGATCGATAAGGGGCCGTCGCTGCCGCGTATCCTGAAAGAGAAGGGCTACGTCAGCCATCAAAGCGGTAAGTGGTGGCAAGGCCATTACTCGCGCGGCGGTTTCACGCACGGCATGACGCATGGCGATCCCAAACGCGGCGGACGTCACGGCGATGAGGGCCTCAAGATTGGCCGCAACGGGATGGAGCCGATTTTTAATTTCATTAAAGACGCCGGCGACAAACCGTTCTTCATCTGGTACGCGCCATTCCTGCCACACACTCCGCACAACCCGCCCAAGCGGCTGTTCGTTAAATACGCCGCCAAGGTTGATTCCCCGCATATCGCGCGCTACTACGCGATGGTGGAGTGGTTCGATGAAACGGTCGGTGAACTGGTCAATCACATCGACGAGAAAGGGCTTGGTAAGGACACGATCTTTATTTATGTGACCGACAATGGCTGGATCCAAAACCCCGCCGCGCGCGGCTACGATTTGAAAAGCAAACGTAGCCAATACGACGGCGGTACACGGACGCCGATCATGGTGCGTTGGACCGGAAAGGTGAAGCCGGCCATCTCCACCACACCGGTTTCCAGCATCGACATGGTGCCTACCGTGCTCCACGCGCTGAACATGAAACCCACCGCCGACATGCGCGGGTTGAATCTGCTGGATCAAAAGGCGATCGAAAATCGCAAGTTCATCTACGGTGAAATCTTTCTGCACAATGCCGTGGACACATTCGAGCCCGGCAAAAACCTAACCTACCGTTGGGGCATTGAGGCCGGCTGGAAACTCATCCTGCCGCATAAGGAGAACGTAACCACCCGCGCCGCCAAAGGTGCCAAAGGCGACGGGGCCATTGAACTGTATCACTTGGCCAAGGACCCACACGAGACAAAGAACCTCGCGAAACAAAATCCGGCCAAAGTGGCGCACCTCCGCAAGCTGATCAACGCGGAGTGGAACGGGAAATAGTTTAGGGTAAGCCCTACTGGTCGCGCCGCGGGAACAACGGCTCGGGCTTGTTGACCTTATGCCCGGCGACGAGTTCGCCCCAGCCAGATTCGGCAATATTCACGGTATCCGTGGGCAAACCCAACTGCTCGTAAATGCGTCGGCTGGTGTCCGGCAAATACGGCTGCAGCCACACAGCCAATAGACGGCAACTTTCCACGAGGTTATACAGCACATCGCCCAATCGCTCGGCTTGCTTGGGATCCTTAGCCATCTTGAAGGGCGCGGTCTGGTCCACGTATTGGTTCACGCGCGCGATGTAAGTCCAAATGGTGCGCAGGCCTTCCTGAAGGTCGCTGGATTTCAGTTCCTTCACCAGCTTGTCTCTGGCAGCGATGGCTTCTGCGGATAACTCATCATTTGGCTCCGGCACCACGCCCTCGCGATAGCGATTGAGCATGGATAGCGAGCGGTTCATGAGATTGCCCAGACCGTTGGCCAACTCCGCGCCATAGCGGGTGGCGAAACCTTCGTCGGTCCAGTTGCCATCCGGGCCGATAGCAAGCTCGCGCACGACGTAATATCGAAAAGCGTCCAGGCCCCAATCATCAATCACCGTTACGGGGTCAACCACGTTGCCAGTGCTCTTACTCATTTTTTGGTTATCCTTTTGCCACCAGCCGTGCACGAGCACCTGCTTGGGTAGCTCCAAACCGGCGGCCTTCAGCATGATGGGCCAGTAGACCGCATGGAATTTCAGGATGTCCTTACCGATCACATGGATGTCCGCCGGCCAGAGTTCGGCCTCTTCACCGCGACTGCGCGGAATGCTGAGATAATTGGTCAACGCATCAAACCACACATAGGTGACGTAGTCCGGATCGAAGGGTAGAGGAATGCCCCATTCGAGACGCTCTTTGGGCCGGCTGATGCAAAGGTCCTCGAGGGTTTCGTTTTTCAGAAAACCGAGCACCTCATTGCGGCGATAATCGGGCGCGACAAAATCCGGATTGGCCTCGATGTAATCAATGAGCCATTGCTGATGTTGACCGAGCTTGAAGTAGTAGTTATTCTCGCGCAGTTCCTGCACCTCGCCATAGATGGGATCAAACTCGCCATCCTCGTTGCGATCTTTCTCGGTCAGAAACGTTTCCTGTTTCGCGGAATAGAAGCCAACGTATTCGTCCTGATAAAACTCGCCCTTGTCGTAAAGTTGCTGAAGCACCTCGGCCACCACCGCTTTGTGGCGGGCGTCCGTGGTGCGCACGAAGTCGTTATTGGAAATGCCGAGCTTCTCGACGAACGATTGCCAATCCTGCGCCAGCCCGTCGCAATACGTCTGGGCATCCTGCCCGGTGGCCTCAGCGGCTTGCTGGACTTTTTGGCCATGCTCATCCAGGCCGGTCAGGTAAAAGACCTCCTTGCCAAGACACCGGCGCGCGCGCGCGATCACGTCGGTGATCACCTTTTCGTAGGCATGCCCGAGATGCGGCTGGCCATTGACGTAATCGATGGCTGTCGTGATGTAGAACTGCTTGCTCAAGGGCGGCAAGTTGTAGCGGAGCACTGGCTGACAGGCAAGACGGCACTATTTTATCGCAATTTGAGCTGGGATTTGGCAGACAACGCGTATGCGTTTTTGGAGCTTTCTGCTCGCGATCTTTTGGGTGATGACCGTGCCGCTCACGGCGGAGGCGCAGGATAAGCCCAAGAAACCGCGCAAGAAAAAGCCCGCTGTCCAGAAAACCAAATGGGACGAAATGGACATCGGGTCGTTTCAGGCCTATGGACTGGAAGGGCAACTAGCCGGCAAAACGTGGCGGCCTGCCCTGAAGGGCCTGAACATTGACCTCGGCCAAAACGCTGCGATTTGCTTCGACACCGAACGCCTTCGCGTAGCCGCTGCCTGGAACGGCGGTTTCATCAAGCTCCCCACTGGCCGCGACGGATTGCAAGGCGTACCACAGATCATCGGAGACCTGTCGTTTCACACACCCATGAGTCCTGGTTGGGCGGGATTAAAAAACGAATGGGCCGAGCCGAACCCGCCAGTTATCAACGGCGCGGATGTCTACTCGAAAGGGCCGCTCCCGCGCGAGTGGGCCAAATGGCGCGGGCACTACACGCACGGTGATTCAATTGTGCTTTCCTACACTGTGGGCGCCTCAGGCGTGCTGGAGTTACCCAGCTTTGCAGGCGGCATTTTCCAGCGCCAATTTGAAATCACCCGCAGTCCCAGCAAAAGTCCCATGAGTCTGCTCGCCTGCGAAGTGCCCGGTGCCTTGGGCTCGGTGGAGGGTAATGTGGCGTTACTGGAAAAGGACGGCCACATCACCGGTGCAGCCGTGCTGGGGTCCGGCGTGGAACTGAAAGCGGAAAACGGCCGCATCGTTGCCACAGTCACATCGCCCCTGTCGACGAACCAGTTTCACTTGGGAATCTGGAGTGGCCCCAAGGCAGGCGTTGGCAAGCTGCTTCAATTTTCCAAACTGAAAATCAAAGTGCGCGCCTTGAGCAATCTCATCAAAGGCGGTCCAGCGAAATGGAATCAGCCCGTGACCACACGCGGCCGGCTCGGACTGATTCCCGGCCCGTATGTGGTGGATACCATCACCGTACCGGAAGACAACCCATGGAAATCCTGGATCCGTTGCAGCGGGTTCGATTTCTTTGAAGACGGCGAGACCGCGGCAATGTGTTCGGTAACCGGCGACGTATGGATCGTGAGCGGCATCAATGAAGACCTCAAGGAACTCAAATGGCGCCGCTTTGCCACCGGCTTGTTCCAGCCACTGGGTCTGAAGATCGTGGATGGCGAGGTGTACGTGCTCGGTCGCGATCAGATCACCCGACTGCATGATTTGAACGCCGATGGCGAAGCGGACTTCTACGAGAATTTTAATAACGATATTTCAATCAGCAACCACTACCACGAATTTTGCCTCAACCTGTCCACGGATCCGGAAGGAAATTTTTATTTCATCAAGGGTGGCAACCTGCGCGCGGCCACGGTGCCGCATCACGGCTGCCTCGTTCGTGTGAATAAAGACGGCAGTAAACTGGAGATCGTCGCCACCGGCCATCGCGCGCCCAACGGCATGAGCGTCGGCCCGCAAGGCGAACTGACCAGCTCTGATAACGAAGGTAACTGGGTACCGACTTCCCGCGTGAATTATGTGAAGCCCGGCGGTTTTTACGGCCACGTCCACACCGCGCATCGCACCGAGCCGCCCAACGACTACGACAAGCCGCTCCTGTGGCTGCCGCACCAGGCTGACAATTCCAGCGGCGGACAAGTGTGGGTCACCAGCGATCGCTGGGGCCCCTTCGGCGGTGATCTGCTGCACTTATCCTACGGTAAGAGTAGCATGTTCAAGATTTTGAAGGAAGAGGTTGATGGCCAGTGGCAGGGTGGGGCGGTGAGATTCCCGTTACGCTTTGATTCTGGCATCATGCGCGGACGCTTCAATCCGCATGATGGCCAACTCTACCTCGCCGGCCTGCGTGTCTGGCAATCCAACGGCGCGCGTTACGGTGCCTTTCACCGCGTGCGCTACACTGGCAAACCGGTTCACATGCCCACTGCGTTGAATGTGGAAAAGACCGGCATCCGAATCACGTTCACCAATCCGCTCGATGCCACCACGACGGTGGATGACCAGAACTGGGCCATTGATCAGTGGAATTATCAGTGGACACAGAACTACGGCTCCAAGATGTATTCCACCAAGGACCCCGCCAAGGTGGTGGGCGACAAGCGTCAAGGTGCCTTTGGCGGCGATCCATTGGCGATTCAGGGCATCAAACTTTCTGACGATAAAAAATCGGTGTTCCTCGAGATCGAAAATCTTAAGCCGGTGATGCAGTCGCGCATCCGATTCAACATCAATGCCGCCGACAAATCTGCCATTAAACAGGAGATTCTCCACACCATTAATCGCGTTCCCGTCAAGTGATGAGCGAAGCCCCTTCACGCACCAGCCGACAAATCCGGCAGGACTTTCTCGATTTCTTTGAGACCCGCCAGCACACCATCGTGCCCTCGGCCAGCCTCATGCCCGATGCGCCAAACCTGTTGTTCACCAACGCCGGCATGAACCAGTTTGTGCCGATCTTTCTCGGCGAACAAAACAGCCCGTACACGCCGGGGCGCGCCGCTGACACGCAGAAGTGTATTCGCGCCGGCGGCAAACACAACGACCTCGAAGATGTGGGGATGGATACCTATCACCACACGTTTTTCGAGATGCTGGGCAACTGGTCCTTTGGCGATTATTTCAAGAAGGAATCCATCCAATGGGCCTGGGAACTGATCACCGGCACGTGGGGTTTCCCGAAAGAGCGTCTATACGCCACGGTGTACAAACCGGGCGATGGCGATCCCGGTGAATTCGATCAGGAGGCATACGATTATTGGGCGGAGATCTTCACCGCCGCCGGCCTTGATCCCACCGTGCATATCGTCAACGGCAACAAGAAGGATAACTTCTGGATGATGGGCGACACCGGCCCGTGCGGCCCGTGCAGCGAACTGCACATCGACCTCACGCCCGAGGGCGATACCAAGGGCAGCCTCGTCAACGCCGACAGCGGCCAGTGCATTGAGATCTGGAACCTCGTTTTCATTCAATACAACGCCAACGAAGACGGCACCTTCGCGCCATTGGCCGCCAAACATGTGGATACCGGCATGGGCTTCGAGCGCGTGGCCGCCATCATTCAGACCACGCAGAACTTCACCAACTTCTCCAAGCCGGTTTCCAATTACGACACGGACGTCTTCAGCCCCATTTTTGCTGAACTCGAGAAGCTTAGCGGCAAACGATACACCTCCACACTGCCGGACGGCGAACCGAACGAACAGGAGCAGGTCGACATCGCCTTCCGCGTGATCGGCGATCACATTCGCACGCTGAGCTTCTCCATTGCCGACGGCATTTTGCCAGGCAACAACGATCGTAATTACGTGTTGCGTCGCATCCTTCGGCGCGCTGTGCGTTACGGGCGCACGCTGGGTTTTCAAGAGCCGTTTTTCTACAAGCTCGTCGATGTGCTGGCTGACAGCATGGGCGAATTTTTCCCGGAACTCCAACAGCGCCGCGAGCTTGTGCAGCAAACCATTCGCACCGAGGAAGAATCCTTCAACAAGACCCTCGACCGCGGCATCGAACTGTTCCGTGAAGAAGCCGATAGCCTAGGTAACACCAAGGAACTCTCCGGTGAGTTCGCTTTCAAGCTGTACGACACCTACGGCTTCCCGCTCGACCTAACCGAACTCATGGCCCGCGAAGCCGGCCTGAGCGTGAATACCGCTGGCTTTGAGACGCTCATGGAGCAGCAACGCGAACGCGCGCGTGCCGCTCAGAAGAAAGAGGTTATTAGCGTCTCCAGCCTGTCTTCCGATGCCCAAACTGAGTTTGTTGGATTCGATCAACTCACTGCCGACGCCACCGTGCTTGAGGTTGTCGAAGAAAAGAAGCGCACGGGCATCGTCCTGGATCGTTCCCCGTTTTACGCCGAGATGGGCGGCCAAGTGGGCGACACCGGCACACTCACCATCGGGGATCAAACCTGGCAGATCACCGACACCCAAAAGGCCGGCGACGCGTTCCTCCATTTTGTAGAAGGCGACGGCACGCCGGAGCAGGGCGCCGCAGCCCAACTGACCGTAGACGCCGCGCATCGAGCAGCCATCCAACGCCACCACACCGTCACACACCTTTTCCACTGGGCGCTCCATCAGGTCACCAGCCCCGATGCTTCACAAAAAGGTTCCTATGTCGGCCCGGATAAGTTGACGTTTGATTTCAACAGCCAAGCACTGACCGCCCAACAGGTCACTGACATTGAGATGCTGGCCAACGAACGCATTCTTGAGAATACCACCGTCAGCTGGACCGAGGTGCCCCACAGCGAGGTCACGAAGCGAGATGACATCATGCAATTTTTCGGCGACAAATACGGCGACGCCGTGCGCGTCGTGCAAATCGGCGGCGAAAGCGGTGCGCTCAATGGCTACTCCATGGAACTGTGCGGCGGCACGCACACGCGCGCCACGGGCGAGATCGGCCTTTTCCGCATCACCGCCGAATCGGCTATTGCCGCCGGCGTACGCCGCATCGAAGCCACTGCCGGCCTCATCGCAGCTGAGCAAGCCCGAGCCGATGCCGACCGCATTGGAGCCATGGCTGAACAACTGAATTCGCCGATCAAGGATCTCGAAAAGAAAATCGAACAAGCCCTCGAGCAGTCCAAGAAACTCGAGAAACAACTGAAAGGCCTCCAAAAAAGCCAAGCCGCCAACATCGCCAAAGAACTGGCGACCCAAGCCGACACCTCGGGCGCCGTACCGTTTATCGCTGCCAATCTCGGTTCCGTGGATGGCAATTTCGCCCAGGCTGTGGCCGATGCCCTCAAGGGCGAGTTTGAAGGCGTGGTCGTTCTGGGAACTGCTGGCAATGGGAGTGTGGCGCTTGTGGCCATTGTGCCCGATTCATTGACCGACAAGGCTCAGGCCGGTCGCATCATCCAATCCATCGCTCCAATCGTCGGTGGCAAA
>Ga0208624_1001578_pt1 | contig 10712 bp, 7 predicted proteins | sample Knorr_S23_td_DCM_FD_185607 | JGI IMG/M metagenome (GOLD analysis project Ga0208624, IMG submission 185607) | Marine microbial communities from Southern Atlantic Ocean transect - Knorr_S23_td_DCM_ad_71m_LV_A (SPAdes) (version 2) | ecosystem: Environmental > Aquatic > Marine > Oceanic | place...
CCCGCAAACGAGTGCCGACTCTGGGTACCGCGGTACCTCCATTCCAAAGACCGTCCAGGTGCCCTGTCCAGCCATAGTGCGGCGTATCTTTGTCTAAGTAACCGTATTCGTTGGTGGAATCACCAATGTCGGACGGGAAAAGAGTTGCCAGTTGGGCAGAGTGTACCGGTAGAACCTTTGAGCCAAGCGCTTTTTCAAGGATCTTTTTCAAATCGGTTCCATTGAACAGATCAATAAAGACCTCTCCCTCGCCCGCAACAAAGATAGAACGCGTCGCTTCGACTAATCCATCCATTTTCCGGGTTTTTACAGAGACTCCTACCTGACTAATCGCCGAGCCCATACGCAGAAACATTTCTCTTCTGGCAGCGAAAACTTTTTCAGCAGGTACGACCCCTGGGATCTTTAAATAACCTTGTCTGTAAAAGCGTCTCGATTGACCAACGTCCACTAATCTCTCCTAAGAAAAGATGCTCGCAGAAGCAAAAAAGTAGCTCCCAACGCAAAGAGGATAATAGCTGTCGGGACAATCCACAAAACAGGTCGGTTTTTCATCCCGTTTAACATCACTTGTCGTTCCTGGTTATAACCCTCAGGCACTGCTAGTACGCCATTTTTTTTCTCCCAGGATTCGTATTCGGCTCTCATTCGATCAAAAACATCCGGCTGCTCTTCTGACAGATCATATTGCTCAGCTGGATCTTTAACTAGGTTGAATAACATCCACCGATCTAATTGATCGTCAGTTCTGTTATAAACCAGTTTGTATGGGCCCATGAATAATGCCTTGTTACCCCCTAGCTCGTACCCCACTACTTCATCGTTGCCTCTAATTTTATTTGAGGAACCATTAAGTACGGGCACCAGGGTTTTTCCTGGTAAGTTTTGAAATTCCTTTGATCCAGCCATATCCAGGATTGTTGGCGCAATGTCGGTCGCCCAAACAAATTCATGGAAAACTCGGCCTGGTTTACTAACAAGAGGCTTGCCGTCAACATTGCCTGAAATGACCAGCGGGACCCTCATACCCCCTTCACTGGAATGAAATTTAAACCAGGAAAGCGGTCCAACAGATGCGCTAGCCCATGATGGACCGATATTCACGAAACTTCCTCTCTCTCCTAATCTCTCGATGTCATTGTGGTATCCATTGGTTTTCAACCAGGAAGATAACAAGAGTTTCGGGATAAAAGGCGCTGTAGGGTCAACAGCTATCGACCCTTCAGCACCATTGTCAGACAAAAATAAAAATACGGTATTGTCCAGCTTACCAACCTGGTCGAGATATTGGATCAAGCGTCCAATTTCAAAGTCCATAGATTCCACCATGCCGGCATAAACCTGCATGGCTTTCGTGAAATAATTTCTGTCGCTTGCATTCAAATCAACCCAGGAAACAGCGGTAGGCGCCAAGTTAACCGGGAACTCCCTTTCGAGTATGTTCATCTTTGCAAGTCCTTTAGACCTCTCCTCTGCTAATGCCTCCCATCCATCAAAGTACATCTGCTTATAACGATCCCTATATTCGGCTGGCGCTTGAACCGGTATGTGCACCGCCATAAAAGACACAAAGGCAAAGAAAGGATTGCCTTGGGGGCCCTCATCTAAGTACTGGATAGTCTTATCGACAATATAAGAAGACGAGTAATAATCTTCGGGAAGTCTGATCCTCTCTCCGTCCTCAAACCAATTGGCAGAGCCGTAAATTGGCAGGTAAGGCTTTTGCTCCCAGTTATCTGAACCCGTATCCGCCATGGAAAGGCTACGATGAAAGCCCCGGGCAAACGGCAAACGTTCCTCGTCCATGCCCAAATGCCATTTGCCCGCAAAGTAATTTCGATAAGATTTGCGTTCTAACATTTCTGCGATGGTCTCAAAATCTTTAGACAAAACGCCTTGATAGTTCGGCTCGCGAATTTGACTACCAGGTATCGCTTCAGGGATGTTCGGAACACCGACAAGGTGACTGTCATGGCCGGTCACCAACATTGCTCGAGTAGGCGCACAGCTGGCTGCAGTGTGGTAGCTAGAAAAACGTAATCCCTCATAGGCCAGTCTGTCTAGGTTTGGAGTCGCTATCTCGCTTCCGTAAGAGCCCAGATCCGAGAAGCCCAGGTCGTCCGCCAGGATTAAAACAATATTCGGTGAGCGTTCTGCCTGGGTTGTAAGCGGCAACCCAAAAACCGATATGAGGAGGAATCCAAATACGAGTCTCAACATTCGGAAAGTTTGCATCATCGGCCATAAATTCTTAATCAGGTTAAGAACCGTACAAAAGATAGCTCATCGAGTAAACGCCAGACAATTAAATTAGAAATAACTAGAATAATCACTCAAAGAGGGAGCAACGAATATGAGCATGTCTGACGAACTAGAAGGGAAAGTGTCACTGGTAACCGGTGGATCTGGAGATATCGGCAGCGCGATCGCCAAGCGTCTCGGCCAATCAGGCTCTACCGTTGTCATTACTTACGTTGGCGCCGAAGACCTCGCGAGTCAGACTGTTGACGAGATAAAGGCCGAGGGAGGAAACGCTTCAGCAATACGCCTAGATCAAAGAGACCCAAATGAAATTGAAGCGATCATTACTCAAATCTCTCAAGATCAGGGACGACTGGACATTCTGGTAAACAACGCCGCCTGGAATATTGGTATCCCTTTCCCAAACCTGGAGGAGTTGACCGCAGAAATCTGGGATCGAGTGCTGGAAACCAACCTCCGGGCACCCTTTCTCTTAGCAAGAGCTGCCGCCTCGCTCCTGAAGGCCGACGGCGGGGGACACATAGTCAACATCTCATCAGCTGGTGGTATCTCACCGGGGTCAAGCAGTATCGCCTATTCCTCAAGTAAAGCCGGTCTAAACCATCTAACCCGGTGCCTCGCCGTGGCTATGTCACCAGACGTCGCCGTAAACTGCGTTGCCCCTGGTTTGGTTGAGAATACGAGAATGGCAAACCGTTTACCGGATGCTGTATCGAATGCGGCTCGCAAACAGGCCATACTCGGTAAGGTCGGCCAAACTGAAGATATTGCCGAACAAGTTCTGACGTTTGTCACTTCAACCTCGGTCACAGGTCAGACAATCGTGATCGATGGAGGACTCCCTGGTTCAATGCGTTAGACGCCTATGCTTCCTAGAAATAGGGTAGACCTTGCGTTTCAACATACAAAGAATAAACAGATTGGGACGCCGTTATGAACAAGCGGTTTCGTTTTAACCCACCGAATGCCAGATTAGAAACCACCTCAGGCAGGTGGATGATCCCGATCTTGTCGCCATCCGCTGAAAAAACAAATACTCCATCATGTTCTTCTCCGCCCCACCCACTGCTAGTCCAGACATTGCCGTTTGTATCTACCCGAAAGCCATCGGACATCGAGGCCCCCATGTCACAAAACACGCGCCTTTTCGATAGTGTTTTCCCGGTCACCTCAAAGACCGAAATCTGTTTAGGATGGTTTTTTACATGTGAAGCCCCGGTATCGGAAACATAAAGGCGAGAATAATCTGGCGAGAACGCCAAGCCATTGGGTTTCTCAAGTTCTTCATCGACTACCACACAGTCTCCCGTCTCAGGCTCTAAACGATAAACACGAGTTGGCAGCTCGAGCTCCGCTAAATGCCCTTCATAAAAACCGTGAATGCCATAGCCCGGATCAGTAAACCAAACAGAGCCATCAGGATGAACCACAACGTCATTAGGCGCGTTTAGTGGCTTCCCCTCAAATTGGTCAATCAGTACGGTTATGGTCCCATCGTGTTCTGTTCGAGTCACGCGTCGGCTATCGTGCTCGCAGGTAATCAACCTACCTTGGCGATCTCGCGTGTTTCCATTGGAGTAATGACTATCTTGTCTGTAAATGGAGACTTCACCACTATCCTCTGACCATTGCATCATCCGATTGTTTGGAATGTCGCTCCAGATCAAAGATCGACGATCACCAAACCAGACTGGCCCTTCATTCCACCTTCCGCCGGTCCAAAGTCTCTCCAGCGTACTACTCCCAATCACGAGCCTGGAAAATCGACTATCCAATATTTCGACAGCAGGGTCCGGATACCTGACCGGCAAGTTCCAGTCTCTATCCATCCGTCGATCCTTCATTGTCACCTCCGGTTTATTCCATGCCTAATCGAACTTCGGGACCGCATCGAGTAATCTCTTTGTGTAAGAATCCTGAGGGGCTTCACAAACTTGTTCAGCTAAGCCAGTCTCAACGATTTTGCCCTGGTGCATCACAGTAACGTCATCGCAAAAAAATCTCACCACTTCGATATTGTGGCTTATGAAAAGATAGGTTAAGTCCATTTGCTGTCGCAACTCATCCAGCAGTTTTAGCACCTGGGCCTGAACTCGAACATCCAGAGCGCTCGTGACCTCGTCACAAACAATAAATTTTGGTTTTAAAACCAATGCTCTGGCGATACCGATTCGCTGCCGCTGGCCTCCTGAAAATTCATGGGGGAATCGAGTTAGCATCGACCGATCTAGGCCAACCTGTTCGAGAGTCTGCGAAGCGAGCTCAAGCCGGTCAAGATGACTTTCCCCAATCCCATGCGATTGCATCGGCTCAGTCAATATGGTCGCTATTGTCAGTCTGGGGTTCAGGGATGATTGCGGATCCTGAAAGACAAACTGCAAGTCTCTTCGAAACGGTTTCATTTCTTTCCGATTGAGCTTGGTCAAGTCACTTCCTTGATAATTGACTGCGCCCTCGGTTGCTCCAATTAATCCTAGAATTGCTCTCCCGAGCGTAGTCTTACCAGAACCTGATTCGCCGACGACGGCCATGGCCCGGCCTGGATAAATTTTCAAGTTCACTCCGTCTACGGCCTTCACATCATCCACATGTCGTTGCAGCAATCCTTTTCTAATAGGGAAATACACCTTTAATTGTTCGATGCTGAGCAGGGGGGATTCCGTAACCACCGCATTGGTGCTACGACGCGTCATTTTCTGAGGCAGTGACGCAATCAGTTCTTTGGTGTATTCATGCTTGGGATTATAAAGGACCTCATCCTTTGTGCCCTGTTCCACGAGTTGCCCTTGTTGCATCACTCCGACGCGGTCGGCTATTTGAGCGACTACACTAAGGTCATGGGTAATGAATAGTAACGTGGTGTTCCGCTCTTCCTGCAGTTTCTTGAGAAGTTTTAAAATTTGCGCCTGTATAGTTACATCAAGCGCCGTAGTGGGTTCATCGGCTATCAGCAAATCAGGCTCACAGGCCAATGCGATTGCTATCATAACCCTTTGTCTTTGGCCTCCCGATAGCCTGTGTGGATACTCAGAAATGCGTACTTCGGGATCTGGCAGCTCAACCTGAGCTAACAGGTCCAGAGCTTTCGCCTTCGCCGATTCTCCTTCCAGTCCCAAGTGTAATGACATAGTTTCCATTATTTGCTCACCGATCGTCTGCACCGGATTAAGCGCAGTCATCGGTTCCTGAAAAATCATCGAGATGCGGGACCCTCGCAATTTTTCCAGCACAGGTTTTTCGGAATTAAGAATCGATATGCCCGCATCAGCTTCCTCAACACTTGGATAGAAAGTAATCGCCCCAGAAGGATGATTCGCTAAATCAGGCAACAAGCCGACCATGGATAAGCCCGTAACACTCTTACCTGAACCAGACTCACCCACTAAACAATAAGTTTCTCCTGGATATAACTCGAAAGAAATCCCTCGAACCGCTAATGATGCCTGTTCTCCCACTCCAAATTGGGTCTCGAGCTCGCGGATAGCTAACAGTGGTTCCATAATCAATTGCTCAATTGGGTTGCTGCTGTAATCGGGGATCAATAGCGTCTCTTAACGCTTCTCCGATCAAAGTGTAGGCGAATAGCGTCAGGAAAATCGCAAGCCCTGGAAAGGTCGCCATCCATATCGCAATAGACCCACCCGGACCAACCGCTTGGTTGAGCATTGCAGCCCAACTGGGCTGATCAATTGCTCCGAGACCCAGAAAACTCAAGGTCGCCTCAACCAGAATCGCTGAGGCCATTCCAAAACTACTAAGGACTAATAAAGGAGCGATTCCGTTTGGCAGCATGTGTCTAAATAAAATCGAGCCCAAAGACAAACCACTGGCTTCGGCCGCTTGGACAAAATCCTGTTGCCTTAACTTGAGAAACTCAGCTCTCAAAAACCGCGCATAGCCCGGCCACCCGGTCAGGCCAATGATCAACATTATGAGGTAAATATTACGCCCAAAAAAAGCAACCACGGTCAAAATGAGGAACAAGGATGGAATTGACTCAAAAATCTCCAGAAATCTCATCATAATGATGTCCACCCAACCCGAGTAGAAACCCATGACACCCCCGTATAGCACACCGATAATCAGAGAGGTAAATGTAGCAACTAAACCAATACCGAGTGCTATTCGGCTACCGTAAATCATCCGGCTCAACACGTCTGCTCCGTCTTCATCTGTTCCGAGAAGATGCTTGGTACTCGGAGCTTTGAGCGGGGAGGGGTCATCCCTCAGTCGATCGGTCGGAGAATAAGGTATCGGCGCAAAGTAGGCTGATTCGATTTCTCCCGAAGACAGGCCCTCTCTGTATTGATCGTAAATCACAGCTTTGGGGCTTGAAACCGAAAATGAACTAACAAACGATATCAATATACTCGCCAAAATAATCAGACAGATCCGCTTCCATCCTTCTAGTCTCTTGAGGCTAAACCAAATCAAAATGCTGCTAAAAAAAGACGACAACAGAGCGACATCGATCCAGGTAAGGTGCGTGGCCATGGGACTAAAAAACGTTCCATCAACCGCCATCAGGAAGGGATGGGAATTGGAAATGATCGGCGCAAAAACCGCACTGATGATCATGATCACAATCCAGACCAAACCTAACTTCGCGCCTATATTAGAAAAGACGTCACGGATCACCTTCGCACTAAAACTTTGGTCCATACCGTCTTCAGGAACCGTGGGGCTATTCATAACTCACCCTCGGGTCTGCTATCGCATAGCAAATGTCCACAATCAAATAAGAGATCAACGTTAATATCGAAGTAATTAAAGTGATCGAGAGAACCACCTCTCGATCTCGGACCATTACCGAATCAACGACGAGTCTTCCCATGCCATCGATAGAGAAAATTGTTTCGACCACCACCGATCCCACCAAAAGTCCTGGGATGATGCCTGCAGTGATGGTAATCAGCGGTAATAGACTGTTTCTAAATACGTGATTCCAAAGCACACTAGCCTCAGACGCGCCTTTTGCTCTTGCCGTTCGCGCATAGTCTGACTGCAAGTTTTCTAGGACCGAGGTTCTAGTCAATTTCGATAAAAACGCCAGACTTGAATAACTCAAACACAGTAAAGGAAGAAAAAGGTGCCACAACATATCCAAGAGATAACCCCTCTCAAGGCCATCCCCGCCTAGTGATGGCAGGAAAGCCCAGGTATCGGACTCAAGGCTATGGAGGCCCGAAGTAGGAAACCAGTCTAGGTACTCCTTGCTAGACAGAAAGACAATGCACAATGTCCCAACCCATATCACTGGCAAAGAGTACAACGCTAAATTAGTCGTGCCCACGCCAATATCAAACACACTGCCCCGATAACGTGCGCTATAAACTCCCAATATGATCGAAAAAGTGTAGATGAAGGGAACACTTAATAAGTTAAGCAGCAAAGTGATTGGCAACGCATCCGAAATTAACTCTGTGACGGGGCGGTTCTTGGCAAAACTCATCCCCAGATCCGGCGTTTTAAAACCGAAATAGCTTTCTGAGTTGCTGTTTTTTTCGAAACCAAGCGGAGAGACATTATTAAGCCATCTCAGGTATTGCTGAGGCAGCGGTTTATCAAGTCCATAACGCTCATTGATATAGGCCTGCATGGCCGCCCTTTCCTCTGGCCTTAAATCACCGCCGCGAGTCAGCAGACTTGCTCCGACTCCACCTGGAGCCATAGCCATGATCGAGAACACCATAATTGTTATTCCCAACAAGGTTGGGAAAATTAGTAATAGCCTACGCAGTATGTAATTTATCACGATCGATTAATTGCTATATCGCTGCTGTCCTTGTGTGACATACCATTCTAACGGCATTCTCCATAAACCACCTCGATTTAAACCAGAGCGGACGGTCCTGACGTTCTCAAAACGCCCGTCCACGAATGCGAGGGATTTACGCCAAGTGAGGTAGGTATAAGGCTGATCTTCCCAAATAATTTCATGTGCTCTATGCCAATGGGCCATGCGTTTCTCTTCGTCTAACTCGCCTCTTGCTAATTCGATGGCCCGGTCCAAGTCGGCATTTTTATAATTCATGAAGTTGTCGCCGCCTGGCTCCGTTTGGGAGGAGTGCAACATCTGGTAAACATCCACCTCGAAACCAGCAGTCCAGGCGAGGCTAATCGCATCAAAATTTTTCTTATCCAAAGCCTCTATCATCATGGGCCACTGGGTGGGAACCGGCTCCATTAGAATGCCAGCACGCACGTATGAATCTTTTAAAAGAAGCATCATTCTCTTGTAGTCATCGCTACCAGATGGGTAGGTCAATTCAAAAGAAAAGGGCTGCCCATCCTCCGACTCAATCACTCCATCACCATCTCGATCAACAAACCCTGCTTCCCTTAACAATCGTTTTGCTTTTTCGAGGTCATAGTCGCGGGTCGGGAGCGACTTGTTCATCTGGCTTCCCAAAGGGTTAAAAGGTCCATTCGCCGCTTCCGCATAACCAAGATAGATTTCGTCTATGATCCTTTTACGGTCCGTAAGATAAGTCATCGCTTGTCTAACTTTGGGGTTTGCGAAGGCTGTCGGTTTCCCCTCTTTCAGTTGATTCCAGGCAATGTAGGAATAGCCCCCTCTAGGGTTGAAGTATTCAAAATTATGGGTGCGCTCGACGATTGCTTTATCTTCAAGCAAATCTCGATACTCAAGGGGGCGAGCACCGTAGACATCAAGGTCGCCATTCTTAAATTCAGTCAACCGTGCCGTATCAGTCGTAATCGTTTGAAAAATCAACTTTGAAAAGGTGCCTGGGAAAACCCCCCAATAACGCTCGTTAGCAACTAGCTCCAGAGTCTGGCCGGGCACCCAGTCCTCGACATTAGCCAGACGATAAGGCCCTGAGCCAAAGAGTAGATTAGTAGAAGTATTATAGACCTCGGCTTGCTCGACATTCTCCAGATACTTACCATAAAAGTGCTCCGCCAGAATGGGCATCTGCGCGACAATCTCAAAGCTCTCGAAATAGGGCTCTTTCATCTCAAAGGTCACCTGATCACCACTGGCTTTCACCGACTCAACCCGGTTGAAGTAAGCCCTAACTCTAGGAGCCGCGATTTTACTATCCATGAAAAAACGAAAGGTGAACTCGACGTCCTTAGCGGTCAGAGGCCTGCCATCAGCAAACCGAACACCCTCTCGAATCTTGAAAAGGTAGTTTAGGCCATCGTCTGATGCCGTCCATTCAGACGCAACAAGAGGTAGCCACTCCAGAGTTTCGGGATCTCTGGTCGCAAGCGTATCAAGTACCAACTGGTGGATTATGGCTGCATATGCATCTCCCGCTATATAAGGAGTCATCGTGGGAGAGGCAACCGAAAACGCCTCAACAATCCAGTCTCCGCGTGCATAGTCTGATCTACCTCTGACCTCCGCAAGTCGAGAGAAACCTTGCCAGGAAGCATCAGCGCCCGAACCCACCAACTCAGCTGAATTATCTAAAGCCCCTCCCATGCGTATTTGGCGTCTTAGCTCGGACAGGTCTTTACCTTGTTCCTCGATTTGTTTTTCCACCTTTGAAATGAATTCCCACTGACGATCCACCTGAAACATCATCAGCCAGATACTGATTAGCACCATCAACAGAACGGCAAACAGCAAAAAATCCTTCACACCAAAACGCTTTTCCATAAAGTTACCTCACTGCTTGGATTAACCAGCTATGCCAATATCGGCATCCGACGATATTCCGAAGTAATAGTCATGCAATCTGCATTATTCATGATTTTAACGCCTCCTTGGAGGCCACAGCACCATAAGCGGTGTGGATGCCTTATAAGACTGGTAATCGGCATCGTCGGCCCACTTTTTTGCTGCTCGCGCTTCTAGTATCCGTGCACCACTGACCCAAGTTAATAGAATAACCACATAAAGAGGGGATATCAGTGTCGCTAGCTGCCACCCTGCGAGCACTGGCACGGACATCAAAGCAATACCTAACCAAAGCACTATTTCACCAAAATAGTTAGGGTGCCTCGACCACGCCCAGAGACCACTCGAAATAAACCGATCCTCGTTACCCGGCTGTGATCTAAAGATGGTCTTTTGGCGATCGGCAAGGATCTCTATTACGAAACCCGCCACCCAAAGAACAAGCCCCACGTAGAACAAGAGTCCCAACGGTTTGGAGGTTGACGAAGTAATGGCAGCAAGTGCGCAACTTGCTGTGATAAAAACCCAGCTGCCTTGGATGGTCCAAACCATCAACCAAGTGGGGAAAGATGTTTTGATTTGGCGAAATCGTTTGTCTTCGCCAGCATTTCGTGTTCGAAAAAATAGAAAAGGGCCTAGCCTTAAAGCCCAAACAATAATGGCTCCGGCAATTACTAGCGAGCGCACATCATAATCACCCGCAAACCAAACCGCGACTACCATTAGGCCTATGAATGTGACGCTACCTATCAAATCGAAAAACAATTCCGTTTGACTTATCCAAGCATGGATAAAGATA
>Ga0208624_1001579_pt1 | contig 10708 bp, 7 predicted proteins | sample Knorr_S23_td_DCM_FD_185607 | JGI IMG/M metagenome (GOLD analysis project Ga0208624, IMG submission 185607) | Marine microbial communities from Southern Atlantic Ocean transect - Knorr_S23_td_DCM_ad_71m_LV_A (SPAdes) (version 2) | ecosystem: Environmental > Aquatic > Marine > Oceanic | place...
GGCATTGGCATCATTGGCATTTGTCCACCGTCGCTACCAGGCATTGGCATCATTGGAATTGGACCGCCTTCACCGCTAGCCATTGGCATCATTGGCATTTGTCCACCGTCGCTACCAGGCATTGGCATCATTGGCATTGGACCGCCTTCACCGCTAGCCATTGGCATCATCGGCATTTGCTCACCATCGCTTCCAGGCATTGGCATCATTGGCATTTGTCCACCGTCGCTACCAGGCATTGGCATTGGCCCACCTTCGCCACCAGGCATTGGCATTGCCCCACCTTCACCACCAGGCATTGGCATTGGCCCACCTTCACCGCCGGGTATTGGCGCCGCGGCTGTTTCGGTTTTGACTGTTTCATTATTCTGATTGGCTGTTCTACTAGGTTCCGTTCCACCTTTGTTTCCTGGAGGAGGTGTATCCTCCTTCTCTGTTGATGCGGAGTTTTCGCTTGACGCAGTATTCGAGGACTGTTCGTTAGTAGGAGCTTGTCCTTCATCTTTTTCCTCAGCTGGAGCACTAGAAGTGGTCGTTGTGGAAGATTTTTTATCATCCGAAGGCGTAGGTTGACTTTCTTCAGACTTTTGCGTCCCTGTTTTTTTTGGAGCGGTCGTTTCTTCAGCAGCTGCAGTTTTTTCCTCTGCTCCGCCGCCCTCTAACTTTTCTAAATTCTTTTTCATTTCTGCTCTGTCACGTTTTTGAGAGGGACCTGGAGGTTGACCACTCCCTGTAACGCTAATAAATCGCCCTGGTATGCGAGTTGTAACCGTTACATTGTTCGCTGTGACTGTCATCTTATTACCAAATAGAAAATCAGCATTAAGCTTGCCATTAGCGGCCTGATCAACAACGACAATTCCGCCCATGACCCCAAGCGTAGCTACCGGTGTTTTCAATTTTATCGGTTTTCTCTTTGAAATGCGTCCGCCAACGATACGGAAAACGCCCTTGGTTACACTGAGCGCCATATCACCTGTTCCTGCGTTTGGATCAAAAACGTATTTATCAATAGTCATATTTGCGTTTGGACCGATTGTTATGGCTGTTCCATCTTTAAACAGCAATTGCGTGCGGCCAACGGGGCCCGTTTCTACTTTCTCGTTAAAGTAAACTTCTAAACCTGTTTTTAATCGGCGCTGTACCATTTTAGGGGGTTCACCTAAAACCTTGTTTTTAACAATAGTCGTAACCCCGATCTTTGTGACATCCTTTGCGGCGAAAGCTTGTTGATATGGATATGCTACCGTCAACGAGAAAATCATTAATGCAGGAACCAACTTGCCCGCAAAATGTTCTCTATAAATAGTCATTTCTATTTCCTCTCAGCTTTAGGCTAGAACTGCTTTGATATCCCGATTGTAAGTGAAATATTATCATACTCAGAATTTGGTATATTTGAATCTACGCGGGTAAAACCAGCGGAGATAAGCACTGCCAATGTTTCTCCAGCTGGTATGGTCAAGGAAGGACTAAAACGCACTGTGTAATCATTCCTTGTTGTATCAGGGTCGATAGTTGGATTTGCGCCAGCGTATTCGCGAAACGATCCGCCAAAACTCAATCCCGCCGAGAGAGGATCTTTAATTAAATTGAAGGGTGCATTGAAGGTTTTGTTAATAGTCGCATTTAGGCTATAATCTCTGTTGTTTTGAATGTTGGTTTTTGTTTCTTCCGTTGCAACAACAGATGACAATTGTATCTGCATTGTATTAGACGCAATATAACTTGCGTTGACTGTTAGGCGATTGCGAAAACCGTCTAAAATACTGGCGTCTTTGTTCTCACGTGCCATAACACGCGCATCTAAATTGAAATTTAATTTTTCTGTAGCTCTTATATCGGCGCTAAAACCTGCTCCATGACTATAGTAACTTTCATCTTCACTTACTATTAAATAGTCACCAGCTATAAAAGGACGGACAATTGGCTTGTTCAAAAAGTCTAACGGAATAGCAAATTTGGGGCCGATGTTCGCATCTACTACTCGCGCATTTACAAATGTTTGATCGAACTGCTCGTTTCCATAGATGTTTAAGCTGGCCTCTAAAAGCTTTTTTGGTTCACTTTGGAAGTCATATGTATAGTTTATACTACCGGAAACAAATACGTCGAAGTCGCCTTTGTTCGTGAATTCGTCTGGTAAAAACGAAGGTGCTCCAAAAAGTTTAACTTTCGTAGATCTGGGCCCCGAACTCGCGTTTGTTTGGTATTTTATTCCTGAGAACGTGCTTCCATTGAAACTGTGATTGGTGAGTCTGTTCTCTATCTCCTCGATAAAGGGTGCCGCTTTTTCAATGAGCACTTTTGGTGTCTTTTTATCTTCTAGCAATTCTTCAAAATAAGTTGCCGCTACGTCATACGAACCTAATTTGAAATACAATACGCCCAACTCGTAACGCACCCTTGGCAAATTTGGATCAAGTATTAGCATGCGCTCAAGGGAAGATATCGCGCCTTCAAAATCTCCGGCTTTAATGGCTAATCCAGCAAAAGAAAACGTTTTTTCCAAATTAGCTGGGTCTTTGAACATAGTTTCAAAGGCTTTTTCATATGCCCTTCGTACTTTATCGGGCGTCCCGTCACTAACACCTTGCGCTATCGAATTGTTAAAGATCGAAAAACTGATAATAAGCGCAACAGAAAACAAAAATATAAAGCCGCTACGAGTCATCTATTTTATACAATCAGCCAAAATCTCTTAACAGACATTGTTACAATAGAGTATTTATATCAAAATACTAAATCATTTCGGCCAAAATAGCTTCCAGACACTGACATAAAACATTTATAAAACATCAATAGTTCGGTTCACTGGTTTGCTTGATAGAGATATTGAAATGAAAATAGGCTTTACTCGGCTAATACTACGTATTTTACCAACGAATCGATGATGTTTTAGTTGATCTTTATAGGCGAGAGACCAAGGGGTATTTAACAGATCATTCAGCAATAAAAAAATTATACATAAAAATTTACAAAGTCTAAAAGGAGGATGACTTTTGATTAAACGACTTGTTGCCGACGATGTAACGGAGCAATCCCGGCAGGTATTGGAAGTAATAAAACAGGAAGGCGTAGCTATTATTCCATTGGATGTCGCCTACGCCATTGTAGGAAATTCAAAAAAATCTATTGAAACCATATTCAAATGTAAAAAAAGATCATTTGATAAGCCTTCTGGAATGTTTTCTAACTATGAGCTGTTAAAAGACATACAGGTAATTGCGTCATGGAAGCATGACATAATAAAGGCCGTAATTTTTGATAACGATCTACCTATGTCGACGGTGGCGCCCTTTAAGCCAGACCATCCCATGTTTAGGAATGTCGATAGTTGGGTTCTTAAAAATTCAACTAAGATTGGAACGTTAGATATGCTCCTCAACGCAGGTGAATTTCATAATGAAATGACTAAACAGTCAATGGAGTTAGAAATGCCTGTTCTGGGATCATCCGCAAACACTTCTCTTACCGGGTCAAAATACAACTTAGACGATATAGACCCGCCTGTCTTCGGAGCAGCGGATATTCTGATAGATGGAGGGACATCGAAGTACAAAAATGAGAAGGGAAGATCATCAACAATAATTGACTTTGGTAATTTTGAAACTATTCGGATTGGGGTTTGCTATGATAAAATCAGAGCAATCTTCTCTAAATTTGGCGTCGATTTAATTGAAGATAACGGCTGATTTCATTCATCTTTAATCCGTGAACCTTAGTCTTTATTTAACCGGATTTTGGGTTGGCGGAATATGCAGGATTAGTCGTTTTTAATATCTGTTAGGTAACCGATACTGGTGATATATTTTCATAGGTCCATTTAGCTAGCTGGGTAGCAAAATAATCTTGTTCGCGTTGCCCTATAATCTGTATCCCAACAGGCAAATTGTCTACGCTGAGCATCGGAATAGTGACGCAAGGAGCCCCTAAGATGGAAGTTGCAAAATTAAAGGCAGGATCACCAGTGGGTCGTTTAACTAAGTGTGATTTATCATCATCTGCATTCCATATCGGAGCCGGACCGGGACATGAGAGTGTTATCATTCCATCTGCTAGAGCGGCGACCCGTTTATGAGCTTCGCGAGCATATTCCCGCAATAACAGATTTTTAGAATAGTCTTCGGGGGTCATAGCCTCTGCTAATGATAGCGAATCTTTTAACCGCTGGCTTACTTTATTGGGAAATTTATTAACGAGGTTACCATACGTCCAATGGTTTTCCCAGCCTGTTATAGAATTAGCAATATCTCCCGCGTGGCTTACTTTTTGTTCCAATTGCTCAACTAACTCCGACATTGACCGCTTAACTATCGTCACACCATTATTCTCGAATTGTGAAAGCAAGCGCAAAAAAGCTTCTTTTGTTTTGTTGTCAACAATATCCCAGCCTTCTGTTTCAAGAAATATTAATCGACCAGGCTTTATAGATGTTGGAAGTTTAGAGGGCCCTTGGAGACCAGTAAAATTTGGATCACCACCGGTCCGTTTGGCTATTTCTATAGCCACTAGCCACATATCTTCAATCGACCCGGCATGCGGTCCGTGGGTGCTCATAGAAGTTGTTTGGCGTTCTCCTCTATGCAACCCTCCTTGGCTAGGTTTGAGCGCAAAATTTCCACAGTAACCGGCGGGTCTAATGATTGATCCAGCTACCTGGCTTCCGATCGCAGCTGGTAGCATCCTTGCAGCCACGGCGGCGGCTGAACCGGATGATGAACCCCCAGGTGTTCTATCTAAATCAAATGGGTTTTTGGTTGGGCCAGGGTGAGACCCGCCTAATTCGGCTGTCACAGTCTTCCCTACGATAACAGCGCCGGCATCTCGGAGGGCTGATACCATAGCATTATCGTTACCTGGGAAGTATCCCTCATACGCTTCACAACCCATTTCTGTGGGCATGTCACGTGTTTCCAATAAATCTTTTATCCCAATTGGTAGTCCATCGATAGCGGACAGTTGTTGGCCATTTGCCCATCGCTTAGTACTTTCATCAGCTAATTTCCGAGCCGTCTCGGGTTGAGAAGTTACAAAGGCTTTTATTTCGCCGTCTTTACTGGTGATTTGATTAAGGCATTCTTCTAAATATGTTCTTGGCGTTCGCTTTGAATTTGAGAACTCATGGGTTATGTCAAAAAAGGTTAGCGCTTTGAACGTGTTACAATTGTATTCTGGCATTTGTATTAACTACCCGAGAATTTTTCCATAGTATTGATACGTTGAGTATATAAGTTTTACGATTACTAGGCACTTAAAACTTTGGGCAACGATCGCGATAACGACAGAGCGATATCGAAATAGCTATTAAAGATACGATCATAAAAACTAGAAATTACTAGCCACTTATAATGTTTGGTAGGTCGATCATCCAAGGCACCCTAAATCGCTATCTTGTTGACCAAACGACCTTGAGCATGGTTTTTTAAAATATTGTAATTTTGAGAGAAGGATCAATGTCCATTAGTATTCCCGTGATTGACTTGAGCCCATTTCGTAAAGGTACTTCTGATCACAAAAAAAAGGTGGCGGAAGCTGTAGCGTCAGCTTGGGAGAAAATTGGTTTTCTTGTCATTGAGGGGCACGGTATAGATCCAGCTGAAGGATCTCAACTCTATAATAGTGCAATGAGTTTTTTCGACCTCTCACTTGATGAAAAGTTGGCCGTTCGTCGGCCTCGCAATGATCAAAACCGTGGTTATATACCTTACGGTGAAGAGACGTTAGCTCGAATGCATGGTGGTAATACGCCGCCAGATTATAAAGAAGTATTTGCCATAGGCCCTGACGACGTTCCCTCCACAGAATATTATACTGGGCCGCTTGCTTATCCCGATTTTGCATCCAATCTCTGGCCGATGGAGCCTGTCACTCTGCGATCCAATATGCTGACCTATTACGCATCGATGGTTGATTTATCTCGGCTTCTGGCGCGAATTTATGCAGTCGCTCTGGATTTGCCGGAAGATTTCTTTGCCGCAAAACTTAAACGCCATTCTTCACAATTACGGTTGCTTCACTATCCTGTGCCCGAAGAACCATTTCAGCCAGGTCAATTGCGGTGTGGTGCTCACTCCGATTTGGGGATGACAACAATTTTGCGTAATGAGGAGGTGTCGGGCGGGTTGGAGGTGTTGACTCCAGAGGGTGATTGGCTTGTTGCCCCAGCAATACCAAATACTTTTATTGTGAATTTAGGTGATCTAATGATGCGTTGGAGTAATGATCGCTGGCGTTCAACACAGCACCGCGTTGCCATTCCTGAAACTGATAAATGGTCGCAGAGCCGCCGGCTGTCTTTTGGGTTTTTCGTTGTGCCTGAATATGATGCAATGGTTGAGTGTGTATCGAACGACGGTTCACCGGCCAAGTATCCGCCAATAACGGTGCGTGACTATCGCACCAATCGCTTCGCTGCGGGAGCGGGCCTGCAACCTACGGATAAGGCCCTAAGTTAAACTATGGAATGTTTCAGTAATATAGCCAAGATAAGCGTCGGAGGTTCGTCGTATAGATCGCATTTTTGCCGCAAGAATTTGGAAAATGTAAAAACCGTTTTGGGTTGTTTGGACTTGCTTTGCCTGAGCGATAGCAAAATATATGTAAAGGGTTATAATTGACGTTCCACCTAAGTGTTTTCTTTAATATAAGTTTTCCGAGCGGGGTGAGTTTTAAATCATGGCTCATAAAGTTAATAATCTGAATGGTGATTTTGGTGTCATTATCGAAGGGGTGAGTAGGGAAGATTTATGTAGTTCTGAATTCAGGCAACAAGCCCATCAACTTTGGATTAAAAATGGCGGCCTTATTGGTTTGCGCGGTATTGACCTGAATAAATTAACGTCAAACGAGTTGATGGATTGGTCTGCCCACTTCGGTGATGTTGATCATGACAACTTCGTTGCCCGGGAAGATAAAAAAGTTGACGGTCTACCAATACTACGTATCGGAAACACACGGGATGAATCGGGAAAAAGCAATTCGAACTTTTCCAAAGTTCCTGCGCTACGTAATGACAACGACATGCGTTATAATCCAAAAACCCGAAGGCCAGTATGGCATACCGATTCAACGTTTCGTCGAGAACCACCGATAGGTTCGGTATTTCATTGCAGGAAAGCGCCGCCGTCTGGGGGAGAAACACTATTCGCAGACACTCGATCATCTTTAAAAAAATTGGATCCTGAGCACCGTAAAAAGTTAGAAGAGCTTGAGGCTGTTTGCTCGCTGGCACATCACGACAAAAAAATCAGCCTTTATTCTCCTGGGTATCCGACGTTGAATGAAAAAGAACGAGCAGCAAACCCCCCAAACCGGGTTCCACTCGTACTCCATCATCCCGTCAGCGGAGAGGCTGCGATTTATGGCCTAAATAGTTCTACCTGTGCAATCGTTCCTAAGGGGGAGATCATCTCTGCTACAGATCTGGATGTTTGGGATTTAGAGGGCAAGGAGGATGATAGTGTGAAAATTTTAAGAGACTTACTTCCCTTTATGACTGCGCCGGATTTCACTGTAAAATGGACTTGGCAAGAGGGTGATATTGTCGTTTGGGATAATCGGTGCACTATGCATGCAGCTACGGGGTTTGATGACAAAAACTATATTCGCGAAATGTGGCGATTAACGCTTCTTCAAAGTAACTCTTAAGCGGCATAAAAGTTACCAGTGGTATTTCCAGAATGATTAAGTATCCCTGCTTGCGTGTATTTTTCTTTACTAGTTTATCAAAAAATCTTTTGGTGCTTAGATAGACAAGGATGCAACTTCAGTGTCCAGCCAGTTGGCTAGATTCGTGAGTTCCCAATCGTGGTGTGGCGCACCTATCACTTGCACGCCAAGTGGCATACCGTTAACCGCTATTTTCGGTAAAGTGATGGCGGGTGCCCCAAGTGCTGAAGTGGCGGCGTTGAAAGCGGGATCACCGGTTAGGAAGGCATATTCAGATTCACCGGAATCGGCGTGGAAGTCGATATCTGGAGCCGGTCCTACACTGGCTAGCGTTATGAAAGCATCAGTGGTCGGGGCGACTTCAGCTAGAGCCTGCCTCATGTGGGCACGGGTGGCTAGGGCCATGCGGTAATCCTCAAGCGTCAATTTTTCAGCCATTTCAACCCATATAGTGAGCTCGTCGCTTAGTTTTTCAGTCTCACGATATTGTCGTAGTATCCAACGCAATTCAAATGAGCAAATTTCACGACAAAGGCGGACAGCGTCGCTGATTTTTACCTCAAAATCGTTCGCTAGTTTGCTGTCATTGCGAGTTACAATGTCTACGCCAATATTTCGCAATTGCTCTAAATAGCTTGTAAATGCAGCACGCGTGGTATCATCGCATTTTGCCCAACCTTCAGTCTCAAGAAAAGTGAGGCGTTTTGGCTGCGCTTTTGTTCCAAGGGTTTTAGGTCCATAAAGGCCTGGAAAACCTGGGTCGCCGCCAGCGCGTTCAGCGATTTCGCTGGCCACCGCCCACATGTCTTGTAAACTCGCGGCGTGTACGCCTAAATGTAATTGGCTCAGACCTAATCCTTCCCCCATATGCAGCGCACCTAAAGTGGGCTTAATAGCATAATTCCCGCAAAACGCGGCTGGTCTAATAATTGAACCTACCACTTGATTGCCAAGCGCGGCGGGCACCATTCCGGCGCCGACAGCTGCCGAACTCCCGCTAGATGAGCCACCCGGCGTCTTGGTTGTGTCAAATGGATTGCGCGTCGGACCTGGCTTAACAAAAGCAAACTCTGTGGTCACAGATTTTCCAACAATGAGTGCGCCCGCACGCCGCAGTGCATCAACTGATGCCGAGTCAAACCCGGTCTCATTATTTTCAAAAATTGGACTTCCAAATTTCGTGGGCATGTCGCGGGTTTGGATCACATCCTTTATCCCTATCGGCATCCCATCGACCGGTGAAAGCGGGGTGCCGGAGGCGTAGCGTCTATCGGCCGTTTTTGCTTCGGCTTGAACGGCGTCTAGACGCGTTGTCACCCAGGCCTTCACCTCTGGTTCTTGGGTGTTGATGGAAGTGATACACCGGTCCAGGAAATTCGAGGGTGTATCCTCACCGCGCAGGAATTGATCAGCTTTATCAGCGAAACTGTTTAAGCCTAAACCAGGGGTATATTGAACGGGCAAATTCATTAGTTAACCTCATAAATTTGGCAGTAACTACACTTACTATATTTGCAAATATATATATAACAGGCTGCAACAAGCTGAGATTGTTCCGTTTATTGACTAAAAAGTGCTTGCGGCAAACAAATCTTCAGTATTCACAGTTCTTTCATAGTTCGTATAAAACGGACCTTATCATACGTCTATTGTATTTTCTTTTTCCCAGGTAGAAAAATGCGATGCGTATGAGTTCCATTCATCTTCTTTTAATGAAATATAAGCCTTTGAGAACTCTTCACCTAAAGATTGTTTCAAGACTTTATTTCTTTCAAAAACACGAAGTGCATCCAGTAAATTGAGGGGTAGTTTTTTTACAGACCTCATTTTTTGACTATTAGCGTACATATCAATATCGAGGCGTTGTCCAGGATTTGTTCGATTATTTATACCGTCTATACCTGCCGCGATTATCACTGCCTGCAATAGGTAAGGATTAGCTGCCCCATCTGGGAGCCGAAGTTCAAATCTACCAGGTGCCGGCACGCGTACCATATGAGTTCTATTATTTCCTGACCATGTTGCGGTATTTGGTGCCCATGTAGCCCCCGACTGTGTTCTGGGTGCATTGATTCTTTTAAAACTATTAATGGTAGGGTTCGTGATTGCTACAAGACTTGTGGCATGTTCCATTAACCCCCCTAAAAAATTGAGCCCTAGTTCTGAAAGCCCTACCTCATCAGTTTTATCGGCAAACTTGTTGTTTTTCGCATCTTTATCCCAAGCAGAGATGTGTGCATGGCAGCCATTCCCCGTAAGTGCTTCGATGGGTTTGGGCATAAATGTTGCCTTAAAACCATGTTTTTCGGCGATTGATTTCGTCATGAATTTAAAAAAACTGTGTTTATCTGCCGTGTTTAATGCGTCGTCAAATTCCCAATTCATCTCAAATTGACCATTTGCATCCTCATGATCGTTTTGATAGGGCTGCCATCCCATTTCAAGCATACAATCGCAAATCTCGGCTATAACATCGTAGCGGCGCATAATAGCTTGTTGGTCATAGCAAGGTTTAATAGAGGTGTCTAAATTGTCAGAAATTCCACTTCCATCCGCGTTAAGTAAAAAAAATTCGGCCTCTATTCCTGTTTTAATAAAAAGCCCTTGTTTTGATGCAGCGTTAATTTGTTTTAGTAAAACATTACGAGGAGCTTGAGCGACGGGTTGGCCTTCCATCACGCAGTTTGCTGCGACCCAGGCGACTTCACGTTTCCAAGGAAGCTGGATAACCGAACGCACATCGGGAACAGCCAACATATCTGGATGCGCTGGACTCATGTCTAGCCAAGTGGCAAAACCAGCAAATCCTGCCCCATCTTTCTGCATCTCTGATATTGCTTCTGCGGGAACTAATTTTGCTCTTTGAGCGCCGAATAAATCAGTAAAAGAAATCATAAAATATTTAATATTATGCTTCTTTGAAAACTCTACTAGATCTTGCATCATCACCCTTTCTTTGAAACTCAATAATAAAACTCAGGTTATATTATTTGTATTATCTCTGCCGGGTATCCAATTAGTGCCGGCAAGAGGTACG
>Ga0208624_1001581_pt1 | contig 10704 bp, 10 predicted proteins | sample Knorr_S23_td_DCM_FD_185607 | JGI IMG/M metagenome (GOLD analysis project Ga0208624, IMG submission 185607) | Marine microbial communities from Southern Atlantic Ocean transect - Knorr_S23_td_DCM_ad_71m_LV_A (SPAdes) (version 2) | ecosystem: Environmental > Aquatic > Marine > Oceanic | place...
ACCTCGTTGGCGATGAGAATGCTCCTTCTCCCTTCGAGCGGCTTAACCAGAAATCCATCCAGGGCGACCTGTCTGAGCTAATCGATCGCCTGGAAAAAAGGGAATCGGAAATCATCAAGCTTAGATTCGGCATCGAACGCGACTCTCCGTTGACCCTAGAGGAAGTTGGGAGAATTTTCGGCATTACCAGGGAACGTGTGCGCCAGCTTCAGAACATGGCTCTGCTCAAGATGCGACGCATCATGTTCAGCAATGAACGCCAACTGAGTCGAGCCGAGGTTGACGAAGCCAATCGCGAACGAGAACGCATGCGCGTATTCCAGGAATTCTATCAAGAATCGGGCCTTGCTCGGGCCTCGGCTCGCTAGTTCCGGAATCGCTTGATTACCAACTCCCAAGCATCTTGTACCCAGCGCGGATAAGACGTATCCTGGTTTTAAAGACGGCAAATCAGGAGCTCACGCTCAAAGAGAAGCTCCTTCGGAAGGTGTTCGCTTAACTCGATAAAGAGCTCTTCGTGGAGGATTACCTCGCGTTTCCATTTTTCGCGATCCACTTCCATGATTTCATCCCAATCCTCGCGGGGGTAATCCAATCCTTCCCAATGAAAGTCTTCATATCGAGGAATCCAGCCAATCGGACTTTCCATTGCTCTTGTGCGACCGCGTACGCGATCTACGATCCACTTTAGGACCCGCATATTTTCACCGAATCCAGGCCACATAAAACCCCCGTCATCGTTCTTCCGGAACCAGTTCACGTGGAAAACACGGGGCGTTTCACTCAAGCGTCGCTGCATCTTGAACCAATGCCGAAAGTAGTCGCCCATGTGATACCCACAGAAAGGCAGCATCGCCATCGGATCTCGTCTTACCCTTCCCAATTCGCCAAAAGCGGCTGCTGTCATCTCCGACCCCATGGTCGCTCCCGTATATACGCCATCCGACCAATTGAAAGCCTGGTAGACCAAAGGCAAAGTCGTCATGCGCCGGCCTCCGAAAATAAAAGCCTTGATCTCCACGCCTTCCGGATCCTCCCACGCTGGGTCGATGGTCGGGCACTGGCTTGCGGGGGCTGTGAACCGGGCGTTCGGGTGGGATGCAGGGGATTCCGAATCAGGCGTCCAGTCTTTACCTTTCCAATCTATCAGGTGCTCTGGGGCATCCTTGGTCATGCCCTCCCACCAAACATCTCCATCATCGGTCATAGCTACGTTGGTAAAGATGGTGTTCTCTTTTAGAGACTCCATCGCGTTGGGGTTCGTATCGTTAGAAGTGCCCGGCGCGACACCGAAAAATCCGGCCTCTGGATTAATCGCCCGCAAACGTCCGGAAGCATCCGGTTTGATCCAGGCGATGTCGTCGCCAACGGTCCAGATCTTCCAGCCCTCGAAACCTTCGGGCGGAATCAGCATGGCGAAATTGGTTTTTCCGCAAGCACTGGGAAATGCAGCCGCGACATAGGTTTTCTCGCCCTCTGGATTCTCCACCCCAAGAATAAGCATGTGCTCTGCCATCCAGCTCTCGTCCCGAGCCATGCAGGAAGCTATTCTAAGAGCAAAGCACTTTTTGCCAAGCAAAGCGTTTCCACCGTATCCACTCCCGTAAGACCAGATAGCTCTCTCTTCTGGAAAATGGACAATATATTTTTTTTCTGGATCTGGTTCACAAGGCCAGGGGACATCTTCCTGACCCGGCTCCAACGGCATCCCCACCGAATGCATGCAAGGGACGACCCGCTTGTTTCCAAGATTGTCTAGCACTTCCTTGCCCATGCGCGTCATAATACGCATATTGACAACTGCATACGGGGAGTCCGTTAGCTGGATACCAACGTGGGCTATCGGTGAACCGATGGGACCCATACTAAAGGGAACCACATACATGGTTCGGCCCCTCATGGAACCAGTAAAGAGCCGCTTCAGCTCCCGCTTCATCTCATACGGGTTGCGCCAGTTGTTTGTCGGTCCTGCAGCATCTCGGCTTTGACTACATATGAATGTCCGGTCCTCGACTCGAGCCACATCGGACGGATCCGAGCGGCAAAGATAACTGTTAGGCCGCTTCTCGGGATTGAGTCTGATAAACGCGCCACTATCCACCATTTGCTGGCAAAGCAGATCATACTCCTCTTGCGATCCATCACACCAGTGCACCTTTCCCGGCAGACAGAGCTTTCTCATTTTATCCACCCATTTCAATAGCGGCTTATTGTCCGTTAGAGGCGTCTCGTAACTCTTTGTTTCGCTCATAAGAAAATATGATTTAATCGCGGTATACCTTAGTTCTCCGAATCACCTTCGCCGGGACCTGCTCCGCCACGACTTTGCAACGTCTCTCAAGACGAAATAGGACCCGACTAGAAACTTCGAGCCTCGTCTTGTATAAAAGACGTAAATCAAGAAAGCGGCCGTTCAGCAAAACCCCGAACTTGACGTGTAAAACAGAGGCGAATTGTCGTCTCCTGCCAAGCAACAATCCTATTGAAAAAGGCAAGTTTTGAACGAAAAAATTCTCATCGTTAAACGCAAAACAGAGGAAGCCAAAGTGCTTTCCTTTCTGCTTTCCGGAACCGGTTATTCAACGTCCGCCTAATCGAACAGCGAGGAAGTGCTCGACGCTACTCGAAATGAGCGATTCGACTTGGCGTTCACAGATCGAGCGCTAGTATCGAGGGAAGTAGAGGATGAACTAGGCCTCGTCATGCAGCTAAAGAAGACGCAGCCCAAGATGCCTGTGATTCTGCTATCTGATGGCCACGAGCTGGAAGACATAATTCGGTGTATCCGATCCGGTGTTACAGATATCATCGACGAGCCAAGGAATCTAAAGAAAATCTTCGATACTACTAACGAGTTTTTCAATTACGATGCCGATTCCTCTGATGCGGTCACTTGGGAAGACATGATGAAGGTCGAACAGGCTCTTTCCTCTCTATTCAAGATGAACGATTCCAGCAAAGCCCAGGCCGAAGAGGCGGAGGTGAAAGCACTGCAGGACGAGCTCGATGAATTGAAGGAGAAGCTCGAGCAGCTAGAAGAGTCCAATAGCGAACTGATAGCCGGCAAGGCCAAAGCGGAAGCCCTTTTCAAAGAGCTAGGAAGACAGAATGGCGAACCGGGAGGAGCCACTCCGGAGACGATCGAACGATTGACCGATCTCGAGGATAGGGAAAAGAAGATAAGAGAGCGCGAAGCTCGAATCGCCAAGCAGAAGGCGGAAGCGGAGGTAATGCTAGCCGACCTATAGGCTCGGCAAGCGGAGGCCGAAGAGAACGACGGCGAAGTCGCCCAAGCCAATGGAGAAGTTCAGGGGAAATTCGATGCCGCTCAAATGGAATGGAACGCGACTCGACTCGATCTCGAAGCGCAAATCGAGGATTTTAAAGCCAAATTCGAAACACGAGCCTCGAATCTCGACATGGAAGAGCTCGACGAAGCGCAGCGGCTACTGGAAGTAGACCGCTTCAAACTGCAGGAAAAGAGAGACAAGCTCGATGAAGCCCAGCAGTCTTTCAAACAGGACTTCAAAAAGAAGCAACGCGCAATCGAAGTGAATCGCAAGGATGCAGAGGTTACCCTTCGCGAGCTACAAAACAAGGTGAGGGAAGAACTGCTAAAACTGGCTACAGACCAGGCCATCTTCAAGGAAGAGTTCCGTCAATTCGAACAGGCCAAACAGAGTTTCCAGGAAGATATCGAAGAGCTGCAATCGAAGCAAAGCGAGCTGAAGCAATTCGAGGATCGGTTGAATCGAATGAAGAGCAACCTCGATCAGCAAGAACATACGCTTCCAAAACACAAGCCTTCCGAGAACAGAGGCTTCGATCACTCTCAAGGCGGTGAGGCGGAACGAGCTCCCTCCCAAGAAGAAGCGCCCGCAGACGAGACGGTCTCCGACGAAAAGCCAGAAGCCAGAGACGACAAGTTCGAGCCTGACACCTGGAGGAAACCACCAAGAAGGCGGCGCAAAGGAACTCGTGGGCCGCTACGAATTGGACGCAGCGCCTCGGTTGACCACTAGGCGTCAATCGCTGTCCGAAAACCCATATTTCCCGTCGATGTATCGGGAGTATTGGAAGTACGGGCGGCCACGCGATAGCGATTACAGTAGCTGTCGTGACACAAGTAAGAGCCGCCTTTCATCATCCTTCCCTCGCCTGATTCCGGCCCTTTGGGATTTGGCTCGTCATGAGTTAAGCGCCAGCTCGGCGAAAACCAGTCTTGGCACCACTCCCAGACATTTCCTGCGACATTGTAGAGACCATAGCCATTAGCTCTAAACGACTTAGCGGGAGCGGGCCCAACATGTCCATCCTCGGCCGAGTTGACTAGCGGAAATTTACCCTGCCAAATGTTACATCTGTGTTTTCCGTCCGGCATTAGCTCGTCACCCCAAGCATACATTTTCTGCGCCAGTCCCCCTCGAGCAGCCTTTTCCCACTCCGCTTCCGTTGGCAATCGCTGCCCTTTCCAGCGACAATAGGCACCCGCGTCATTCCAGCTTACGTGAACGACCGGGTAGTCCATCCGCTTCTTTATGTTCGAGCCCGGACCTTCCGGTTTCTTCCAGCAAGCCCCTTCGACGCCGTACCACCACTCGAGACCTTGAACGTTGCGAGGCTTCAAGCGTTTGAGGAGCGTTTTTGGCAGCAGTATGTGAAAAACATAGGACCAGCCAAATTGTTCCGCTTCCGTGACATAGCCAGTATCATCAATGAACCCCCCAAATTCCCCGTTGGTGACGCAACTGCGGGAAATCCAAAAATCGTCCACGAAAACTTCTTTAACCAGCTTTTCCCCATCCGACTCCCAAGCTTCATCGCTATCCGTACCCATAAGGAAGGAGCCCTTTTCGATAAGAACCATGTTTTCCCGGCTCCCATAATCGGGCGCTTGGCTCGAAATTGCGGGCCCAGAATCACAACAGCTCGAAGGGCTGCCGCCTGCGGCCTTAGTGGGAGTGCAACAACCTGGATTTGTCTTGGATACCATTGGGCGAAAATTGGAAAATCTACGGCTACAATCATCGCTATTGCCCTACACGAATGTCAATGCATCCGCGCTAATCCCAAGGAACCCTCGTCAATTCCGGATCTAGGAAACCGCTACAGGCTGCCCTTCCCGATCCGCCGCCTTGCTCATGGTTGGGTAGCGTTCCTAAAAAGCTCTCTTTGGGAATTCCAGATTACTATGCGGTTGTCCTTGGCGTATTTTTCCGCTTCGAGCATCGCCTCCTGGGAACCGATCCCCATAGCTGAATAGCGAGCATAACCTTTTCGGAGCATCAGCCCGTTGACCGATTCCCCTCCTAGAGTGTAGAGCGTTACATGCCGGTTGTCTTGAAACTCCCTCAGAACTTCCATGTTGAAGAAAAACTCTTTCGCAACCGTTTCGATCATCCATCTGCCATCGTTGATCGATTTCTCATCCCCGGTTGGATAGGCTATACCTGCCAGGAACACTTCGCGCTCTACTTCCTCTTCAAGCACCCGCACCCGAGTTTCATCAACGACATCCAGTACTTTGACCCGAACAACGGAGCTTATCCCCAATGCCAATGTCGCTAGAATCCCGAAAACCTTCGATCTAATCTGTAACCAAACTTCCAATGAGTAAAACGGATCAGGAACATTCAGGTTTAGCTATTCTCGCATGAGCGAGCGATTTACGCAAATTTTGGATATTACACAGAAGGGGATCACGACCGCAGACAACGTAGGAAGTTTCCTAGGACAAGAAGAACGACTCCAATATCTCGAGGGCCCGTTCCATCTCTCCCTCCTCGATGTATTCATCCACTTTGTGCGCTTGATCAATGTCCCCGGGACCGAAGACCACAGTTGGTATACCCGCGCTAGCATAAGCAACGCCATTGGTCATAAAAGCGGCTTCGCCAAAACCGGAATCGATCCCCGATTCAAGGGCGCTCTTGGCTAGAGCCTGGGGAAACCAGTCCTGATTGTCGGTATTCAACGACGGCCGCTCTAAAACCGTGGAGAGGCTCGCCCCACACTCCGTCTTGGCGATCACTTCGATCGCTTCCCGAGCCTCTTCCATTTCCTCGCAAATGCCCAACCTGCGATCCAGATCTATAGAACAATTGTCGGGTACAATGTTGAAACCGATTCCCCCGGAAATCCGTCCCACATTCAGGCTGCCTCGCTCAATAGGCTTTTGATTGTCTTCCCGGGAGAGCAATTCCGCTAACCGCTCCAGTTTCTCTAATATTCTCGAGATTTTGTAAATCGCGTTTTCTCCCAGTTGAGGAGTGGAACCATGAGCAGCCTTGCCCCGGGCTTGAATCGTGTAACGACACGCTCCTTTGTGCTTGGTCACTATAGCGCTTCGCGTTGGCTCTCCAGTTAGGGCGCCTTGAATATCGAAACGAGCCTTTAGCTCGGCTAGCTTATAGGCTCCCAGTTGGGCAGCCTCTTCGTCAGCGGTCGCCGCAAACACCAAGCTGCGATTCAGTTCGCCTTCCCTCTCTTTGCAACGGGCTGCTAGCAAAAGGAAGGTCGCCAAACTCGCTTTGGTATCGCAAGAGCCTCGGCCATACCATTTTCCCTCCCGGCATTCTAGCTTGTACGGATCTCCAGCCGCCCAGCCATCCACGCCAACCGTATCCATATGAGCTTCGACTAGAACTGAAGGCTTATCAATCGATCCTACGTGGGCTACCACATTGCGCCTTCCGGGAAAAACTTCCTGGCAAATGAAATCGATTCCTCTTTCGGAAAGCCAACTACTGACAAATGCCTCTACATCCGCTTCGCCGGGGCCCCCATAAACTGGATTGACGCTGGGTATGGCTACAAGTTTTTCCAACAGCTTAATGCACGCGCTCATTGCTGCCTATCCCAATTCCTCGCTCCTTAGAAAGCAACGGCCTTCAGCCTAAAACTGCCTTTCATTCTATTTTAACCAAGTTCCGGATAGAAGTTCGATGCGAGCGATTGACAGACATTTTGGGCCCTCTAGATTTCATTCAATGGCTTGGAGGATCGACCAATTCGTTGTCAAAGGAGAGATTCACAACCGAACCCCGGGATACGTCACTGGGCTCATCTGGCTGAAAGGATTGAACCGGCCTCTGGAGTTGAAGCTTCGTGGAAATTGCTATCGCGACTTGGCGGGCACGAAACTTGTATTCGAAAATCCAGAACCGATCGAAGGCGACTATGCCGGCCTTGATGTTTTCCAGGACGGAGTGGTGGGAGACATGACCGCTTCCAAGAAAGTCAAGATTCTGATCGATCCCGAGGAAATCATCGGCCAATTCGGTAAAGGCAAGCACCCTTACATCATCGGAAATTGTCTCTATCTAGAATGGTTTAGCGAACGCAATGGACGGGTCCTAATTGAGACAACGGACTTTGAATGGAGCGTGTCTTTGCCCACCTGGACCCTGTCGGAAACCGACGAAGTCGATCAGCGATTGAAAAATCAGCAAGCAATGTTCGACTTTATGGATAACCTGTCTCAGGCGATAGAATCTGAGGACGCGGACGAAGTTCCAGCTACCGAGGAGATGAACGAATTTCAGTGGGAAGCTTTTCTGCAGAAGTCAGACGCGCGCAGCGATATGCTTCTAGAGCTATTCGAAAAGTATGGGGACGACCCCAATTGCGAAGAACTGGTAGCGGAGGCGATGGGCTGGGAAATAGAAAGCGTTGAATATACCAAAACTGAGGCTGATGACTGGGAATCGCAAACTGAGAGCGGGCTTTTTCAAGAAGAGGAGAACGATCCCGAAGAATACCTTCCCAATCACCCTCTCATTTCCGAGATGATGGATATAACTTCGCGGATCTTCTTTGAAACGGAATCTCGAAAACTTCTGAACGACGAGGATAGCAACCCGTGGAACCAGCTTCTCTGGCATTCCCAAATGACTGTCAGCAAGCTCATCGGCTCTCTGGGAGAAGTGGCCCGCGGCGTTAATCCCGAACCAGGGTTTGTTGTCGCCACGTTGAAGCGAGCTCTTCATCTCGTGCATATGACGATATCCACCTTGGAAGCAGCTAAATCCCTTCAAACTAAGCACGAGAATTGGCAGTTGGATATACGGCACTCCCTATTTGGGGTACGCGAATCGATTCTCGATTTGATGCAAACCTACCGTCGCAGCGGCGCGTAATGCGGGACCCCAGCGGCGCTCCCTAGTATTTTTGATATCGGGCGATCTCACGTAAAAATCAGGATAGGCTTCGAGACAGATTCCTATTCTTCCGTGTTCAGGTTGGAATGCCCACTTAATACCCAACTGCCTGGCCATCTTTCCTGCTTTCGGATGCCCCCACATAAACACCTGTCGTCGGATCCTGACGGATCCCCTGGTATCCCCCAAATAGTTCCCTGCCCGAGATCATATCGATTTGATGCCCCATTCCAGCCAATTCGGACCGTACGACTTCGCTAAATCCATTTTCTAGATACACAATTCCGCCATCAGTCATCTTGCCGGGCGATCCAAATGGCTGCGAGGAACGGACATGATTCACTCGCGGGGCATCTCCCGCCTCCTGTAAATTCATGCCGAAATCCTTCAGATTGACGATAACTTGGACGTGCCCTTGAGGCTGCGCTTCCTCCCATCACTCCAAAGGCCATCAACGGCTTTCCACCCTCCGTCACGAAGGCTGGAATAATCGTATGGAAAGGTCGTTTACCGCGCGCGTATTCATTTGCGTGACCGGACTGGAAGTTAAATGACGCTCCCCGGTTCTGAAATCCGAATCCCAACTCGGGAATGCAAACTCCCGAACCCACGCCAATAAAATTGCTCTGTATTAGCGAAACCATCATGCCACTTGAATCCGCCGAGCAGAGATAAACCGTATCTCCACGCTCCAAGACTACTGGGCAGTAGCTTGGCGACGCTTTCTGGGGATCGATGAGGCCCCGCTTCTCAGCTGCATAGTCTTTGGAAATCAGCATTTCCACAGGTGTATCAGAAAAGTCTGGGTCCGCGTAGAATTTAGCTCGATCTTCGTAGGCCAGTTTTTTGGCCTCGATGAATGCGTGCTGATGTTTGGTTGACCCGAATCCGATATCCGCAAGATCATACCCCTCGAGAATGTTGAGGATCTGAAGAGCGGCTATTCCTTGACCATTGGGCGGTAACTCCCAGATATCCCAACCTCTATAATTTGTCGAAACCGGATCAATCCAAGCCCCCTCGTGACTGGCTAAATCCTCGTAAGACAGAAACGCCCCGATGCGCTTCATGTAAGCGTCGATCGTTTTTGCAATCGAGGCCAAAGTCTCGCCGAGAGCAGGATTTCTCCAGACATCTCCCTTTCCCGGATACTTTCCTCCTGGAGAGAAAGTATCTAATAAACCCGGACAATGTTCTGGATCTTTGCTTCGCGATTCTATCTCCCCTCTCCACGATCTCGCGATAATTTCCGGGATTAGGTGGCCGTCAAAGGCATATCCGATTGAGGGCTTCAGCACTCTCTCCATCGGCAGATTCCCGAATTCACCATGAAGCTGGTATCAGCCGTCCACACACCCCGGAGTAGATAGCGAGTACTTGCCAAAGGATGGCTTGTCGCCACCATTCCATGACTCGCGAAGGTCTCCGATCGAGAAGTACGATTCCCGCTCTCTGAAGAACTTGCTGGTATCAACTCCCTATCCATTCTGAGCAATGGACAAGAGAATCCTCTTCGAGGCTTCGATCCCGCGATTCAGCACGTCGAGATTCATGCTCTCGTTGGGAGCATGCAAATTGTCTTCGGGGAGAAAAAGTCCTATCATAACCGAATCCAGTCCGAGAATACTCTTGAAGTCGGCAATAATGGGGATGCTCCCGCCCTCTCGTAAAAAGAGCGGTGGACGTCCAAAAGCTTCACCGATCGCGCTGGTGGTTGCCTCAAATGCATGGACAAGCCGATCGGGCATGTCCGCTGGAGAATTTGGACGACCTGGGGGTGTAACTAAATAAGGAGTTCCTTCATGGCCCATCTTGACACTTATGGAGACTCCAGAAGGCGCTCTATCCAGGATGGCCTGTCTCACACGATCTCCTATCGCTTTCGGATCCTGATTTCCGACAAGACGGCAAGAGATCTTCGTCATCGCCTTTGAGGGAACAATCGTCTTGCTCCCCTCTCCTTGATAACCGCCACCTATGCCGTTAAATTCCAGAGTTGGGAGATACCGTGTAGCCTCGAATGGCGTGTATCCATCCATTGGATTCAGGCAATCGACTCCAAGCGTTTCCTTGTAAGCTTTCTCGTCAGCTTCCAACTTAGCGAGCTCGTCCCGTTCCCAATCTTCGACATCCGTAACGCCTTCGTAGAATCCTTCAACAGTTACGCGATTGTCATCATCATGGAGCGACGCACAGATCTCGCACAAGGCCTGAACGGGATTGTATACCGCCCCACCATGGAGCCCTGAATGCAAGTCCACATTCGGACCTTTAACCTCGACGTCCAGCACAGCGATGCCTCGCAAACCTACCGTTACGACGATTTGCTCTTCTGTCGGGCTCAAGGTATCCGAGAGCAACACCATATCCACGTCTGCGAACGATTCTTTTCGCGATTCCAAGAAGGGCTTAAGACTGGGACTTCCAATCTCTTCCTCCCCCTCGATGAGAAACGTGATTCTCAATGGCAATTCCGGATTTTCCTCAAACGCTTGAGCTACCGCTGCCACATGAGCCATTTGCGGTCCTTTATTGTCCGCAGCTC
>Ga0208624_1001582_pt1 | contig 10704 bp, 7 predicted proteins | sample Knorr_S23_td_DCM_FD_185607 | JGI IMG/M metagenome (GOLD analysis project Ga0208624, IMG submission 185607) | Marine microbial communities from Southern Atlantic Ocean transect - Knorr_S23_td_DCM_ad_71m_LV_A (SPAdes) (version 2) | ecosystem: Environmental > Aquatic > Marine > Oceanic | place...
GAATTTGCCAAAACTGCAATAGCAACAATATTACGAATATTTGTGATTTAATAAACCCAGTTTTTACTTTGTATGCATCACACTTTTTATCACTTTTCTTTATGAAGTTCAGATAATGGGTTCGGAACATTTATTTTACTCACTCATCAATTTATAACATTAAGACGAATTGAAATGTAATTTCTGTCAAATTTTGCAAATAGTTTTCGTAGAGTTTTTTTGCAACTCTAAATGACTTTTACATTTCCAAGACTTCGACTAAAAAAGTGTGCCGTTTGAAAGTTTAGGGCACCCGTAATTTTAATGTATAATATTGAATTGTAAAAATAACATTTAACTGCAGCATTAAGATGGCAATTGTGATTGCAATAGCGAACTCGATGAGGATCAACTGCACCCACGATTCAGCCGCATTCTATCAACCATGAAACTTCATTTTCTATTCATCCTCTTTATCGGCTTGTACATCCATGCCATTGTTGGCCCATACCTGCAGGCAGCGGAAGGCAGCGCCCCTCGCGAAGGTTTTGGGCTTCTCGCCCACTGGCCCTTTGATGAGGATTATTCCAGCAGCGTAAACAACGACCTATATCAGGGTAGACCGAAAGGGGGATCCCTTCTTTCCATCATTCACTCCAGACAAATCGTTAAGGTAGGGGAAGGCTCCCTGCGACTAGACAGCGGAACTATCTCGGGCAAAAAAACTTTCGTCGCCATTCGCAACCCGCTCTTTGGTTATCGCAATGCCGAAGTGTTCACTGTGGTCGCCTGGTATCGCCAAGAAGATTTGAGCGGGGACGGGTCGGATCCACGTCATTTTGTTTGGGAATCCACACCGGGTTATTCCTTGGCTTTTGGTTTGCGTGAAGAAAACGGCAAACAGGATGCAGAGTGGTGGTTTCAGACCGCTTCACACAACTCGCTAAGTGATTCTAGTGGTCCGTTAATTGAAAAGGGGCGATGGTACCACGTGGCTATGGTCTGGAATCAATCCCTAGGCCACTGTAAATACTATCACAATGGAGAGTTACGGGATGAGGTTGCCATTCCCAAAGGAGAAATCCTCGAAGAAATGACAGGATTTCACATTGGAAACCATCGTGCAGGCGATGGTTCTAGAGATTGGGATGGCTACATCGACGATATGGCGGTTTATGATCTGGAACTTACCCCAACGCAAATCAAAGCACTGGTTGGAGGCAGACAGCGTGACGTAGAAATCCATGCAGGGAACGTGCTGCAGAAAGTGCCGCATCCGGAAAGTCAAAAACTTATCCCAAGGCCCCCCGATTTCGCGCCCCCTCTTCCATTGTGGAATGGCTCACGTTCTCAGGGGCCTCTGGTCGGGCATGTGAGCGATGACTCGGCCATCCTTTGGGCTCGAGTGCCTGTTCCGGGAACCTACACCTTGGAAGTGACCGCCCCGGGAGGGGCTGATGCCAAAAGAAGTTTCTATGCGGTTGCCCGTGAATCCGAGGATTGGTGCCTGCGCTGGGAGATATCCGAACTGAAAGCCAACTCCACCTACCACTACCGCATTGCTCGGGCTGCTGAAATACTCTGGGAAGGTCGGGATTTCAACTTCAAGACCGCACCCAAAACCGATGATTCCGTTGAAGTTACCTTGGTTTTTGGTTCCTGCGCCAACTTTGAATCCTCCCCGATCTGGACTCGGATCAAAACCGAAGGGGCCGATGGTGTCGTGCTATTGGGTGACACTCCCTACATCGACGTCACCGATCTGGATCGCGTCCATGATGCCTACCGACGCTTTTCCAGTATACCCACGTTGAGCGAAACGTTTCGATCGATTCCTTTCTGGGGCACTTGGGACGATCATGATTTTGGCCGTAACGATTCCGACGGTACCTTGCCGGGTAAGGAACAATCGCGGGAAGGGTTCATGCATTACCGCCCCAACGCCACTTTTGGACGAAACGACCAGGGGATCTACACCAAGTTTCGCTACGGTCCGATCGAGGTATTCCTGCTCGACACCCGCTGGTTTTCCCGAACAGAGCCATCTTGGGCGGATCCCGAGCAACCGACCCTACTGGGTAAGGAACAATGGAATTGGCTTAAGGAGGGCCTATTGGCTTCGGATGCCACTTTCAAACTTCTGGCCTGCGGGATGATCTGGGATGACAAGAAAAACGGGGAATCCGATGATTGGGGCACCTACATGCATGAGCGTCAGGCCCTGCAAGATTGGTTGGGAGACCATCAGATCGAAGGGGTCGTTTTGATCGGGGGCGACATTCACGTTTCGAGGCTACTCAAATACGATACGCTGCAACAGGTTGGTTACCCCCTTTACCAGTTCATCGTCTCTCCCATGCATGGCAGTGTTATTCCAAGCCTGAACGTTCCCCATCCTGCCTTAGTGCGATCTGCCGAAGAACCCCATGTCTTCCTGAAACTTCATGCCGACACAAAAGTGACGCCCGCAACTCTTGAGGCGACCTGGATTAACCGGGAAGGCAAGACGCTTTTCGGAATTCAACTTGATCGAGGTGAACTGTCTCGCGCCAAGTAAAAGAACGAAAGATTTGTATTAATTAAAGAGAATCAGAATCCCCTCTGCTCCTCTATCACAGCCGTAAACCGTTCTGCATGAAGGATGGTAAGAAGCGTTGCAACTCCTACTTCTCTCCCCTCTAAATAATATTCAAATTGCTTTAGTAGGTTCTGCACTAAAGAATTATTCCAAAATTTTGATCCTATAGTATTGCTTCTGGAATATGGCTTCACGTCGGTCTGTAACATTAATGTCATCACCGGTACCTATAATTTCTTCAATTCCAGACCACTTCTTTAGATCACTGGATGCTTGAAATATATAGGTTGAATCTTTTTCGGATTTAAAAGAAATCTCAAAAGGTATTGTTGTATTATGCTTCACATACAAATGATTACCAGAGCCATGATCATGATCATCATGATTATGATGGCCATGATCCATAACAAGCTGAAAGTCCATTATAGCAGCATCTTTATAAGTATATATAGAACTATTATCTGCCATTAATAAAACTTTTACTATATTATGTTCCTTCGGCAACATCCCAATGTGATAATTATTTCCAAAAATTTTTGTGATATTTTCATTATTGATAGATAGAAGAAAGCAGCCTCTCGATTTAGATTCAGAATCAAATTCATTTAATGCATAGTTTTTTGCTTTTATATGTAAATTCCATCCTTTCATTTTATCTTCCACAACTTCTATTTTTACTTTTGGCAAGATCTCTTTTGACCATTCCTTTTCTGTTAAATTAATTTTACTTATATTTTCAACATTTTTCTCAACTACAATTTCAACATTTTTTTCTATAGCGGCACCATTAAATACATATGATAAATGATTATTCGTATTAAGTGTTATCCTAATTGTATTTTCCCCCATATTCAAATCTCTTAAATAGTAAGGCTCACCATATAGTCGGGCTATTTTTACATCATTAACATACAAATGCCCATGCCCTTCTCCTTGAATATGCTGACTACTTGCATTCTCAGCATTAAACGTAAAATTATTTGCATTGTATATTACAACCCATCCGTAACTATCATATGGCTGAACACTTAAATATAGTGAAGGCTGTTCATCTCCCTCCCACTCTACATTCTTTGAATGTTCATGGTCCATAGGGTTTCCTTTTAAGGAATTAACTGCCAGTATGAATCCGAAAGCAATATATAATATTTTCATTGTGGGGAGATTTTGGACTTGGTAATCATTGCGTCAATGATTTATTCTAAATATTTGATAATATATATTTTGCATGTAGTGAAATAAACCGTTCTTCGGAAACAAGGCCCCGGGTCACTAATTTGTTTTAATATCAGATCTCAGATCAAACTAATTGAATCCGTTGTGAGATTAAGGAGTCTCAAAACTCAAATTTATCGAAGTCAGAGACAGTGCAAATTCCACTGTCTCTCCCTTTTCTCAATGAGTCTCACACAGTTTCAGAGAATGGGTGAGTGAAAACAGTTAGATTGAAATAAGTCATCTGTTAAACTTTTCGTAGTAAATCAGGCCATGGATCACTAAAAGGTTCACCCATCTGCCATGCTTTAATTTCTTGTTCAGAACAAAGAGCTTCCTTAAGGACTAATGCAAAGTCTTCACGTGCATTCCTCATTCCAATGAGCGTTAGTTCATTGTGTCGATCCCCAAAGATCGGGTGATTAGATTTAAGTTGTTCATTCAAATAATCAACTTCGTCAGGCGAAAGATTACCATCCAAATTTTGGACTATTTCAGCTCGCCAGTAGCCTCTGAGTTCAAGAGCTATTTGGCTACCCGATTGTTGCCACATCAAAACTTGCCCAGGTCTCGAAGCAAGCCAAAGAAAACCTTTTGTGCGATAAAGACCTGTCCCAAGTTTACTGCGACAAGCTTCATACAATCTTTCAGGGTGAAATGGGCGAGGATCACGAATGACTAATGCATCGACGCTTCCAGCAGTGGCAGATTCATTTGTGAGACCAAACTGTTCAGCACGACTTTTTAGGACATTAAGTTTCGGAGCCAAAGTCGCATCTAATTGAGGCAAAAGCACTCCTGCATTGGCTGAAAGAGCAATTGTAGCATTAGGCTGTAGTTTCTGTAGAGCCTTAGCTTGAGCATTAACCGCGCTATCTGGAATAGTATCAATTTTGGTAATGATAATCACACTAGCAAAGAGTATCTGTTCTGCTAGTACTTCAGACGCTCGACGCAAAGCAACATCCTCTGAGCAAGAAGTCTCCCCGGTAAGGACATCTCCATCTGCAAAATCACGATGGAGATTTAAAGCGTCAACTGTAACGATAAAGTGGCGAATGTAGAATCTTTTATCTTGAGTAAGTGCGCATATAAGCGGCCAGGGCAAAGCTGCCCCTGTACTCTCGCATAAAACTAAGTCAGGCTCAGGATCTAACTTAGAAATCTCCTGAAGCACATTCGCCACTGATTCATGTAATTTTTCGCGAGCATGACAACCATGTAGAGCAGCAACACGATTCTTTAGACAACCTGGTGTTGGCAGAGAGTCCTCGTCGGCGAGTAATTCCGCATCAAGACCAAATTCACTCAAATCGTGCACAATGACTGGAGCATTTTTTAAAGCTTTATCCTGCCTCCAGCGTCTAAGAATAGTGGTTTTGCCTGAGCCAAGAAAACCGCAAATGACGACTATGGGAACACCCTCCGAAGACATAATATTCTTAAATTTTACTCAAATGTTTTAAGGACGGATGATTACTTCAAAGAGTTAAAGTATCGTAATTTATGGCTTTATTGATAAACATTTATAAAATATCTGATTGACAAAGCAAGTCATGTGCGGATTCTTATTGCAAACCGTTTGCATTTGCAAGCTTTACTGAGACACAATTTTGACCCTCATTCATGATGATATGAAGCCGGCCAATATTGCTAATAATGAACCACATACATCAATAAGAAGGGCAATCGAAAGGGGACTTGGCTTTTCTCCACTAAGTTTGTTTTTACTTTTCGGACCGGCATTATTGGCAGTGACTCAAGCTAATGCCATAGCAGATAGATTTTATGCCCCAATCAGTTCAATGCTTAATCCTTTGCTGGCTTGGATAGACAAACTCCCAATGCCTATTGCTTTCACTTTTGGAGGAGATTACGGCGTTTTTGCGATGTTGCCGTTTCTGCTACTTTACGCATTACCTACAATCTTAATATTTACCTGCCTGATTGCAATTTATAAAAGCACCGGACTTATTGATAGACTATCTTTTGGTTTAAACCCATTGCTTAAACCATTTGGATTAGAAGGACACGATCTTGTTCGGATAATAATGGGGTTTGGATGCAATGTTCCAGCTATTGTGTCGACCCGGTCCTGTTCTAGCTGCTCGCGTGGCACATGTGTTTCAGCAATTGCATTCGGTTCTGCTTGCTCCTACCAATTACCCGCCACACTGGCTGTTATAGCTGCGGCTGGATTTCCATGGCTAGGGCCTTGTTATCTCGCCGTTCTTGCAATCACAACCCTTGTGTATCTTCGTCTAACTAAGCCGACCACAACCTATTCAACAAAGGAGATACGGACGCCTCAATTGGAGTATTTGCGCACACCGGATTGGAGAAAAGTAGGTCAAGATGTTATAAAAAGTCTTAAGGACTTCACTTTGGTGGCCCTACCAATTTTTGTTGGTATATGCTTTATAGCAGGGATAATGCAGTGGTCAGGAGCACTCGTTGCGCTGACAAGTATTTTGAAGCCGGTGATGGTAACGTTTAACCTACCACCAGAGGCAGCGCTTGCAATAGTTTTAGGTTCAGTCCGCAAAGATGGAATCGCCATTGGACTGCTTAATGGCGATATGAACTCGCTCAAAATTGCCTTTGATAACCCTTTTCAAGTCCTTACTACAGTTTATCTCGCCAGCGTTCTTTTACCCTGTCTTGTAACGGTTTTGACGATTTGGAAAGAGATGAGTTTAAAATTTGCAATCAAAATGATCGCTCGCCAAGCAAGTTTCGCAGCACTTTTTGCTCTTGGTATTGCTTGGTTAGGTTTCATTGCTACTTATATTTAAAGTGATAATAACATGCTAGATAACAATAAATATGACCGTATTCCTGTGACAGTACTAACTGGTTTTCTCGGGTCTGGAAAAACCACCTTGCTCAATCGGATTTTGACTGAAAATCACGGCAAGCGAATTGCCGTGATCGAAAATGAATTTGGTGAAATAGGTGTCGACAACGATTTGGTGATTGGAGCGGAAGAAGAAATCTTCGAAATGAACAACGGCTGCATCTGTTGTACTGTCAGAGGGGATTTAATACGCATACTTAGCAACTTAATGAAACGACGCGACAAGTTTGATCACATAATGATTGAAACAACCGGAATGGCAGATCCAGGACCAGTCGCCCAAACTTTTTTTATGGATGACGAATTACGTGAAGCACTTAATCTTGATGGGGTGGTCACGTTGGTCGACACTAAACATGTACTGCTACACATAGATGATAGTGATGAAGTAAAAGAACAGATAGCATTCGCTGACGTAATATTACTAAACAAAATTGATCTTGTTTCTGCTACTGAATTGGATCAATTAGAAGCTCGAATTCACGCAATGAACTCCGCAGCAAAAATTTATCGAACTCAAGATGCAGTTATCGAAATGGATAAAGTCCTTAACCTCGGCGGATTTGATCTGGATAGAGCTTTGGAAATTGACCCAAAATTCCTAGAACCAGAGTACCCATTCGAGTGGAGTGGCTTATTTGAATTCAGTGCTGGGGACTACTACTTTGCCTTACAACCCGGGCCTGATCCTGCAATGAATATTAATTTTCGATTAGCTGATAATGCAAGTGAAGCCGGCATGCGCGAAACTGTCGAAAAAGCGGTTCTAGTTTTTTCTAGTGATGAGATCTCATTAAAATCAGGTTCCGTGATTGAGCCTAGCGAACAACTTTCCAAAATTAACCTAGAGGGCGAAAAACTTAAATATATACTTCGTGTGCCAAATGCAGGTTCATATGTACTTTACACAGAACATCACCCTGAAGAGTTCGCAGCAATTATAACTGATGCAGCAGGAAATCAGGTCAAAAGTTTATTCAACCGTGAATTCAAACCTGATCACGAACATGATGAAGATGTAGCTTCGGTGGGAATAAGTACACCGGGAGACTTAGACCCGAAGAAGTTCGAGCCTTGGTTACGAGATTTGCTTGCTAAGCAAGGTCCTGATATTTTTCGCATGAAAGGTGTTCTCTCCTTTAGCGAGTCAAGCGAAAGATATGTATTTCAAGGAGTACACATGCTATTTGACGGAAGAAAAGATCGTCCCTGGCGAGAAGGGGAGCGAAGTAACTCTTTAATATTCATCGGGCGCAATCTTGATCGTGAGCAACTCAACAAGGGTTTTAGTGAATGCCTGATATAGACTACTCGTTTTTAGATGATGATTTGCTCATAGAGTTATCTCAGTTAGAGCTGGACGACTACATTATTGAGCTGGCTTGGTCTTCAAATGGTGAAAATTTAGCGGCCATTACTGTAGAAGGCAAAGTATTCCTTGTTAACAAGTATGCAGATATAATAAAATACAAACTTATCGGACAACATGATAAGGGAGGCAATTCAGTTTCATGGCGGTCGGATGGAAAGGAATTCGCAACAGTTGGTCATGACGGAAAAATCAAAATATGGGATGGAATTTCCGGTAATGAAATTATCTCGCTTGAAGCTGGAGATTCATGGGTTTCTAAAGCAATTTATAATCCACACAGTAATTGGTTGGCTTCGGCAGCAGGAAGGCAACTTAGATTGTGGGACACCAATCGCGAAGTATTTTATGAGTCCTCTGATCATTCTAGTACAATCGCTGACCTTGGCTGGAGCCCTGACGGATCTGGAGTCGCTGTTGCGGCCTACAATGGTGTTACGCTACACGTTCCACATAAGCAGAAACAACCTCGGAAATACAGTTGGAAGGGATCTAGCCTAGTATTAGCTTGGAGTCCGGATGCCAGATATATAGCCACTGGGGAGCAAGATTCGACAGTTCATTTTTGGCACAGAGCCTCGGGGGAAGATGATAGAATGTATGGCTTTCCTACTAAAGTTCTCGAGTTAAGTTGGAATTCAACTGGACGCTGGTTGGCTACTGGAGGAAGTTCATCAGTAATTTTGTGGGATTGCAGTGGAAAAGGGCCAGCTGGGCGAAAACCTCGAGAGTACCTTGCACACTCCAACAAATTAACCCAAGTCGCTTTTCAGCCTACCGGGGAGCTATTAGCGTCTACAGGCAAGGATGCTGTCCTAGCCATATGGGATCCGATGAAACATGATAAAATCATTGGGAGAAAAATACTTTCAGCACCTGCTAGCAGTTTGCGATGGAATAAGGATGCAAATCTTGCGATTGGGCAAGAGGATGGCAGAGTCGCTATCTTTAAACTTAAAAGTTAGATTAAATCGAAAGATTTAGTCTCTTCCTATTTTATAAATATGAAAAATAAACTTAGTTCACTACCCGTAACAATACTCTCTGGATTTCTTGGGTCGGGTAAAACAACTTTGCTGAACCAATTGCTTCAAAACCGTGAAGGCAAACGAGTGGCAGTTATTGTTAACGATATGAGCGAAGTTAACATAGACGCCTCACTCGTGAAAGGAGGGCGAGCAAAACTCAACAGAACCGAAGAAAAACTTGTCGAACTTTCAAACGGTTGTATCTGCTGCACTTTGAGAGAAGATCTTCTTAAAGAGGTGGCCACTTTAGCCCTTGAAAATCGTTTCGACCAATTGATTGTAGAGAGCACAGGAATTTCTGAGCCTTTGCCAGTCGCCGAAACCTTTACTTTTGAGGACGAGAACGGAAGTACTCTCAATGAACTAGCTAGACTAGACACAATGGTTACAGTTGTAGATGCCTTAAACTTTCTAAACGACTTCGTTTCGGAAGACACACTAGTGGATCGTCGGCAATCACGCGACGAGCAGGACGATCGTTGCGTAGTAGATTTATTAGTTGATCAAATAGAATTTGCTGATGTGATCATTCTAAACAAAATAGATCTTGTCACAATCGAGCAACTCAATCTAGTTACTGGAACAATTAAGGGCTTAAACCCTCAGGCTGAACTGATTTATTCGACTTTTGGTAAAGTGCCAGTGAAAAAAGTTCTCAATACCGGCCGCTTCGATATGGAACAAGCGCAACAAGCGCCCGGTTGGCTAAAGGAATTAAGGGGTGAGCATACCCCTGAGACTGAGGAATACGGTATAAGTAGTTTTGTTTATCGATCAAGAAGACCTTTTCATCCAGATCGATTTATGGAGGCTCTAGAAACAGATTGGCAGGGAGTGATTCGGAGTAAAGGTTTTTTTTGGCTCGCGACACGAATGGATTGGGCAGGGAATTATTCTCAGGCGGGCAAGGCATGTCGTACTGAGACTGCTGGTCTCTGGTGGGCTGCAATGGATGAGAGTGATTGGCCAGAAGACCAAGAACAGCGCCAGGAAATAGCAGAGCTTTGGCAAATGCCATGGGGTGATCGCCGCCAAGAAATCGTAGTCATAGGTCAAAATATTGACCGCGAGGCTATCACTAAGAAATTTGATGACTGCCTGTTAACTGATAAGGAAATGGAACTCGGACCAGAAGGATGGATGGAATTTCATGACCCTTTTCATGAATGGCAGGAAGTAATTGACGAGGTATTGCAGAGCGAGGAAGAAACTCTGATAATGAAGTAGAAAATGGGGTTTATATTTCAAATTAGAATACACATCAGGACTAGAAAATAAATATTCAGAAGAAAAAAAATATCTGGCAACGAATTTGCAACTGGCTTCGCCCTGCTGGAGCAACAAGTGGAGGCTATCTATTATCAGGGACAGCTTGTCCATGTTGCGGGGCCACATGTCCAATTGGTATCGGGGCATCAGTCATTGTGGGTTTTTTAGCCGCATTAGCCATACGATGCTTCCAAGCCGTCTGCCCAAATTTTAAGCATATCAAAACAAGATGTCTATTAATCACAAACAAAGCTAAGTAAAAACGATGAATACTTCCTCTCAATCTTCATCATCAGAATCAGCACATACATCAGAGCAAAGAATTGCTATTCTCTCGTGCATTCATGGCAACATGGCCGCACTTGAAGCTGTCTGGGACGATCTTGGTGATCAAGATATAGATCAGCTT
>Ga0208624_1001584_pt1 | contig 10694 bp, 8 predicted proteins | sample Knorr_S23_td_DCM_FD_185607 | JGI IMG/M metagenome (GOLD analysis project Ga0208624, IMG submission 185607) | Marine microbial communities from Southern Atlantic Ocean transect - Knorr_S23_td_DCM_ad_71m_LV_A (SPAdes) (version 2) | ecosystem: Environmental > Aquatic > Marine > Oceanic | place...
TGCATTCCCACCATTTTCACCAGCCTGAAATGCAAGTTTCAGATTTTTGAATGTCTTTAGACATGGCTTTTCAAAATTTAATTTATTTGTTTTTTCAAAGTCAAGTCTTGGATAATTATTTTTATATCTATTCGGAAAACCCAAGGCATATTGAATGGGTAGTCTCATATCAGGTTCTCCCATTTGAGCAATAATTGAACTATCCTCAAATTGAACCATTGAATGGATAATAGATTCAGGGTGAATAATTACATCAATTTTATTGATGTTAATATTAAATAAGAATTTTGCCTCAATTACCTCTAACCCTTTGTTCATAAGTGTTGAAGAGTCAATTGTAATTTTATCTCCCATTTCCCAATTTGGATGATTTAATGCTTCCACTTTAGTCACTGTTTTTAAAAATTCTACATTCTTTCCCCTAAAAGGGCCTCCGGAAGCAGTTAAAATTATTTTTTCAATTGATTTTTTTTCTTCTCCATTAATACATTGAAAGATTGCAGAATGCTCAGAATCGACAGGATAAATTTTAGAATTGGATTTTTTTAAAATATTATTGATGTAAGTACCAGCAATTACCATAGTCTCTTTATTGGCCAGAGCTATATTGATATTATTTTTAATAGCATTTACAGTTGGTATTAAACCAGATTTACCAACAAGAGCTGTTACTACGAGATCAATTTCAGAAAAAGAAAAAAAATTATTTAGAGAACTTTCCCCATAATAAATTTCAATATCCAAATTAGATAGCTCATTTTCAATTTGTTTTCTTTTAGATTTATCTCCAAAAATTATAATTTTTGGTTTAAATTTTTTTGCTTGATTAATCAATAACTCATAATTTGAATATGCAGATAATAAAATTAACTTAAACTTATCTTTACTATTGCTGACAACTTCTAAAGTTTGAGTGCCAATTGAACCTGTTGAGCCAAGTATAGCAATTTTTTTCATATCTTATTTAATGAGATTATTCTATCAATTATCTCTCTATCATTAGAAAGTCTAGGTACTTTATTCTGACCCCCAAGCTTTCCTATAGACTTCATAAAATTAATAAATGATTTTCTCTTTGCAATTTTTACTTTAAGTCTAGATAGAACTTTATCTGAAATAAGATCTCTATAATAAATATTAAGATGTTGTAGGTTTTCATCTAAACATTTTTCAAAAGATTTTATATCATTCGGCAAACTACTAAATTCTATTAGCCACTCATGACAACTTTTGCCTTTTTCATTGGATATATATGGACCAACTGTGTACTCAATTACTTTAACCTCCTCAAATCTTTTACAGGCTAGTTTTAAGGATTTATCTACTTCCTCAACTATTACGTGTTCTCCAAAAGCAGAAATATACTGTTTTATTCTTCCAGTAACTCTTATTTTAGGAGGATTAAGTGAAGTAAATTTTATTGTATCACCTATTTCGTATGACCATAGACCTGAGTTAGTTGTTAATATCATAGAATAATTTTTATTTTTCTCAATATCTTTAATACAAATTCTTTCTGGACTATTAGATTTTAAATTTTCTAAATCAATAAATTCATAAAAAATACCTGAATTAATTTGAAGTATTAAATCGTTTTTTTTTAATTCATTCTGGTATGCAAAGAACCCTTCAGAAGCTGGAAAAGTTTCTAGTGTATCAATTTCTTTACCTATAGAATTAAACAAATGAGATTTATATGGTTCAAAATTTACACCTCCGTGACAAATTAATTTTAAATTTGGAAAAATATCTTTAATTTTTTTCCCAGTTTTTATAATTAAAAAATCGAAATACATTTGGATCCAAGGTGGAATACCTCCGATAACTCTTAAATCTTCACCAATAGTTTCTTCAACTATTTTTTCAATTTTTTCCTCCCAATTTTTTATTTTATTTGTTTCTTTGGATGGTAAAAGCATACCTTTTAAGTAAAATGGTTCATGATGATTTACTATACCAGATAATCTCCCAATTTTTATTCCATTTTCTTCAATCAATGAAGGCGACCCGGATATAAACATTGCTTTCCCATTAATCGATTCTAAACTGTTTTTATCCTTTAAATAATCAAATAATAAATATCCTGCTGATTTAACTTGATTTTTAATTGATTCTTTTGATACGGGTATGTATTTAATTCCAGATGTTGTTCCAGATGTTTTTGCAAAATAAATTGGTTTCCCAGGCCAAAGAATATCTTTTTCTCCTTTCTTTATTAAGTCTATATAGTTTTTAAATTGTTCATAATCCCTAATTGGAACTTTCTTTTTAAAATCTTTATAATTTTTAATTAATTTAAAATCATGCTGTAATCCAAACTTTGTATTACGAGATTTATTTATAAGATCAAGCAAAATATTATTTTGAATTTTTGAAGCTTCATCTAATGAGTATTCTTTTACTCCATAAGATTTATCAAAAAATAGTATGAGCTCATAAATTTTAAATAATATTTTTTTAAACATAAAAATGAAAATATTATATTAATTACTTAAATCAAAATTAGAATAAGGAACCTAAAAAATTATTGTTAATGAAACAGAATGAAATTATTTGTTAGTAATTCTTCTATTTATTTCATGAATATTTTTTTTAAAAATAGAATCAGTATCAATCATGTCATTTACGGATTGAACTGCGTGAATAACTGTACTATGATCTCTCCCTCCGAAATGAAATCCAATAGATTTTAAAGAGTTATTAGTAAAGTCCTTAGAAAAGTACATTGCAACTTGACGAGCAATTACAATTTCCTTTTTCCTCGCTTTATCTTTCATATCTTCAATAGATATGTTGAAATATTTTGAGACAATTTCTTGAATATACTTAATATTAATTTCTCTATTATTATCTTTTACAATCTTACCAATAATTGATTTTGTTAATTTCAAATCAATAACGGATTTTGTTATAGTTGAGTGAGCAAGTAATGAAATAAGTACACCTTCAAGTTCTCTTATGTTAGTATCAACTTGGAGTGCTATGTATTCTATAATTTCATTTGATATTTTGATATTATTGATCGAAATTTTATATTTTAATATTTCAATTCTAGTTTTATAATCAGGTACTTCTAGTTCTACTGTAAGACCTGATTTAAATCTACTTACTAATCTTTGTTCAAGTCCATTTAATTCAATGGGTGATTTATCAGCAGATAATATAATTTGTTTCCTATTAAGATTTAATTGATTGAAAATATTAAAAAACACTTCTTGTGTTTTCTCCTTTCCACTTAAAAACTGAATATCATCCACAATTAAACAATCTATATTTCTGTAAAATGTTGTGAAATCTTTTAATTTATTTCCTTTTAGTGATTCTATAAATTGATTAGCAAACTTTTCAGAAGTAACATAATAAACAGATGTTTCAGTTTGATTAGATATTTTATTTCCAATGGATTGTATAAGATGTGTTTTTCCTAACCCAACACCACCATAAACCATTAGAGGATTGAAGGGATTTTTTCCAGGGTTTTCACATATTCTTTCTCCAGCAGCTTTAGCAACACTATTGCATTTTCCACTTATGAAACTATTAAAATTAAAACTCTCATTTAAATTATTAAACCTTTTAATATTTGATGGTTGATTCTCTTTTTCAATAATTTTTTTATTCTTAGTAATATCTTCTTTTTCTTTTGAAATTACATATTCAATCTTCCCATTGACACCAAGAACTTTTAAAATTGAATTATTTAAGGTACTTAAATAATGTTCCTCAATCCATTCATAAAAAAATTTGTTAGGCACCTGAAGTATTAAAGTTTGATTTTTATAATCAATTGGTTTAATTGGTTGAAACCATGTCTTGAAACTTTGAGGATTTAATTCTTTTTTGATAAAAGACAAACATTTCTCCCAATGCTTTATGTGCATTTTATTAATTTAAGTGGTTTATAAAATTGCTATTATTTCAAATAGGGAATCAAATATTAATCATTTTTATTAATTAAAAAAATTTTTTTTCTATTGACTTTTTAAAATGTGATTTAATATTAAAATATTTAATATTTATAAATATAAATCTTTGAAAAATACAATAAGTTTTTTTTCTTATTACAATGGAGTTACATTTGAGTTTGAAAAAAAAAAATGTGGCAGAAAGCATCTTTTAAAAACATAGAAAAAATAACAGATTTGACGTGGAAATTTGTGATTGAACCTATTGATAAATTTAATTACATACCAGGTCAATTCATCCAAGTTAAAATTAACGATTTAATTAGAAGTTATTCAATTGCATCTTATAGTTCATCCGAAAATATTTTTGAGTTATTAATAGTTAAACTTGATGGTGGTGAAATGACTAAAATATTATTTGAGAATATAAATATTGGTGATATTTTTGAGATAAAGGGACCAATAGGTAGGTTTACTTTACCTGAAAAAATTGATTTTGACATTCTTTTTATTTGTACAGGTACTGGTCTAGCTCCATTCAGAAGTATGCTCCACCACATAGATCAAAATAATATTCCACATGAAAAAATTTATCTAATTTTTGGTACTCGTAAAGAATGTGATATTATTTGTTATGAGGAAATGTTAAATTTAAAAGATAAAATTAATGGGTTCAATTATATTCCTGTTTTATCCCGCCAAAAATGGAATGGAGAAAGTGGTTATGTTCATGATCAATATTTAAAAGTTATAAATGAGGATAATCTAAATAATCCACTATTTTACTTATGTGGTTGGAGGAATATGGTAAAAGAAGCAAGAATGAATTTAAAAGAATTAGACTTCGAATCTAAAAGAATAAAGCTTGAAATATACGACTGATAATGAAGTATAAAATTAAGCACGAATGTGGAATTGCATTTTTGAGATTGAGAAAACCTCTTCAGTATTATATTGATAAATATAAATCTCCATTTTATCCTATAAGTAAAATGTTTTTGATGATGCATAAACAAAGAAATAGGGGACAAGATGGTGCAGGTATTGCATCACTCAAGCTTGATATGAGACCTGGTATAAGATACATTAGTCGTTATCGCTCTGTTGAAAAAGATTCTATTCAAGATATTTTTTCGAAAATCAATAAAAAAATAAATAAGGCAAGAAAAAATTCTAATTTTAAGCTTGATGAAAATTGGTTAAAACAAAATGTACCTTTCACAGGTGAGTCCTGGCTAGGCCATTTGAGATATGGAACTTTTGGAGGCAATACAATTGAAAATTGTGCTCCAACACTTAGACAAAATAACTGGAAGACTAAAAACTTAATTTTTGCTGGAAACTTTAATATGACAAATCTTGATGAACTTTTTAAAGTTCTTGTTGATCTTGGTCAAAGTCCAAAAGAAAAATCTGATACAGTTACAATTCTAGAAAAGGTGGGTCATTTTTTAGATGAAGAAAACAGTAGATTGTATCATAAGTATGTTAATAAAATACCTAAAAAGGGTATTTCAAAAAAAATTGAAGAAGAATTAGATCTTATTAATGTATTAAAAAATTCTTTTAAAGATTTTGATGGGGGATACTCTTTGGCAGGTATGGTTGGTCATGGATCTTCTTTTCTAGCTAGGGATCCATCTGGAATTAGACCTCTTTATTATTATGTTGATGATGAGGTAATTGTAGCAGCAAGTGAGAGACCACCAATTAAAACAGCATTTAATTGTGAATTTGACGATATATATGAGGTTAACCCTGGTAATGCATTAATTGTGAAGAAAGATGGGACTTATTCAATTAATAAATTTATTGAACCCTGCGAAAAGAAAGCTTGCTCTTTTGAAAGAATATACTTTTCACGAGGTAATGATCCTGAAATATACCAAGAAAGAAAAAAACTAGGGGAATTACTTTTGCCCCAGGTATTTGATTCTATTAACTATGATTTGAAAAATACCATATTTTCGTTTATACCAAACACTTCTGAGACATGCTTTTATGGAATGATCGATGGAATAAAAAACTATTTAACAGCCAAAAAGAAAGAGGTATTCATTAATAAAAAATCATATAAGGGTTCTGTTGAAGAACTAATTTATCTCAAAACAAGAATTGAAAAGCTTGTAACTAAGGATGTTAAAATGAGGACATTTATTACCCATGGGGATTCAAGAAATGAACTGGTATCAAATGTTTATGATACTACACACGGAATTGTAAAAAAAAATAGTGATTCAATCGTAATTATTGATGATTCAATTGTAAGAGGTACTACTCTAGAAAAAAGTATTTTAACATTATTATCATCTCTTGAAGCAAAAAAAGTAATTTTTGTTTCTTCCTCTCCTCAAATCAGATATCCTGACTGTTATGGAATTGATATGAGTAAAATGCATCAATTTGTTGCTTTTAGAGGTTTAATAAGATTAATTAAACTTAATAAAAAGGATTATTTAATGAAGGAAATTTATAAAAAGTGTAAAAAGTCTTTATTAGATTCAAATCCTGAAAATCATGTAAAGGAGTTATATGATATATTTAGTTATGAAGAAATATCTGATTCAATTGCTGAAATTGTGAAACCAGATGGATTTAAATCAGATCTTAAAATAGTATATCAAAATATAGAAAATTTGAATAAAGCATGCCCCAATCATTTAGGGGATTGGTATTTTACTGGAAATTATCCAACCAGAGGTGGGAATAAAGTGGCAAATAGAGCTTTTATAAATTATTGTGACGGAAACAAGGATAGGGCTTACTAAACTGCAAAGCTTTCACCGCATCCACAAGTTCTTGTTGCATTTGGATTTTTAAATTGAAATCCCTTTCCATTCAAACCGTCACTGAAGTCGAGTTCAGTTCCAAGAACATAAAATAAACTTTTTTTATCAACAATTATTGTTGTCTCATTATCCTCAAATGATTGATCATCATTGGTCAATTTATTATCAAAATTAAGATCGTAAAGAAGACCTGAACAACCTCCACCCTTAACTTTTACTCTAACATTATAATCATTAGAATAGCTTTCTAATTCTCTTAATTCTTTAAGCTTTTTTGCTGCCTTGTCAGTAACTTTAATCATATTACAAGAAATTAACTTACAAAAATATATCAAAGAAAATTATTTATAATATTTTATTTCAATTATATGGATATTAAAGAATTAGGTGAATTTGGATTAATTAATAAAATCTCATCAAAATTTAAAAATAAGAGAAAATCAACCATTCTAGGGATAGGGGATGATTGCGCAATTTTGAATTCAGAAAGTCAGTTGATTTTGTTATCATCAGATATGTTAGTTGAGGGTATTCATTTTGATTTATCTTTTACTCCAATTAAACATTTAGGATATAAATCAGTAGTAGTTAATTTATCTGATATATATTCTATGAATGCTGAGCCAAAGCAAATCCTAATTAACATTGCTATCAGTAGTAAATTCTCAATAGAAGCTATTGATGAATTTTATGAGGGAGTTTCAATTGCCTGTGATGAATATTCAGTTGATTTAGTTGGTGGAGATACTACATCATCAGTATCAGGTCTGATTATTTCTTGCTCAGTAGTTGGCTATTCAAAAAAGAACTCAATAGTCAGAAGAAACGGAGCTAAAAATAATGATATAATATGTGTAAGTGGTGATTTAGGAAGGTCTTTTCTCGGTTTGAAAATTCTACAGAGGGAAAAAGTTAATTTTATTAGAAATCCTAAAATGCAGCCTTCATTAAATGAATATAAGGATATAATTGAAAAACAACTAAGACCAAGAGCTAGAAAAGATGTTTTTGATTTTTTTAAAGATGAAAAAATTACACCAAATTCTATGATTGATATATCAGACGGATTATCATCAGAATTATTACATTTAAGTCTAAACTCTAACTTAGGTTTTAAAATATTTGAGGATAAACTTCCAATAGATAAAAGTTGTAATAAAATATCTGATGAATTAAAAATGGATGTGGTATCGTGTGCTCTGAATGGGGGAGAAGAGTATGAACTATTATTTTCATTAAATCCATTGGATTATGAAAAAATTAAGGAAAAAAAATTTGACATATCACCTATTGGTTTTTTTACAAAAAAAAATGAAAAGATTTTAGTATTAAATGATGAGAATGAAATCGATTTAAATTCAGATGGGTGGAACCATTTTACATAATAGGATTAACCAAGAATGTGTTATACTTTAAATTTTTGGTTGAAATTTTTTTTTTCTCAAATATTCCATAAATACATGATCCACTACCGGTAAGACTAACATATTTTGCTCCCTCATTGTAAAGATATTTTTTTATTTTATTCAGATCATTTATTTTGTTCATAGCAAAGTCTTCAAATGAATTTTTAATATATTTTTTCCAATTTTCAATATTTTCATTTTCTAATATTTTTTTTAAATCATATTTTGGGCTTTCTGGAATTATATTGTCATAAGCCTCTTTAGTAGAAATCCCTTCTTTTGGATCTACAACTAAAATTATTTTATCTTTAATATCAATACGTATATTTTCCATTTTTTCACCTACCCCTGTTATAAATTTCATTGAATTTTCTATGAAAAAAGGACAATCTGCTCCAATTTCTTTAGCCTTATTTTTTAAGTCTTGATTACTAATGCCATGTTTATTATAAAGAAATTTTAGAAGAAAAGCAGCGTCAGAGGAACCTCCTCCTAATCCTCCACCAATTGGAATTTTTTTATGTAAATGTATTTTGTATTTTTTTTGAGATTCAGAGAATTCTAGTGCTTTTTTGATAATATTATCTTTTTTGGGTGTATTTATTTTAATTCCTGATAATGAAAGTTTATTTTCATTTGATTCTTTAATTTCTATAATATCATGAAGTGATATTGGGCAAAAACATGATTCAATTTCGTGGTAACCTGATTTTAATTTTTTTTTGATATTTAAACCAATATTTATTTTGGCATTTGGAAATAGAAACATCATTTATCAAGGAGATCGATGATTTCTTCTGATATTCCGGTATTGGAGAATCCACCATCATGAAAAAGATTTTGCATAGTTATTTTTTTACTCATATCTGAAAATAGAAAAATACAATAGTCAGCACACTCCTCAGCTGTTGCATTTCCGAGTGGTGACATTTTTTCAGCATATTTGAAAAATGCATTGAAACCTTCTATTCCTGCTCCAGCTGTTGTTATTGTTGGAGACTGAGAGATCGTATTAACCCTAGATTTATTTAACTTTCCAAGTCTGTGTCCATAACTTCTTGTTATAGATTCTAATAGTGATTTTGCTTCTGCCATATCATTATAAAATGGAAATGTCCTCTGAGCAGCTATATAAGATAATCCTACAATAGATGACCAATTATTTAAAACATTATTTTTTTCAGCTATGTCAAATACCTGCATAAGCTTTTCGAGCCCTTCTGGGTCAGTTACAAGTGGTTTATCTGCATAAACATTTATACCAGCCTTTACAGCCGATAGGATATAATCTATTTTTTTTGAATTTTTACCTGAAACAACCATCACATTTCCTGGCTTTTCAGCAATCATTTTCTCAAGATAATTATTTCCTAAATGACTATTTATTTTCCAATTTGTGGGGTTTTCTTCTCTATTATTGTATGCATCAATACTATTTAAAAATGAATTTACTTCAGACCCTTCAGGTGCATAAACATCAACAGTTAAATCAATATTTTCATAGGATGTTTTTTGGATTAGTGATGCATGAAAATGACCTGGGTCAAGTGTCATGAGCTTTATCTTGTCAGTTTGGTTATTGGATGTACAACTTACAATTGCACTAATCATCAATATAGAGTATATTTTTTTCATTAGTTAGTTTTTTCAAAATTAAGTATTTAAATAATTAGTTCCATAAGGTTTTCGTTGTGTTCTGCTCAACAGGCTGTTTGCCTCATCATCATTTATGAACATTTCTCTTTTGTAATCCCATTTTAATTTTCGAGGTATCTTCATCGCAATGTGACTAATTAAACATATCACACATGCCATATGACCAATATCTACTGGTGATATGGGTTGTTTTCTGCTTTGGATGCAGTCTAGCCAATTTCCATGTTGTTCGTCTATTTTGTATAAATGTGTTTCATTAGCTCCAATTTCAGATGACAATAACTTTGGGTCAGATGCATCTAACGCTTTTTTGCTTTCTTCAACTGCCACGGGGTCTGAGCTTGAAGCAACATAGTTGCCACGAGAAACGAAAATCCAACCTTCAGACCCTTCATATCTAACTCCATTAGGGTAGCCTCCACTAGTTAAAACAGTTATACCGTTTTTATATTCATGTTTAACCATAAAGTCACCGTGTACATTCCATAGACCGGATTTAGGAAAATCTGCAATTGATTGCACGTATGTGGGCCCCTCAAGTTCTGTATCCATTCCCCACGCCGCAGAATCATAGTGATGCTGTCCCCAACCTGTAATCATTCCGGCGCCATAATTTTCATGTCTCAACCAACCAGGTCTAGTATATCCCTGTTGCGGGTGAACTCCGATCTCAGTGTAAGGGATTTCAGGAGTAGACCCTAACCACATGTCGAAATTCAGATTTTTTGGAATTGGCATTGGATCAGCTTCAGGACCTGATGGATCTCCTGGTAGACCTATTTTTACGGTTTGTAATTTTCCTATTCTACCATTTCTTACAAGCTCTGCAGCGATCCTAAATTGAGGCATTGCTCTTTGCTGAGTCCCTACCTGAAGAATAACATTTCTGCTTTTCACCACATCAACTAACTGCCTTCCCTCTTTAACAGTTAGAGAGG
>Ga0208624_1001593_pt1 | contig 10665 bp, 15 predicted proteins | sample Knorr_S23_td_DCM_FD_185607 | JGI IMG/M metagenome (GOLD analysis project Ga0208624, IMG submission 185607) | Marine microbial communities from Southern Atlantic Ocean transect - Knorr_S23_td_DCM_ad_71m_LV_A (SPAdes) (version 2) | ecosystem: Environmental > Aquatic > Marine > Oceanic | place...
GCAATAATAAAATCAAAAGTCATAACTTCACCTAATATTAGCCATCCAAAAAAAATTGTAAATATAGGTGTTAAAAAAGAAAAACTAGCAACTCCTGATGCAGGGTATTTTGATAGTAACCATAACCAAAATAAAAAACCACCTGCAACTACTATGATTGATTGAAAAATTATTCCCCAAATATGTATCAATTGAAAATTACGAATTGGATCTTCAATAAATAGAGAAAAAATGGTCAAAATTGGTCCTGAGACCATTACCATCCATAATAACTGCATTTCTGGTGATACCTTGCTAAAACTTGAATTTTTAGCAATAATGATAAGAAGTGCCCAAAATAATGCTGCTAAAAATGCTAAAATATCGCCAATTAAATTTGGTGAATTTAAAATTAAATTAATTTTAAAATTTGTAACTGATAAAACAACACCAATAAAAGCTAAAATTAATCCTAGAAATTTTAAAAATGATATTTTTTCATTATTCTTTGTAAATAAAAGTAATATTGTTAACCACAATGGCATTGAGTAATAAATAATTGAATTTCTGGAAACTGTTGTGAAATCTAATGCTAAAAATAAGAATAAAAACTCTAATGCAAAAATAAACCCTGCTATAAAACTTATTTTAATATATTTACTATTAAAAACAATAGGTTTATCAAATAATTTCATCCAAATAATTATAAAGATAAATGCTATAAATGATCTTATTCCCGCAAAAAATATTGGATTTAAACCTAAGTTTACAATTTTTATTACCACATGATTTATACCTAATAATAAAGAAAAAGATATTAAAGCGATTGCTCCAAATGCATCAATTTTAGTTTTTTTTTGCATTGTTTTAGATAATTATAATATAGATTGTATTAAAATTTACTATTTATTTGATTTTTTAAGTCGTTATATAATTATCAATTTAATAAATGATCAATATAACTATTATGTTAAAATTTAATATCATTGTTATTTATGTTTTATTGTTATTTTCAAAAATTGCAATAGCTGATGAACATTCTGAATCTACAACTTTTTCTTGTAAAATTTTACGTCACATGCAGGTTTTACGAACAGTAGTAACTGAATTTGATAAATTTGAGTTTGAGGTCATTGTTAAAAAAGAAAATATTATTTTGACTGACAGGTATTTTTATGGATCGTCTAACTTAGAATATCTTGAGAGAGAAAGCGAAAATAGTTGGGTTGCATCAGACGAATTTAATTGGTTTAAGCTTCATAATAATTATTTATATATTGCTAGACTTGATGGAGTTGGAGTTAAGTCTATGAGTGCATTTTGTAAAATAAAAAAGTTTAATTAGGATCATTGTTCAGAAGTTTTTTTATTTTCTTCATTTTCTGTTTTAGAAGATATTAATGAGTATACTGAACGTTGTCTTATAATTAAAACTGCTATGGCTAGCATTAAAATTGCTCCAGCTTCATATAATAAGTTTTGAGGATCAGAACCTTTACCTTGTAAAATAATCATTCTGCTTAATGCTGTAATCGCAATAAATAAAGGTAAGGTAATAGGAATACTGCCACTCCTGTAAAAAACACCAACCATTCCCAGTACCTCTGTATAAATAAAAAGTAATAATAAATCAGCAAGTTCTACTTCTCTATCAGAAATTAATGTTGATATTTCTATAACTGTGGCACAAACTGTCGCTATAGCTATACAAATTAATAATATTCGTTCTGTTGTTTTAATAAGAAATTCAAAATCCATTTTACTGCTCTAGAATTAGTATAGTATTTAATTAATTTAAAAAATCTTACTTTTCAAGATTAAGTTTCATTGTAATTACATTGTGAAATAAATAATACAGAAAATTTATAAATGGTTTTTTTTCAATCAATTGATATTTATTGTGAAAGACAAAGCATAATATTTTGGAGTGAACCGATTAACGCTCTAACTAATTTCTTTTTTATAATTATTGGTTTTCTTTTATTCATTAAAACATTTCAAGATAAACTTTGTAAATTACTCTCACTAGAATTAATTTTAATTGGTTTTTGTTCATTTCTTTTTCATACATTTGCTAATATAGCCACTGCTATTCTTGATACTTTTTCTATTATATTATTTGGTTTTACATACCTTTTTGGAGCGAATGTACGGTTTTTAAATTTTTCTTATTTATTGTCTGCCATTGGTGTGATATTTTTTATTCCTTTCAGCTTTATTGTAACATTTTGTATTCAATTTTTTATTGGACATATTAATGGTTCTGCATTTTATTTTTCCTATATTTTTTTATTTTTGAGTTATTCAATCGTTTTGATAAAAAATAATTCTTATGTTAGTAAGAATTTATTTCTATGTTTTGTACTTCTATTCATTTCTGTGATTTTAAGATCTATTGATCAGAATCTATGTTCAAAGATATCCGTTGGCACTCATTTTTTATGGCACATTTTAAACTCAATAGTATTAGGAATTTCAATAATCACTATTCATAGTCAACAAAAAAATGTAAAAAATTGAGATTTATTTCTATTTAAGTAAATAAACATAAATTAAATTAAAAGCTATTAATATCATGATGATTCCTAGCGTAATATTTATTTTTTTCCATAAAGATGGTGTATTTATTATTGGACCAATTTTGTAGCCAATATATCCAAGAAAAAAGAAAAATAAAAAGCTTGAAGTTACTGTCCCAATTAAGAAAGGTATCTGTTTATTAGGTTGTTGAGAATTAGTAATACTACCTATTAGAAAGACCGTATCCAAATAGACATGTGGATTAAACCAAGTTATCCCCGCAATCACTAATAATGTTTTAGATAAATTTCTATTGGATATTTCTGAAAAATGAATATTAAAACTTTTCTTCCTTGTTAATGATAGTCCATCTTTAATTTTGAGTATTCCATAGCTTATTAACCAAAAAAAACCAATAAAAATGATTAAATTTTGTAAAAAATTGTTATTCTCTACTATTAAATATACACCTGAATATCCTATTAAAATTAATAATGCATCTGAAATAGAACAAAACAAACATACAAATAAGACATGTTTGCCAATTAAACCTTGATTGAAAACAAACAGATTTTGAGCCCCAATAGCGATTATTAAAGATAAACCAAGTAATAAGCCTTGAAAATAGGAGAAAAGAAATAACATCTAGGTTAATTAACAATATTTTCTTTTGTTTTAAAACTTAAATAAAAAGTAGCTGATAAAATAATTATGGCACCTAAAATAAAGTTTAGTTCTAGATTTTCATTAAAAGCATAAATTCCTACAACATAAGCAATTGGTACAGCTAAATATTGAAAAGGTGCTAAAATTACTGCTGGTGCTAAGGATCTACTAAAAGCTAAGAAAAATTGCTGAAAACTGGATAGTAAACCGCAGGATATTAAAATTAGCCAAGTATAAAAATTTTGTGGTAATTCTTCTTTTGAAAAAATAAAAACTAATGTGAATATGCATGCACCCGTTATGTTATACCATAAAGCAGTACTTATTGGTTTATCAGAGGTTCCAAGTTTTCTAAGATAAATATTTAGTAAAGCTGCAAAAAATGCAGAATTTAATCCCCAAAAAATTCCAAAATTTAACCAACCCGATTTTTCAGGGTCAATTACTATTATTGAACCTATTAAACCGATTATAACAGCAAACCAACGTTTTATTTCAACTTTTTCAGAAAGCATTGCAGGTGCTAAAATCGTAATAAAAATAGTAACTAGTTGTCCAAGAGCGATTGTTTTTCCTATTCCAATTAATGAAATTGCTATGAAATATGAAGTTAGACCAGTTATACCTATTATTATTCTCGCAATTAGAGTTTTCTTTTTATTGATTTGTAAAAATAAAGTTCCTCTTTGTGACAGTCCAATAATTATAAGTAAGGGTAAACAAAAAATATATCTAAATAATAATATAGTAATTACTGATGTATTTGGAGATGCAAATTTAACAATTGTTGCTATGGCTGTTAAAGTAAGAATTTCTAAAATACAAGTAATTATGCCCAAAGGAACTTTATCTTCATTATTTGAATAATACATAAACTAACCTTTGAAAATTATACTTATTACTTATTTTCTATATTTAATTTAAGTCAATTTGATGTTTTTTTAATTTTTCAATTTCAATGATTTCTAAAGCCTTTTCATTTGTAGATAATAATTTGACCCTTGGGGCACAACCTTCGTCCTCTGCTTCCAACCATCTAGCAGCGCATAAACACCAACCATCACCAGGATTGAGACCAGGAAAATCGTATTCTGGTCTAGGAGTTGTTAAATCATTACCTTTAGACTTAGAAAATTCTAAAAATTCTTTTGTGACAATTACACAAACTGTGTGGCTTCCAAAATCCATTTCGTTTGTATTACAACAACCATCTCTGAAAAAACCAGTCATTGGATTTTCATTACATATTTCTAAATCAGTACCAAGCACATTTTTCTGTTTCATGATTTCGATCAAATTTTATTGAAATTGTGATTTATATATTTGTTCTGTTTTTGTAGATAAAATAAAGTCATTAACATGAAGAGATTTGATTTTATGGCTCCACCAACTGATTGTCACTTTACCATATTCTAATAAAATACTGGGATGATGCCCCTCTTTTTCTGCCAAATCTCCAATAACATTTGTAAATTGCTGAGCATTAAAAAAATTATTAAATTTAAACTCTCTTTTTAATTGAGGAAAGTCTACATCTGTAGACAAATACCATTCACTATTATTTTTTAAAAAATCTTCTATTTCAGATTGTGTTGCTTTTGGAGCGTCAGCCGAACATGCTTCACAAACTTTATTTGAGTAATCAACCATTTTAATTTTAACCTTTAAATTTATATTATACACTTTTAATTATATATTTAATTATTAATTAAATCTAAGATTCATTTTTGTAATATCTATTTATGTCAGTTCTTATTCAAACTCAAGGTATTCATCATATCACCCTCAATGGTGCGGATAGAAAAACTTCTATTGACTTTTGGCAAGGCATTCTAGGAATGAAACTAATCTTTGAACAGCCTAATTTAGATGACTTATCAATAAATCATCTTTATTTTGATTGTGGTGATGGTAGGACAATTACTGTATTTACAAACGAAAATAGAGCTCCAAAAAAAAATAAACTAGATAATAATCCAGGCTCAGTACACCATATCGCCCTTTGGGTTAGTCAAAGTACAATCAGAGTTGCTGAACAAAAGTTAAAAAATAATAATTATGAAAATACTGGAATAAAGGATCGAGGTTTCATGGATTCTCTTTATTTTCGAGAACCACTTGGCTTACTAATCGAGATAGCTAGTTATAAATTTGATCCTCCCTTTGGTTATTCTCATGGACAAGTCTTGGAAAAAGCTCATCAAATAAGAATTAATAGGGGAGCTAAGAATATTGAAGATATAGATGTTGCATCTGCAATTAAATCGCTTGTTTGGAAAAATTAGTACCTATTTGGTCAATTTATTACCAGCTTTTATCCAAGCATCTGATCCTCCTTCCAGATTACTAACATCCTGAAACCCCATATCTTGCAAAGTTTTGGTTGCTAGTGCTCCTTGTCCACCTGCACCACAATATACTATAATTTTCTTGTTGTTATCTATCTCACTCTTTTTAAAAGGATTATCTTCTCTTTGATCTGCATAAAATTCTAAAAAACCCCTATTTGCGTGTATAGCATTTGGTATCATACCTACTTTTTCAATCACATCTTTTGATTGAACATCAACTATTACAATATCAGATTGATTCATAATTGATTTTAACTCTGTAACACTTATTGTTTTAATTTCGGCGTTTGCTTCATCTAACAAATTAATAAAACTTTTCATGTCAATACCTATTTAAAAAATATTATAAATTATGAGTTTAAAAATATCATATCATTAATATATAAGACCATATCTATATTTTTCCTGGATAAAGAGAATGTCAAGAAATATTGTAATTATAGGATCATCAGGGACTATTGGGTCTTCACTTGTAAATATCTACAAAAAGAATTTAGAAGATAATATTTTTGCATTTTCCCGTGGGTATAAGTTTATGCATGCGGCAAATGTAGTTAAGGACCATATTAATATTCTAGACGAGTTATCCATTGAAAATACAGTAGCAAAATATTTTAAAGAGAAATCAATTGATATTTTAATTGTAGCAACTGGTTTATTACATAATGATGCTTTATTTCCAGAAAAATCTATTAGAGATATATCGTTAGAAAAATTTCAAAAATTATTTAGTATAAATACTATAGCACCAGCACTGATCTTTAAACATTTTATTAATTCAATATCACGTGAAAAAAGAACAATCTTAGCAGCATTTTCTGCTCGAGTAGGTAGTATATCTGATAATAAAATTGGTGGTTGGCATAGTTACAGAGCATCAAAATCAGCATTAAATATGATTATAAAAAATTTTAGCATAGAAATTGGAAGGAAATATAAAAAAAGTATTATCGTAGGTCTACATCCTGGGACAGTTGATAGTAAACTATCAAAACCATTTCAAAAAAATGTTCCTAGTGAAAAACTGTTTACTGGAGAATATTCTGCTTCAAAGATTATTAAAGTATTAGACGATTTAAATATAGAAGATACAGGAAAGTGTTTTGATTTCAACGCTTTAGAAATTTATCCTTAATTAAGAGTGCTACATATGATTAATCCCCTACTCAAAGAATTATCTAATAATTTTAAAATACCCCCATTTGATATTATTAAAAATTCTCATTTTAAAGAAGCTGTCATTTTTTCAATAAGTAAACAAAACTCAGCTATTGAAAAAATATGTTCAATTAGAAATAAACCAACATTTAAAAATACAATAATTCCATTTTTAAACTCTGGAAATAAACTTACTGAAATATTGTCAATATTTTATTCTTTATGTGCAACCAGTCTTACAAAAGAAAGAGAAAATATTAGAAAAGAATTACTACCAAAAATTTCTGATCATTTCTCTAATATTTATCAAAATAAAAAACTATTTGATAGGATAAATAAAATACCAGAGTGTAAGACTAATACTAAATTAAACATTGAACAAAATAGAGTTTTATATCTATTAAAAAGAAATTTTTTACGATCTGGAATTGATTTAAAAACTGAAGATAAAGCTAAGTATAAAAAAATTATAAAAGAGTTAGGAATATTAGGAGTAAATTTTTCTCAAAATATTATTAAAGATGAAAAAAATTGGATTCATTTTTTAGATAAGAAGGATATATCAGGTCTTCCTAAATTCTTGAAAAATGATTTAAAATTTTTAGCTAGAGCTAATGGTAAAAAAGGTTATGCAATAAATTTGACGGAGGCTTTGCTCCTGCCTTTTTTAAAATTTTCAGATAATAGAAAATTAAGAAAAAAAGTTTTAAAAAGTTGGAAGTCAAGAGGTCTTCAATCTGGGAATTCTATTATCATAAGAAAAACAATTCTTTTAAGACAAAAATTAGCACTTTTATTAGGCTATAAATCTTTTTCGCATTATAGGTTAGAAACTGAAATGGCAAAAGGTCCTGAGAATGTACAAAATTTTCTTCAGAGTATATGGGGCCCTGCTAGGAGAAAAGTAAAAAAGGATACCATTCAATTAAATAAATTATTTAAAAGTGATGGATATTCTGGAAAATTAAAGCCCTGGGATTGGAGATACTATGCTGAAAAAAAACGTGAGAAAAAGTTTAAATTTAATGAAGATGACGTTAAATCATATTTCCAATTAGATAACTTAATTGATGCTATTTCTTACTCATGTAATAGACTTTTTAATTTAAAATTAAAAAAAGTTGAAATGAGTGCTTACCATGAAGATTGTAAAGTCTTTGAAGTTTTGAAAGATAATAAGCGTATTGGATTATTTATTGGTGATTATTATGCACGAGAAGGTAAAAGATCTGGTGCTTGGTGTTCAACGTTTAGAAATCAAAGTAAAGTTAATGGAAAAAGATTAAATCCAATAGTTCTTAATGTTTGTAATTTTAGCAAACCTCAAGAAGGAATGCCTTGTCTTTTGACTTTTGATGAAGCAAAAACTTTATTCCATGAATTTGGTCATGCTCTTCACCAGTTATTGTCTAATGTTAATTTTGAAATGTTGTCAGGTACTTCCGTCTCAAGAGATTTTGTAGAACTACCCAGTCAGTGGTTTGAACATTGGTTAGAAAGTGAAGAGATATTAAAAAAATTCACATGTCATTATGAAACAAAAAATAATATCCCTTCAAAATTATTGAAAAATGTTATTTTATCTAGAACTTTTAATTCTGGTTTTGATACAACTGAATATTTAGCTTCAGCTATAATGGATATTAAATTACACTCCGAAAAAACTAATTCTAATCCAATTAAACTAGAAAAAACATATCTTGATAAAATTGGTTTAACTAAGGCTATATATCCAAGGCATAACTTAGCTCAATTTCAACATATATTTAGTGGAGGTGGTTATGCTTCAGCTTACTATAGTTACATGTGGTCTGAAATGATGGATGAAGATGCCTATTCAGCTTTTGTAGAGACGGGTAATATATTTGATAAAGTAACGGCAAAAAGCTTTGAAAAAAATATATTATCTAAGGGTGGATTAAAAGAACCAGAAATACTCTATAAGGCTTTTAGAAAAAAGTTACCAGATCCTAAAATTTTAATAAAAAGTAGAAATTTATAGTTTTAAAAAATTAAAAAGAGTATTATTCACTATTACTATATAAATTCTTATTAAATTATTTAATCTACTTTTTTTTTATGGTCTTAAACTCTTTCTCTCCTCTTGCTAAAAGTGGTATTTTACTTACTTTAGGGCTTTCAATATTTGGATTTGCTGACAATCTAACTTTGCTAGTATCTGACGAAGTAAGTGTTGGACAATTCCATTTTTCCAGATCATTAAGTGCTATAATAATTGTTACTATATTTGCTTATTTTAGTAGAACTCATCTGCGTATAAAAAATTGGTTGGCAATCGTTTTTCGAACATTTTTTAATGTCATTTCTATGATATTATTTTTTTCTGTTATACCAATGATGCCAATTGCGGAGGCTGGAGCCGGATTATTCACATCACCAATTTTTGTTTTAATTTTCTCTTTTTTATTTTTAAAGGAAAATATATCTAAGAGACAATTTTTTGCATTTTCATTAGGAATTCTAGGTGTTTATTTGATTATTGGAAGAAATTTAGAACCTACAATTTACCACTTTTTTCCTATTTTAGCAGGTGCAACTTATGCGGTAGGTGCAATAATAACAAATAAATATCTCCAAGAAGAAGAACCACTTTCAATTCTACTTTGTTTTTTGTTTTCTATTGGTTTAATTGGTTTATTCATTTCATTATTTTTTACATTTTATCCTGTTAATCAAACTATTTTTGAAAAAGCTCCTTTTATTTACAGACCTTGGCAAAATCAAAATTTATATTTTTGGATAATTATGATTTTTCTTGGTTTGCTATCCTCAGTTGCAATTTATTTAATTATAAAGGCATATCAAATATCTAAACCAACTTATGCAGCTATTTATGAGTATACATATTTAATATCTGCTGGTTTTTTTAGTTGGTTGATTTGGGGAATTTTTCCAAATTTTTATGGCTTTATTGGAATAATTTCGATTATAATTGCTGGTATTATAATTATAATGGGTAATTCAAAAAAAAATAATAACTTTAAAAAATTATCAGGAATAAAGGATAAATAATGAGTGAATCTAAACTAATGAGTTATATTACATCAGATTTTGCAACAAAAAGTGATATGAGAGTTGGAGCTGAAGAATGGCAAGAAATAATACAACAAATGCTTCCTAAATTTAAAAAAGCAGGTGCAATCAGACAAACTGTAAGTCAAATATGGAATAAAGAAGGTGTTTTTAGATTAGGAAATATGTGGGAATACAAAGACGAAAAAGCATTTATAGCTTGTCAAAACTTATTTAGAGAAGCAGAAATGAAATTTGAACAAAAAGCAAAAATTACTGTTAAGAATTTCTCAAATCGTGGAATAATACTCTATGATGTAGTTTTATAATTTTCTACTTCTTTTTTTACAATTCACTTATTACAGTATTCTGAAGCATTCATTTTATGATACTCAATATTAGGATATTGAATTTCAATTGGATCAGGATCAACTATTTCAATTGGAATATTTTTTTCAATAGCAATTTCTAAAGCAATATTAGTAATATTTACACTAAAAGACGTACCCATGAATACCATTTTTGAACAATTTTCCATCCAAGATAATGATTCATTAAATCTAAAATTCTCTGTATAAATTTCATCAAAAAGTAAAACTAAAGGTTTATATGATACACCTTTTTCTGGAGTATATTCAGAATTTTTTTTGCATCGTCTATTGTTGCATGAGATAAATTTATTCTAAATACATCTGTACCTCCAACAATCATTTTATTGATCATAGAAGAAGAGCAAGATGCTGGTCCAATAGTTGCAATTATTTTTGTTCTTTTTTTCATTTATTATCTAAACCAAGCTTTGAGAGTATTGGCATATTACTACCTTCGAAAAACTTCATTAAAGCACCTCCGCCCGTTGATAAAAAAGAAAACTGATCATTTAATCCTAATTTCTCTATCACTGGTACTGTATCCCCACCACCGATTGCAGAAAAACAATCCGCATTGGCTATTATTT
>Ga0208624_1001594_pt1 | contig 10659 bp, 9 predicted proteins | sample Knorr_S23_td_DCM_FD_185607 | JGI IMG/M metagenome (GOLD analysis project Ga0208624, IMG submission 185607) | Marine microbial communities from Southern Atlantic Ocean transect - Knorr_S23_td_DCM_ad_71m_LV_A (SPAdes) (version 2) | ecosystem: Environmental > Aquatic > Marine > Oceanic | place...
CCAATTAATGAAATTTTTTTTCCCATAGCTTATTTCATTGTTGGCATTACAAATTCAGGATTTGATCTTATTCCAGAAGGCCACCTAGAAGTTATAGTTTTAAGTTTAGTATAAAATCTAACACCCTCAGGTCCGTGCATGTGCTGATCACCAAACAGTGACCTTTTCCATCCACCAAAGCTATGGAATGCCATAGGCACAGGTATTGGAATATTAATACCTACCATCCCAACTTTTATTTTGCTTGAAAAAGTCCTAGCAGCATCGCCATCTCTTGTAAAAATACTCACACCATTTCCATATTCGTGGTCATTTACTAGTTTTGAGGCCTCTTCAAAATCTTTAGCCCTTACAACTGATAGCACGGGTCCGAAAATTTCTTCTTTATAAATTCTCATATCTTTTTTTACATTATCAAATAAGCAGCCACCTATAAAAAAACCATTTTCATAGCCTTGAAGTTTTAAATTTCTTCCATCCACTACAAGTTTTGCTCCCTCTTTAACTCCAATATCAACATACCCTCTTACTTTTTGTAAATGTTCTTTTGTAATCAAAGGTCCCATTTCTGAATTTTTATCCATACCAGGCCCAACTTTTAAAACTTCAACTTTTTTTGAAAGTTTATCCACTAATCTATCACCAATATCTCCAACAGCTACTGCAACAGACTGTGCCATACATCTTTCTCCTGCAGATCCGTAAGCTGCTCCCATTAGACCATTCACAGCTTGATCTAAGTCACAATCTGGCATTACTACACAGTGATTTTTAGCTCCTCCCAATGCTTGTACTCTTTTTTCATTACGAGCTGCATTTTCGTAAATATATTTAGCTATTGGTGTTGAGCCGACAAAGCTAACAGCTTGAATATCTTTATTTTCTAAAATCGCATCAACGACTTCTTTATCTCCATTTACAACATTAAGCACCCCATCAGGTAATCCTGCTTCTGATAATAATTCAGCTAACTTAAATGAACATGATGGATCCTTTTCAGAAGGTTTAAGTATAAATGAATTTCCACAAGCAATTGCCATAGGAAACATCCACATAGGAACCATAGCAGGAAAATTAAATGGAGTTATTCCTGCACAAACACCTAATGGCTGTCGTATAGACCAACTGTCAACTTCAGATCCAACATTTTCTGTAAATTCACCTTTTAACATTTGAGGTATTCCACAAGCAAATTCGACAACTTCGAGACCTCTAGTTAGCGATCCCTTTGCATCTTCATAAACTTTACCGTGTTCAGAGACAATTAATTTAGCAATCTCTTCAGAATTTCTTTCTATTAATTCTTTAAATTTAAACATTACCCTAGCTCTTTGTAAGGGTGGTTTTAATGACCAACTTTCGAAAGCTTTTCTTGCTATATTAACAGTATTATTAAGATCTTCTTTTGAACCTAATATAACTTCAGATTCTTGCTCACCAGTAGCTGGATTAAAAACTTTTCCTTTTCTATTTGAATTACCCTTGTATGACTTACCATTTACAAAGTGCTGTATTAAGCTCATGATGAAATTATTTAATTAAGTAATTAGCTTGTTGCAAGCATTTTTTTTATAGATGCTATAGCTTTTGCTGGATTTAATCCTTTTGGACAAGCATTTGTACAATTCATTATGGTGTGACATCTATAAAGCTTTAGTTCATCTGCTACTTTTTTTAATCTCTCTTTTCTATCCTCATCCCTTGAATCTATTATCCATCTATAAGCTTGTAGCAATACTGCAGGTCCTAAATATTTATCACCATTCCACCAGTAGCTTGGACATGAAGTAGAACAACACGCACACATAATACATTCGTATAGTCCATCCAGTTTTGCTCTATCCTCTTTAGATTGTATATTTTCTTTATCGGATTTATTACTTGTATTTTTTAACCAAGGTTCAACAGATTCATATTGCTTGTATAAAGTGCTTAAATCCCCAATTAGATCTTTTAAAACTTTAAGATGTGGTAAAGGATAAATATTTATATCTCCTTTTATTTCAGCATGTGGCTTGGTGCATGCTAAGCCATTTTTTCCATCCATGTTCATTGCACAAGACCCACACACGCCATGTGCACATGATCTCCTGTAAGCTATAGAAGGATCTATTTCGTTCTTAATTTTATTTAGTAAATCTAATACTTTTGAGGGACAATTATCCATATCAACTTCATATGTATCTATCCGAGGGTTTTCTCCTGTCGATGGGTCCCATCTATATATATTAACCTTACGTAAATTTTTTGAGCCTGTTTTATCCTTATAATATTTGCCTTTTTGTATCTTGGAATTTTGAGGCAAACTTATTTGGACCATTAATATACTCTTTCTTGAGGTGGAAAATACTGGACGTCGTTTGTTAATGTTGATCTATGAACTGGTCTATAATCTATTTTTGTTTTAGTTCCATCACACCAAGATAATGTATGCTGCATATATTTACTATCATCTCTTTTAGGATAATCTTCTCTAGCATGTGCACCTCTGCTCTCTTTCCTATGATATGCGGAGTCCATTGTTGTAATTGCTTGTCTTATCAAGTTGTCAAATTCTAAAGTCTCAACTAAATCTGTGTTAAATATTAATGATTTATCTTTAACAGATAAATCATCCATTCCTTCATAAGGTTTTCTAATTTCATTGATACCTTCCTTAAGTGTTTTTTCTGTTCTAAATACTGCACATTTTGATTGCATGGTTTTTTGCATAGACAATCTTAATTCTGCTGTACTATTTGAACCACTTGAGTTTCTAAGTTTATCAAACCTTTCTAAACATTTATCAGTCTCTGATTGAGGAATTTCTTCGTGAGGTAATCCTGGTTTAACAAGCTCGGCTGCCCTTTTTGCTGCAGCCCTTCCAAAGACTACAAGATCAATCAATGAGTTCGATCCAAGTCTATTTGCTCCGTGAACTGATACACATGCTGCTTCTCCTATTGCCATCAGACCTGGCACCGTTTTTTCTGAACCATTAAGTGTTAAGACTTCAGCTTTATAATTGGTAGGAATTCCTCCCATATTGTAATGAACGGTTGGAACTACTGGAATTGGTTCCTTTGTTACATCTACATTTGCAAACAGCCTGGATGATTCTGAGATACCTGGTAATCTTTCTTCAATTACATTTTGATCTAAATGATCCAAGTGTAAATGAACATGATCTTTTTCTTTTCCTACACCTCTACCTTCATTAATTTCTACTGCAATAGATCGGCTAACAACATCTCTTGAGGCTAAGTCTTTGGCTTTTGGAGCATATCTCTCCATAAATCTTTCTCCCTTTGAATTTACTAAATATCCTCCTTCACCTCTTACACCTTCAGATATTAACGTACCATGTCCATATATACCTGTTGGATGAAACTGAACAAATTCCATATCTTGTAATGGAAGACCTGCTCTTAAAACCATAGCGTTTCCATCTCCTGTGCAAGTATGAGCAGATGTTGCTGAATAATAAACTTTTCCATAACCGCCAGTCGCTATAATTGTTATGTGTGACCTGAACCTATGTATTGTTCCATCATTTAAATTCCAAGCTATTAAACCTTTACATTCACCGTTTTTCATTAACAGATCAAGAGCAAAATATTCAATAAAAAATTCGGTGTTATGTTTTAATGCCTGACCATAAAGTGTGTGTAAAATTGCATGTCCTGTTCTGTCGGCTGCCGCACAAGTTCTTTGTACAGTTCCATTTCCATAATTTTTCGTCATTCCACCAAATGGCCTTTGATAAATTTTTCCATCCTCTGTTCTGCTAAATGGAACACCATATTTCTCTAATTCTAGAACAGCTCTAGGGGCTTCTTTACATAGATATTCTATGCAATCTTGATCTCCCAACCAATCTGCTCCCTTAACCGTATCATACATGTGCCATCTCCAATCATCTTCACCCATATTTCCTAATGCGGCAGATATACCTCCTTGCGCAGCAGATGTATGACTTCTTGTTGGAAAAACTTTTGATACACATGCTGTTTTTAATCCAGCTTCGCTTAGTCCAACAGCGGCTCTTAAACCTGAGCCACCTGCTCCAAGAACTACTACATCATATTCGTGATCAATAATTTTGTATGAACTCATAAATTTAAATTATAAATAATAATAAGTGTTAATAAAGGAATTAGTATAGCAAATAAATACAATATTTTGTTTGCGACATTTTTAATTTTCTGGTTTCCCATATAATCCTCGAAAATTTCACTTATAGTTAAAGCTGAAAAGAAATAAGAGACAACAAATAGTAGTGATATTAGGATTTTAGTTGGCTGACTTGTAAAAAACTCAACAACTTCAGCAAATGTCTTGTCATAAATTCCTGCTAATATAAAGGTAAACCAAATCATTAATGGAATTAAAATTACTGACGAAACTTTAATAAAAAGCCATTTCTTTGTTGAACTAACCATTTAAATTATAATCCTTCCTATCAAGTAAAATAATACAGTAAATATTAACGAAAAAATTATAACTAAAGAACCTGTTAAATTAGCCTTTTTTAAATCAAAACCATAACCCATGTCCCAAAAAAGATGCCTTAACTCACTAAGAGAGTGAAATGTAAAAGACCAGATTGTTGCAATAATAAAAAATTTACCTAAAAATGAATTAAAGAAATTGAAAATTATTTCATAATTTTCCTCGCCTAATAATAAAGATCCAAGCCAAAGAAAAATTAAAGTAAGGATAAAAATATTAATTACTCCAGTAATTCTATGTCCAATTGAAACAAGTGATGAGATATGCCATCTGTAAATTTGAATATGAGGAGATATAGGATTTTTATTTTCCATAAAAATTATTTTCTATTAAAGTTTCTGCTATTTCAACAGCATTTAAGGCAGCACCTTTTAATAAATTATCTGATACTATCCACATATTTATAGAGTTCTCTTGAGAAGAGTCATGACGTATTCTAGATATAAAAGTCTCAAATTTATTTTCAGCTTCAACAGGAGTTATATATCCTCCATCTTTGTGCTCATCGACAACTATACATCCTGGTGATGATGATAAAACTTTTTTAATCTCTTCAATTTTAGGTTTTTTATGAAATTCTATATTTATGCTTATAGAATGTGATACTAAAACAGGAATTCTTACACATGTAGAGGTGACATTAATTTTTTTATCTAAAATTTTTTTTATCTCATCATGATTTTTTTGCTCCTCTTTAGTGCTACCATTTTCTAGAAAGCTATCGATGTGTGGAATTGCATTGAATGCAATTTGTTTTGTGAAATTTTTTGATTGAACATTTTTATTTTCTAAGATTTCTTTAGTTTGAGATAAAAGCTCATCCATTCCAGCTTTTCCTGCTCCAGATACAGATTGGTAAGTCGATGCAACTATTCTTTTTACATTGTACAAATCATGTAAAGGTTTTAGTGCTACAACAATAGGTATAACTGAGCAATTTGCGTTAGCAATAATGTTTTTATTTTTAAATTTTGATAGCTCTTTTGAATTAACCTCTGGCACAATTAAAGGAATATCTGAATCTTTTCTAAAGAATTTTGAGTTATCTATCACTATTGTTTTATTTGCTGCTATTGGAGCCCATTTCTCTGCAACAGCACTTCCAGCTGCAAAAAAAGCTATCTTTACTTTTGAAAAATCAAATTTTTCCAAATCTTCGACTGTATGTTCTTTACCTAAAAAATTTATTTTTTTTCCTGAGCTTTTTGATGAAGCTACTAAGAAAGCCTCCGTTACAGAAAAATTTTTTTTTTCAAGTACCTCTATTAGTTTTCTTCCAACGTTACCGGTTGCCCCAACTATTGCTATATTCATGATGATTTAAAATTTATACTAAATGAAAGGTAAATCACAGAGTTTTCCCGTGCAATCTTTTCCATTTATGTTGATTAAGATTTCTTGAGAGTCGTTAAAATATGGTTCATTAATCATTGCTATTCCGATAACTTGCTTAAAAGATGGATTATATGTTCCAGATCTTAATTCACCAATCAGATTTTTTGTTTTATCATACATGTTTATCGAACTATTAACTGCGATTTGATCAGCATCAATTTTTACTCCCATTAATTTTCTTTTAATTCCATCGGCCTTAACTTTTTTTAATTCCTCTTTCCCTAGAAACTCAACATTGGTATCTAGATTTACATATTTATCAAACCCACACTCTAAAGGATTATCACCGATATCGATATCGTTACCATATGATAATAAAGAACTTTCAATTCTCTCTATTAAATTTGGACAACCAGGTTTCAAATTAAATTCATCTCCCTGTTCAAATAATTTATCATATAATGCTAGTCCTGCCTTTTCATGTTCCATATATACCTCAAAACCACCTTGTTTAGACCATCCGGATCTTGCAATTAAGTGTTTTGCACCACCAAATTCAAAGTAATCAAAACCAAAAAATTTTAATTCTCCAATCTTTGGTCCTAATACTTTTTTCATTAAGTCAAAAGATTTTGGTCCTTGAACAGAAAAAATATCAACCTTTGCCTCAAATACATTCACATCATAACCTTTTCCTATTGCTAAACCTTTTGCAAACAATTCTAAATCAGAGTCCGATAAAGAAATCCACCATCTATCCTCTGCTAATTTAAGAATTACTGGATCGCTTATTAATTTTGCATTATTGTCAATTATAGGAGCATAATAACACCTTCCTACTTTAGCTTTTGAAAGGTCTCTACAAGTAATAAGCTGAACTAGTTTAGCTGAATCTTTTCCATTAATTTCGGTTTGTCTCTGCACTGAGACATCCCAAACCTGAACGTGATTTTTTAAATGATGATATGCCTCCTCTAAAGAATCTTCAAATTTTGTAGGTAAAAGCATGTGGTTGTAAACTGTGTATGCAGTAACACCTTGTTTCTCAATTCTTGAGGTATAAGGTGTTCCTCTTAATCTCCTTGATTTTGATACAAAATAATTTTTCATTTATTTATAAACTCCAAAACAGATTTTCTCATTTCAAAAGCCTTTTCAAATATAATCATATGACCACAATTATTTATAATTTTTACTTCAGAATTTTTTATTGTCTCAGCCATTTTGTTTCCAATTTTTAGAGGAACCATTTTGTCCAAGTCTCCAAATATACATAAAGTAGGACAAATAATTTTTTCTAAAGATTCTTTACCGGTTTTATAATTGTTACAAGCATTTAAGTCCACATACAAAATTTCTCTAATTTCTCTAGTGGAATTAATTATTTTTTTTACAGGGTTGCCTCCTATAAACGCCTTTGAACCCTCATAACCCCACTTCATCATTAATAAAATTGCTTTTTCATCTCCAGCATAAGCTAGGTCTAAAAGATCTTGGTTTACTGGTAATTTATAAGAACCAGCAACTAAAATGAGCTTTTCTGTTAAATCTGGATAACGCGACGCAAAATCAATTCCTACAAGACAACCTTGTGAATGACCTACAAAGTTAATTTTATTTAATTTTAAATTTTTTATCAAATCACTTACCCAATCTGATATTTTTTCGATCGACTCAATGGCAGGTCCATCTGAATTTCCATGTCCTGGCAAGTCTACAGATAAAACATTATACCCATTTGTAATATAGAATTGCTCATGCAATGACCAAACGATGTGACTAAGACCACTGCCGTGCATAAGTAATATTGATGATTTGGTAGGATCTATATCTCTGCCACCAGTTGAGATGAAAACATCTTTATCATTGATGTTTATATTCAGCTTAACTCCTTAGCCTTTTTTCTTAATTCAAACTTTTGGATTTTTCCTGTTGAGGTTTTTGGTAATTCACAAAATTCAATTTTTTTTGGTACTTTAAAGTTAGCTAATGTTTCCTTACAGAAATCTATTAGCTCTTTTTCTGTGGTAGATTTATCTTTTACAGCCTCAATAAATGCACACGGTACTTCACCCCATTTTTCATCAGGTTTAGCGACTACAGCTGCAATTGATACTGAAGGGTGTTTTGCTAAAGTATTTTCTATTTCGATTGAAGAAATATTTTCACCGCCAGATATAATAATATCTTTTGATCTGTCTTGAATTTTTATATAGCCATCAGGATGCATTACCGCCAAATCTCCTGAGTGAAACCATCCATCTTTCATAGCTTTATCAGTTGCATCTTTGTCCTTGTAATACCCTTTCATGACTACATTTCCTTTGATCATTATCTCACCCATGGTTTTTCCATCTCTTGGAACTGGCTTCATTGACTCTGGATCTATCACCGAGACCCCCTCGGTATTAGGGTATCTAACACCTTGTCTAGCTTTAATCTCATTAACTTTATCTTCATCCAGTGAATTCCAATCATCATTCCACGCACATTGGGTAATATGACCATATGTTTCCGTTAAGCCATATACATGCATAACTTCAAAACCTAGACTTTTCATTTTTTTAAAAATTATACTTGGTGGAGGAGCGCCTGCAGTAAGAACATATACTTTATGTTTTAACTCTTTTCTGTCACTTTCAGAAGCACCCGTAATCATATTAAGTACGATTGGAGCCCCTCCAAAGTGAGTTACTTTATAAGTCTCAATTAATTCAAAAATTTTTTTTATATCTATATTTCTTAAACAAATCGTTTTTCCATTCAACATTGGAACAGTCCAAGGGTAACACCACCCATTACAATGAAACATAGGGACAACACAAAGAAATACTAATCTATTTGGCATGTTCCATGCTACAGCACTTCCTGTTGCCATTAAATATGAACCTCTATGATGATAAACTACACCTTTTGGATTACCCGTTGTGCCTGAAGTGTAACTTAATGAAATTGCCTGCCATTCATCATCTGGTCTCTTCCATACATAGTCTGTGTCACCAGTTTTTAAGAATTCCTCGTATTCTAAATCTCCAATTTTACCTAGCTTTGATTGATCAGCATGCTTGTCAAAAATATCAATTATTTTGATCTCTTTTTTAATATTAGATAAAGCTTTTTTTACAACTTCATGAAACTGTCTATCTACAATTAATACCTTAGCATCACTATGTTCCAAAATATAACTTACTGTTTTAGAATCTAATCTAATATTAATTGTATTAAGAACAGCACCTGTCATAGGAACCGAATAATGTGCTTCAAATATTTCTGGAGTATTACATGCCATGACGGATACTGTATCTCCTTTAGTAATTCCAATTTTTTCAAGAGCGCTCGCAAATTGAGTACATCTTTTGTAAATATCAAGCCAAGTGTATTTTCTATCTTCGTAAACTAGTGCCTCATAATTTGGATAAATGTCTTTTGCTCTCTCTAGAAATGTTAAAGGTGTCAAAGGAACAAAATTTGCAGGATTTTTGTCCAAATTTTTTTCAAAACTACTCATTTTAATTGAATTTAAAATCCATTATATATCTACTTCCACTCATGGCAGATATGCAATGTGTGTCAATTCTTGGTAATACCCTTTGAAAAAAAAAGCGAGCGGTTTGTATTTTATCCTCATAAAATTCTTTATTATTATCATAATCATTGAAACTTACCTCAAGGACTTTAATCCAAGAGTGACCTACCGCAATAAGACCTAATACTTTTAAATAGTCATTACATGCTGCATTTGCATCATCCTTAGAGTTTTCAACTTTATCTTTTATCCATGTGGTAAATGAAATTAATTTATCTAAGTATATATTTAAGTCTTTAATAAATGGTGACAGCTTTTCATTATTATTTTCTAAGTCTTTTTTAATCATTTTTATATATCTATCGATAATATCTCCATTTTTGTTAACTAATTTTCTAAAGACCAAATCAATTGCTTGAACAGAGTTTGTGCCCTCATAAATTGGTGTGATTCTATTGTCTCTATATAATTGTTCTATACCTTGGTCTTTAGTATAACCATATCCACCAAATATTTGCATTGCCTCACTTGTAATTTCAGACCCCATATCTGTAAACAAAGCTTTGACGACAGGTGTCATCAAAGAAACATAATCTGCAGCCTCTTGCTTAACTTCCTCAATATTATGGTTCAAACTAACTTCTGTTTGCTGTGATAACCAAAAACATAATGCTCTCTCACCCTCTATTATTGACTTCATATTTAAAAGAGATCTTCTTATGTCTGCATGCTCAATTATAAAATCTGCAGAACCATTAGATGAATTATTTTTGTTACTTTTCCCTTGTTTCCTTTCTTTAGAATAAATTAATGAGTTTTGATAAGCGATTTCAGATATACCAAGTCCCTGAATTCCAACAACAATTCTCTCCAAGTTCATCATTGTAAACATAGAATTTAATCCCTTATTTTTTGGACCTATCATATAACCTGTAGCCTCATCAAAATTTAATACACATGTAGCTGAACCTTTTATACCCATTTTACTTTCTATAGATCCTGTACTAATTCCATTTCTTGGACCTAAAGATCCATCCTCGTTGACTACAAATTTAGGTACCAGAAAAAGGCTTATACCTCTTGTTCCTGACGGTGAGTCGGATGACCTAGCAATAACTAGGTGAATAATATTTTCTGTTAAATCATGATCGCCAGAAGTGATAAAAATTTTTTGGCCAGTTAGTTTATAAGTTCCATCACTTTGTTCTACAGCTTTTGTTTTTAGTAAACCTAAATCTGTACCACAAACTGGTTCTGTTAAACACATTGTACCACTCCATTTACCTTCAACCATCTTTGGTAAAAAC
>Ga0208624_1001595_pt1 | contig 10659 bp, 10 predicted proteins | sample Knorr_S23_td_DCM_FD_185607 | JGI IMG/M metagenome (GOLD analysis project Ga0208624, IMG submission 185607) | Marine microbial communities from Southern Atlantic Ocean transect - Knorr_S23_td_DCM_ad_71m_LV_A (SPAdes) (version 2) | ecosystem: Environmental > Aquatic > Marine > Oceanic | place...
AAAATCCAAAATTAATTTGTACACTGAGGGGCTTTCAAATGATGAAATTAAAAATGCATTTATGTTTAATGTTTCAAACCCTCAAAATTTTGTAGATAGTATAGTTAAAAAAAATAAAAATATAAGAGGATGTGTTCTTCCTGAAGGACCAATTACAATTCCTGTATTAAAAAACAATTAAAAAAATTAATTTTTAAGGTAAAATATATGTATATTATTATTATTGGAGCAAAATCATGATATTAAAAAATAATAAATATAATGTAATTGGTACTAGACCTATAAGGCATGACGGGCTAGAAAAGGTTACAGGAAAAGCTGTCTACAGTGCTGATGTACAGCTTCCAAATATGTCCTATGGTGCAATTTTAAGAAGCCCTTACGCTCATGCAAGAATTGTTTCGATTGATACTTCTGAAGCTGAAAAGCTTAGCGGTGTTTTTGGTGTAATCACTGGCAAAGACTTCCAAACTGGAATTGATAAAGATATTGAAATTGGTGAAGGAATTGCCAATTTTAAATGGGATAGCATGAACATAATGGCTAGAGATAAAGTTGTATATGTTGGTCATGCTGTGGCTGCAGTAGCTGCCAAAGATAGGAATACAGGCCTTGAAGCTTTAAAAAGAATTAAGGTTGATTATGAAGAATTAACTCCTGTATTGAGTGTCGATGAAGCAGTAAAAAAAGACTCCATCGTAATTCAAGATGATTTTAAGGGTGTTGAGATTAATGGCGAAATGTCTTCTAAAAATGTCGCTGATTATTTTCAATTCAATTTTGGCGATACTGAAAAAGGTTTTAGTGAATCTGATTATGTAATTGAAAAAGAATATACCATGCCTATGGTTCATCAAGGATACATTGAACCTCACGTTGCTGTTGCACAATGGGGAGAAGATGGAAGATTGACTTTGTGGACATCAACTCAAGGTGCTTTTCCTGTAAGAACACAAACTGCAGGAATTTTAGGGATGCCTGAATCAAGGGTAAGGGTCATGCCTGCAGAAATTGGTGGCGGTTTTGGAGGAAAAACAAGAGTTTATTTAACTCCTCTAGCAGCAATGCTTTCTAAAAAATCTAATAGACCTGTAAAAATGGTTATGGACAGGTCATCGGTGTTCGATGCAACTGGCCCTGCACCTGGTGGAAAAATTAAAATTAAAATAGGTGTTACTAATGATATGAAAATCAAATCCGCATACTCTGATCTTAGGCTTGAGGGTGGAGCATTCGGTGGATCAGCTGTAGGTGCATCTGCAAAATGTGTATTTGCTTGTTACGATATTGAGAATACTAGAATAGATGGATACGATCTTGTTGTTAATAAGCCCAAATCTGCGGCTTACAGAGCACCAGGATCTCCTCAAGTTTCATTTGCAATGGAGGTCACAATTGATGAAATATGCAGTAAAAATGGTTGGGATCCACTAGAATTTAGGATTAAAAATGCTTCAAAAGAAGGAACAAGAAGAGGAGATGGACCTAAGTTTCCAAAAATAGGAAACATTGATGTCCTTGATGCTGTAGGTGAGTCTGATCATTGGAATAGTGAAAAACCAAAATCAAAAAAAGGTAAATTAGTTGGAAGAGGAATTGCGAGTGGATACTGGATGAATGGAGGTGGAAAATCTTCAGTGACTATATCATTAAATGATGACGGAACTGTGACTCTTCTTGAAGGAAGTTCAGATATTGGTGGATCAAGGCCTAGTATTGCAATGCAGGCAGCTGAAATATTGGGTCTAGATGCGACCGAAATGTTTCCGAGAATTCCTGATACTGATGGTGTAGGATATAACGGAATGACAGGTGGCAGCAGAACTACTTTCGCAACTGGATGGGCTGCAGTAAATGCGGCTCGAAATATGATAAAAGAGCTAAAAAATAGACTCAGCATGATTTGGGAAATTGAAATTGAACAAATAGCATTCAATAATGGAAATTTCTCGTCCAAAGCAGATTCAGAATTATCAATAAATATTCGAGATTTAGCTAAGAAGCTAGACGGTACAGGAGGGGCAGTTAGTGCTGTTGGTTCCGTAGATTTAGACTCAAGTACTCATGGATTTGGAACGCATATCGTCGACTTAGAGATAGACCCTGAAACAGGAAAAACTGACATTATCAAATACACCGCAGTACAAGATGTTGGACGAGCAATTCATCCATCTTACGTAGAAGGTCAAATTCAAGGTGGAGCAGCTCAAGGAATTGGTTGGGCTCTAAATGAAGAATATTACATTGACGACAAAGGTAAAATGTTAAACTCAAGTTATCTTGACTACAGGATGCCCACTGCTCTAGATCTACCAATGATTGACACAATACTTGTTGAGAATGAAAATCCAGAACAACCTTTTGGTGTTAGAGGCGTAGGAGAAGTTCCTATCTGTCCTCCACTAGGTGCGATATCAAATGCAATAAAAGATGCATTAGGAATTAGATTAAATGACCTTCCGATGAAACCATCTGTTATACTAAAGGCCTTATCTAAAAAATAAGGGGGTTTAATGCATTTAGGTGCAGCATCAATGATCGGAGCCACAGGTTCGAACGGATCAAATAATGGTGTGCCTGAAAATTTTGATGTACTGACCTATACAGATTATGATTTAAGTGAAGTCTCATCTATTGGCTATACTGTTCACAACCTTGTTGTAAATGACCCATCTATTTTTACCTCAGACGATATTCAAAGGATCAAAGAAAGCTTCCATAATAATTCCTTAATTATTGGCCAAACAAATGGCAGATATGGAGGAGATCTAGTTAACCCAGATCAAAGAATTAGAGATAAATGCATTAACTTTGTTAAAGATATGTGTGTATTAACCTCAAAGCTTGGTGCCCCAAACACATATCTTAGACCAGGAAGTATAAATCCTAATGGACCTTGGCTTCCTCATCCTGAAAACCATACTGACAAAGTGTTTGATAGGCTCATCGATTCTACAAAGAAAATAATTTCGGTTGCTGAAAACGAAGGAGTAAAACTTTCACTCGAAGGTGGCTATGTATCTCCAATTTTTTCTGCAAAAAGAACAAAGGAATTTATTGATGCAGTTGGTTCAAAAAATTTGGGATTTAACCAAGATCCAGTAAATTTTATATCTAGCATTGAGCAAGCATATAATACTAAAGAATTCCTTGAAGATTTTTTCACTTTACTTGGAGAATATACCTTGGGAGCTCACCTAAAAGACTTTAAGATTATTGATACATTGTTGTTAAGGTTTGAAGAAGAGTTTCTAGGCAGCGGAATGATGGATCAGGTATATTTCCTAAAAAGAATGCATGAAATCTGCCCTGATGCGCATATTCTAGTTGAACACATTCCTAGAGATAAATTTGAACCTTCATTTCATGAAACTATAAAATATTCTAACGATGCTGGAATTAAATGGGAGAGTTATTAAAAATGAAATTAGACCTTTCTAAAAAAAATATTTTAATTACTGGTGCTGCCACGGGCATGGGAAGAGCATCTTCACTTGAATTAGCTAAGCATGGTGCAAACTTATCAATTGTTGATATAAATTCAGAAGGATTAAATGAAGTTTCAGAAAAATTAAAATCTTTAAATGCAAATTTCATATCACATTTAATTGATGTAACTTCAATAAATGAAACAGAAGAAAAAATAAGACAAATTGAAGAGTGGTTCGATGGGGGCATAAATTGCTTAGTGCATTTTGCAGGTGCATTAGAAGGATCAGTTGTCGATATTGATGAATTAACTCCTGAAACATGGCACAGGATAATAAACATAAATCTTAATGGCACTTATAATGTAACAAGGTCAGTTGCTAAGCACATGAAAAAAAGGAAATCAGGTGTAATATTATTAACTTCGTCAGGGGCAGGCGTAAATGGTCCTGGCTCATCTGCACCATATAGTTCGAGTAAAGGTGGCACACACGGCCTTACCTTACATTTACAAGAATATTTATCGAACAAAGGAATTAGAATTCATGATATTTTGCCTGGCAGTATAAGATCTCCACTGAAAGAGGGCCAACTCAATGAAGCTTTGAAGAATACCGGAGATAAGGAAGGATTTTCGACACAAAATAATGAACTTGGAAATCCAGAAGGAGTGGCTAAGATTGTTGCATTTATAATTAGCGATGAAGCAGATTATCTAAGAGGAAGTATAATAACAAGATGAGTTTTAAACCTTTAAATTTAAAAATAATACATGAAGTTCAACACCATAAATGTAATGGTAAGTGCACTGGTAAAAATGGAAATGATGGCTATTGCTATCATGAAAATGGCACAAAACATAAAGTTGGTTTATGCAAAAGGAAGCATAAAGTATGAAAATAAAAAGTGTAAAAGCTGTAAAAAATAATTACCCAAAAATACCTCAGAAAACCAAACCAAAAAAAAATGATAAATATGCTGGAAAAATAGCTACAGGAGCACCCATGTCCACTTCTTTGGGTGGAAGATATTTCCACAAGAATGATTGGTGGGATAAAGCATTGATGAAAGGTGTTGGGGCAGGTATCGAAAGAGATGTAGGTTGTATTATCGAATCAGAGGATGGCAGCTGGGGATTTGGTTTTTCAGATAGAGGAAGAATTACTGCATCTATAATTGATGATTATTTAGCACCTAATTTAGTTGGTAGAAGTATATTTGAGACAGAAAAAATATATGACATGATGACAAGAATTCTTTCACCAGTTGGATCAAATTCTTTTTCGTCACGAGCTATAAGTGCTGTTGATTTAGCTCTTTGGGACTTAAAAGGAAAAGTTCTCAAAAAGCCAGTATATGAATTATTAGGGGGATCAGTTATTGAAAAATTACCCCTTTATGCAAGTTCAAATAATACTGAGTGGCTAAAAGAGTTAGGATTTAAAAATTTCAAAAGATTCATTTCTTATGGCCCTAGAGATGGAATAGATGGATTAAAAAAAACTGAAGATGAAATTGCAAAAACACGAGAACTAATTGGCTACGAATCTGACTTGATGCTTGATTGTTGGCTAAGCATGGACATTGAGACGACTGTAAAATTATCTCAATTGCTTAAACCATATAAATTAAAATGGATTGAAGACGCTCTTATATCTGAAAGTATTAATCAATATGAAGTTCTAAGAAAAAGAATTCCAAATGAAACTCTTTCAACTGGAGAGCATTGGTATGGTGTATATCCATTTTTTCATGCAGCTTCAAAAGGTATTATAGATATTTTACAACCAGATATTACATGGGTTGGTGGATTGTCTGCAATTATAAAAATAGTTCATATTGCAGAAGCTGCAGGGATTGATGTAATACTACACGGAGGAGGAGGTTCAGTATTTGGTCAGCATGCTTCTTATGGATTAACAGGTATCTCAATGATTGAATGCTCTGGGCCAGTAATAACGCCAATAGGAGTGCCATTAGAAGAAAAAGAAAGGTTTCCTGGAACTCCAATTCCCAAAAATGGAACAATTATTCCTTCAAATGCACCTGGCTTTGGGCTTGAAATTAAAAGAGAGTGGTTTCCAGATTTTAATTAACAACCCTTATTTGGTTGTAAGGTATTTTGATTTCAGCTTTATCAAAAGCTTGTTTTATTTCTCTTATAAGCTTGGTCCTAACATCCCATTGTTTGCCAGGCAAAGTTACACCAACAAATTTTAGCTTTACTCCTGAGTCAGTAAAAGAAGTAATTGTAAATACTTTTGGCGTTTCTTTAATAAATTTTCCTACGTCTAGGTCATTTGATATTTTTGATCCAATTTCGTTTAGTATTTTTATTGTATTCTCTAAATCTTCTTCGTAAGAAACATATATTTCAATGTTTACTCTTGACCATTGGCTAGTTAAATTTGTGATTATATCAGTTGAACCATTTGGAATAATATGTAAAGCTCCATCTAAATCCCTTACAAGGATTCTTCTTAGATTTAAATCTTCAACAAGACCTGCCCTGCCATTAATTTTTACAATATCGCCTTTTCTTAATTGATTTTCAGCAATAATTAGCATTCCTTGAATTACATCTTTTACCAAGCTTTGAGAACCAAGACCTAATGCAATTCCAAGTATTGAAATACCTGCAACTAGAGAAGTAACTGGTACACCAAGAATAGATAATATTGTTAATAATGCTATTAATACTACAAATATTCTTAAAACACTTCTAATAACAATTGCAAAAGTTTCGACTCTTTTTTCGTTTTCCTTTGCTACATCATCTGATCTTTTACTCGAATTTAAATATAACTTTATTAAATTAGGCATAATAGTGCCTGCAATTCTTAAAGAAATGTAAGCAAGTATTAAAACAATAAGAATTGGAACTCCATTTGAAATAATCAATTTGTAGGAAGCTCCTAAAGCCCAGTTGAATCCTTCTTCACTTTCACCAATATTAAGTATAGAAAGTATTCCAAAAAAGCTAGGAATTCCGACAACTACAAGTGCAATAATAATTACGCTTATATTTTTTACATTATCTATTATTTTTTTTGAACTAGGGTCACTTATTTTTTCAGAATCAATTCCAACTAACTTTAAACCCTTAAAAATTAACAACGATATCGCCCAAACACCAACAATTCCAGCAACTCCCACAAGTATTAACCATACCCCTTTTTCAAGAAACCATATATTAAAAGTATTTTCCATATAATTATCTTAATTTTGCTCTTTTCCCATACTGAACATAAAAAAAATGTAAAATAGCATGATGAAATTTATTTTAGAAAATAAAAAGGGGCTGCTCTTATGTGTTTCTATATCAATAGTGAGTTATATTTTCCAATATATTCAAACATTAATATTTGAATCAAAAATTTTTGATGTTTTAATCATTTCTTTAATAGTAGGTATATTGATAAAAAATATTCCAAAAAATATTCCTAATTTTTTTTCAAGAGAAGACAATGCTCCAAAGTTTGTTTCTAAAAATTTACTAGAATTTGCAGTTATTCTTTTAGGATTTAATATAAATTTTTCTATAGTTAAAGAGAGCGGACTATCATTGATATCAATATCAGTAATTTCTGTATTTTTGGGTATGGCTCTAATATTTTTACTTTGTAAAACTATTTTAAAGCTTGATAAAACTGTATCAATATTGGTAGCTACTGGAAATTCTATTTGTGGGAATTCTGCAATTGCTGCAATGGCTTCAGTTATAAAATCTCCTCCAAATCTTGTTGCCTCAGCTATAAGTTTCAGTGCAGCAATTGGTTTAATTCAGGTCATTTTCCTGCCTTTACTATTCACTGCTTTGTCTATAACCGAATTCCAATATGGAGTAATAGCTGGATTATCAGTATATGCTGTGCCCCAAGTAGTTGCTGCTTCATTTGTTGTTGGAAATGAAGCAGGGTTAATTGCGACCCAAGTTAAACTTTTAAGAGTATTGATGCTGGGGCCATTAATATTAATTGTCGGATTATTTTTCAACAAAGAAGGCACAGATTTGTTTTCAAAAAATAAGATTGGGACCTACATACCATGGTTTGTAGTTGGTTTTATTTTTGCATCTATAATTGGTTCAACAAATATGCTTTCTGAAAACATAATTAATATTCTAAATAATATTAGTAAAGTATTATTTTCTATATCTATGGCTGGTATTGGGTTAACAGTTGCTTTTAAAGACTTAAAAGTTTCTGCCCTAAAAATTTCATTTGCTGTCTTATCTTCATCATTATTAATGATAGGATTTGCAATTATAGGTATAGCATTATTTAGACTTTAGATTAATTCTTTCAATCTTAAACCTATTTCTGTTGGTGAATCAGCTATATATACACCTGCGGATTTTAAAGATTTAATTTTCTCTGAAGCTAAAGCTGACTTTCCAGTAATCACTGCTCCGGCATGACCCATCCTTCTTCCTTCGGGTGCCGTTTGGCCAACAATACTCGCAACGACCGGCTTTGAAATTGAGTTTTTAATCATTTGTGCTGCTGCCTGTTCTCTGGTGCCTCCAATTTCACCAATCATAACTATGGCTTCAGTGTTTTGATCTTCTTCAAACATTTCTAACACATCAACAAATGATGTTCCATGTAGTGGATCACCTCCTATTCCAACACATGCACTTTGGCCAATCCCAAGCATAGTCAATTGAACAATTGCCTCGTATGTTAAAGTTCCACTTCTTGAAACAACTCCTACTTTTCCATCAGTAACAATGCTTCCGGGAATTATTCCGACTTTTAATTTTTTTCTGGGTATTAAAAATCCTGGACAGTTAGGACCAATGAGCCTAACTTTTTTACCTTTAATATAATTGTTCACTTTTAACATATCATTCACAGGAATTCCCTCTGTAATACATACGACAGTCTCAATTCCAGCATCAACCTGTTCAATTATTGCATCAGAAGCAAATGGTGCAGGTACAAATATAAGCCCAATGTCAGGCGAAGTTTGACTTACAGCTTCATCAACGCTTCCAAAAATTGGTATTCCTTTAAAATTTTCACCAGCCTTTGTTGGGTGAACACCTGCAACAACCTCTGTCCCGAATTCAATACACTTTTCAGTTTGAAAACTTCCATCCCTTCCTAAGCCTTGAACTAAAACTTTGTTTGAATCTTTATTTAAAATATTTTTCATCTTCCTAACCTCTTGTTAATTTCTTCTGCCGCATTTGGTAAATCATCAGAAAAATAAATTTCCATACCTGATTCTTTCAAAATATTTTTAGCATCTTCTGAATTTGTTCCTCGGAGCACAACTACCATAGGAACAGATTTTTTATATTTTTTAAATCCTTCGATAATGCCTCTAGCAGCAATATCGCATCTTAATATCCCTCCAAAAAGATTAACTAAAATTAGCTTCACATCATCATCAGATGTAATTATGTTATATGCTTCCATTATCCTTTCTTCTGAAGCACTGCCACCTACATCTAAAAAGTTTGCAGGAAGTGCACCGGCCTTCATGGTTATGTCCATAGTTGCCATTGCTAGCCCAGCACCATTCACCATGCACCCAACTTCGCCACCACTTAATTTAATATATGCAAGGTCATTTTTTTGAGCATTGAGTTCAGACTTATTTATTTGTGCTTCATCAAATAACTTTACTAAGTCTTTATGCCTGAACAATGCATCATCATCAATTGTAATTTTTGCATCAAGAGCAACTAAATTATTTCCTTCTACAAGAGCAAGAGGATTGATCTCAATGAGCGTGCAATCATTCGATATAAAAATTCCATAAAGTTGATTAATAATTTTATAAAGTTGAGATGAAATTTCTTTATCAAATTTAAAAACACTTATCAGATTTCTAATTTTGTATGGCGAAGGCCCAATAAGTGGATCAACGTGAATTTTAATTATTTTATCTGGATATTTTTCTGCCACTTCTTCAATATTCATTCCCCCTTCAGTAGAAAAAATAATTACTGGACACTTGAAATCAAAATCCATTGTGACAGCTAAATAGTATTCTTTTAGAATGCTGGAAGCCTCTTCAATATATACTTCGTTGATTGGGAATTCAGTATCACCAGATTGAAAAGTTTTCAAAGATGAGCCTATCATATTGTCGGCATGCTCTGAAGCTTCATCAGGATTATTAGCGAGCTTTATACCTCCGGCCTTTCCCCTTCCACCCGCATGAACTTGTGCTTTCACAACACAATTTCCACCTAAGGAAAAAGCTATTTCTTGTGCCTCTTTACCAGATTTTGCAACCTTTCCATCTGGAATTGGAACTTCACTATTATTTAAAATTTCTTTTGCTTGATATTCGTGTAATTGCAATTTGTGACCTCAATTAAACTAAAAATAATTTTATAAAAAAAACAATGATCAATGTATAAATCCCTGCAACTATATCATCAAGCATAATGCCAAGGCTACCATTGAGCTTTTCTATTTTATTAATGCCCAGAAATTTTGTAATGTCAAAAAATCGAAATAGTAAAAAGGACATTATTATTAGAAATAATTGATCAGAAATAATTAGTGCAATCCACATTCCTGCGAACTCATCAATTACAACAAAGCTCGGATCTTTACTTTCAATTCCATCTTCTTCGAAGTTTATATTTAATGAAATGAAGCCAAGAAATAAAATTGGTACGAGAAGCAAAAGCCTAAAGATTAAATCTATATTTTCACCAATGAAAAAAATAATAAAACAAGGTAATAAACTGCAAAAAGTACCAGAACCTATTTTTATATAACCGATGCCTAGAACAGAATATATTGGTTTAAAAAATTTTATTTTCGGGAAAGATAAAATGATAATTTACCACCAAATTTTTTGATCACCAATTTCTTTAATTTCTTTATATTCCATGTCCCATAACCTACTAGAAAGATACCTTTCACCAGAATCAGCAATAATTAAAACAATATTTCCTTTTTCGATTTTTTTCGCAACTTTTACTGCTGCAGCTGTTACAGCACCACAAGACACGCCTGCGAAAACCCCGCATTTATCCATCAATTCCTTGGTCCAGTAAAATGATTCTTCTTCCCCTACGAGAATTCTAGAGTCCAATTTTTCCAAATCTAGTATAGGAGGAATGAAGCCATGTTCAATGCTCCTCAAAGCAGGTACAACTTCTTCCGGATGAGGGGCTGCTGCAACAATTTTTATTTTATCATTGTATTCTTTTAAAGCTTTTCCAACTCCCATCAAGGTTCCACCTGTACCAAGACCAGC
>Ga0208624_1001598_pt1 | contig 10651 bp, 8 predicted proteins | sample Knorr_S23_td_DCM_FD_185607 | JGI IMG/M metagenome (GOLD analysis project Ga0208624, IMG submission 185607) | Marine microbial communities from Southern Atlantic Ocean transect - Knorr_S23_td_DCM_ad_71m_LV_A (SPAdes) (version 2) | ecosystem: Environmental > Aquatic > Marine > Oceanic | place...
AAGCTACGGTGGAACGTGGTGGACACATCGTTCTCCAGGGATTCGTTCGGATAGTGACCTTCACACCTTCGGATATAGTTTTAAACCTTGGGTTGGACCGCCAATTGCCACCGCGAGTGAGATTCTCTCTTACATGGGAGAAGTTATAAAAGAAAACCGTTTAGAACAAAGTATTAGATATAAGCATCGGATATTGAGAGCAAATTGGTGTAATGCGGAAAAGCAGTGGTTTATCGAAGCAGAATGTCTCGAGAACAAAGAGCTGAAGCATTTTCGAGTTAATTTTTTATGGATGTGCCAAGGGTATTATCGGCACAATGAGGGCTATACGCCTAATTGGGACGGTGTTTCAGATTTTAAAGGTAGGATCGCGCACCCAGAAAATTGGCCAGGTGATTTAGATTATAAAGATAAGAAAGTTGTTGTCATTGGGTCAGGTGCAACGGCTGCAACAGTAGTTCCTGCTATGGCTAGTGGCGCAAAGCACGTTACTATGCTCCAGCGCACGCCGACGTTTTTTCGTACCGGACGTAACGCTATTGAAATTGCTGAAACTCTTCGAGAACTTAATATCGATGAGACCTGGATACATGAAATCACTCGACGCAAGATTATGCATGACCAAACAACATTCACAGCGCGGTGTCGTTCAGAACCTGAGGAAGTAAGAGATGAATTAATAGGAAATATAAGAGATTTGTTAGGTCCTGATTACGATGTTGAAAAGCATTTTACGCCTCCATATAGACCATGGCGCCAACGTATCGCCTTTGTTCCAGACGCAGATTTGTTTAAGTCTATAGCAGACGGCAAGGCGTCAGTGGTAACTTCGCAAATAGATAAATTTGTATCCGAGGGTATTCAGATGGAATCAGGTGAGATTTTGGAAGCTGATGTAATTGTCACTGCTACTGGCTTTAATATGAATGTAATGGGTGACATCGACTTTGCCATTGATAGTGTGCCATTAAATTTTCATGACACCATAACATATCGGGGAATGATGTTCACGGGTGTACCGAACTTGGCTTGGGTTTTTGGTTACTTTAGAGGAAGTTGGACGATAAGGAGCGAAATAATCGCAGGGTTCGTTTGCCGACTTCTAAATCATATGAAAAAGAATGGCGCAAAAAGTGTAGAGCCTGCATTGCGAAAGACCGAACAGGATATGGCCTTATTTGATTGGATGGATGACGAGGATTTTAATCCAAATTATCTTAAAAGGGCATTGCCATTATTGCCGCGCAGAGGCGATAGTTTTGAGTGGCGGCACACACAAGATCACTGGCGAGAACAGACGGAATTTCCTCTAATCGATCTGGACGACGAAGTTTTTATTTATCATGGCACAGATAACTCTGTTATGGCCGCTGAGTGAGTATTAAAGAATGAGCAATCTTTTAAAAATTTATATTTTATAAATTGAGTAAGAAAAATTAAAAGTGATCCTTATTGTAGGCGCTATAGAACATTGTAGGACCTACTGGCACGCTCACTCTCTGAGTATTATTAACGAAAGCGAGAAATTATGTTCCGTAATTTGACGGACAATACAAAGGGCGTTTTGTGCATGATAGCGGGAACGCTTGTGCTTACCAGCCAGGACGCAATAACAAAATGGATGACCGCAAAGTATCATGCGGGAGAAATTCTATTCTATCGAGGAATTTTCTCGTTCATTCCAATAATCTGCCTCATAATTATTGCCAAAAATTATAAGATAATTTTTACAAAGAATCTTAAGACCACGCTTTTGCGAGCATTCCTTGGAACAGCCACATCAATATTTGTAGTTCTATCTTTTATCCATTTGCCGTTAGCGACAGCTTTAGCAATAATCTTTCTAAGCCCAATCATGTTAACGGCATTATCTGGTCCGTTGTTAAAAGAGAAGGTTGGTTGGCGAAGATGGGTGGCTGTTTTCGTAGGTTTTTTAGGCGTACTTTTAATTATGCGACCCTCAGCTGGGGGAGACTATTTTTTATACGCCATCCCAATTATAACGGCGTTGCTAGCTACGTTTAGGGATTTAGTTACAAGAAGTATGAAAGGCGGTGACAGTTCGGCATCTATATTATTCTTTTCGATGGTTGCTGCCCTGATTACCGGAGCTTTAAGTTTGCCGGTTTTTGGCGCTAGTATGCCCAGCTTATATGACTTATTTTTGTTTGTAGCAGCAGGAACCATGGTTGGGTTAGCACATTTTCTACAAATTCAAGCTCTTTTATTTGCCTCTGCGAGTATCGTATCTCCATTTAAATATCTATCATTGGTATATGCTGCTTTAATTGGTTACTTCATTTGGGGTGATGTCCCGGATGAATGGAAAATATGTGGCGCTGCCCTTATTGTTGGAGCTGGAATTTTTATACTATACCGGGAGGGGCAGCAAAAAGCTGTCCGGTGATCAAATTATGACCAAAATGGATCTCTCTTTTACTTTACTAGCGTCTTTTCAAAACGGGAGCTTATAAAAGCGAGGATAGAAAATAATTAAAAAGGCTTAGCTAGCTTTGAATCATTTTGCATTTTTTTTGAAATTTTCTAGCTGCATTTTGCTGCCAGCTGTCATGCAGGCTAGATCTGAGGTGAGCATGACCATATCAAAGCCTCGCTCTGCCGCACCTACTGCAAACTCGCTACCCGCACAATGCATCACAGCCTTGATGCCATTATCATGTGCTGTTTTAAGTATTTTATTACAGGTTTCTATATGCAAAGGGTCTGGGTTATCACCTCTTGGTTCTAGGTCTAGGGCATAGGAAAGGTCGGAAGGCCCGATATAAACAGCATCAAGACCAGGCGTTGCGCAAATAGCTTCCAAATTTGCTAAACCTTCCTTGGTTTCGATCATTGCCATTACAATGATTTCCTCATTTGCTTTACTCGGATAGTCAGCTCCCCCGTATTGGGATGCGCGTACAGGGCCAAAAGAACGCATTCCATCGGGCGGGTAGCGGCAGGCGCTAACGGCTCTTGCTGCTTCTTCTGCATTATTTACAAGGGGTACAATTATACCATATGCGCCCAAATCGAGCGCCTTCATAATGGGGGCAGGATCATTCCATGCAACTCTTACGAATGGAACTGTATCTGTCTGGGAAATAGCTTGCAGCATGGGTAAAACGTCGCTCATTTCTGATGTGCCATGTTGCAAGTCTACGCAGAGTGCATCGAAACCCTGTCTTGCCATAACTTCTGCGGTCATACCGTGAGAAACGGATAGCCAACCTAATGTCGCACAATTTCCATTTTGCCAAATTTCTTTTATTTTATTTTCGCGCATGTGCCACCCCTAAAGCAATGTTGTTTATAAAATGCGATTGGACGATATAAATTATTATTTACTGTCGTTTAAATTTTATAGCCTCTAAATTGATGCCGCCAATATTTTGAAAACACCCAAATAGGCTATCATTATCTTTTCATAACTAAAATCAAAAACAATATATTTCAATGTTTGAACTTATTTTCTCTTTAAAATAGACGTGGTGGCTTTTTAAATCTTATACCTTAGGCGAAAGCTATTTAATGAAATGAATAGACAAAATGAAAAAGACATTTTTTAGAAAGTTAATCCTTTTCAAAATTACTTTATCTTGGTTAGTGGTCATTAGCGGCTCTGCCGAGAGTGCGAATTTGAGTGATATGCAATTAATTAATATGGCTCGCGATGAAGGAGTCGTATTTTTAATGCGCCATGCCTTAGCGCCGGGAATGGGAGATCCACAAAACTTTGATGTGAATGACTGCAAAACGCAAAGACTTTTGTCTGAGGAAGGCAGAATCCAGGCACGAATGGTTGGTGAAAAATTTCGTCAAAGTGGATTAAAAAGTGCTCGTGTTAAAAGCAGTCAGTGGTGTCGGTGTAAAGAAACGGCAAGGCTCCTTAACCTTGGTATCGTAGAAGAAATTCAATTTTTAAACTCGTTTTTCGATACGCCGGAAAGAGAGGGGCCTCAGACTACTGCACTTCGCAAATGGTTATTTCATCAGGCTTCCTCAAGTGGACTGATTTTGGTCACGCATCAAGTGAATATCACTGCTTTGACTGGAGTTGTTCCATCATCTGGAGAGTTAGTTGTCATACGGTTGAAGAAACCTTTCGCGATAGAGGTTGTTGGGACGATTGATACAAAATACTAAGAGAGGAATAATAGGAAAATCCTTGTTATTCTGAATTCTATAAGAAATTCTCTAAAACATGATTCCATGTTTAAATGCTATTCACTAACCTGGTCTACATTATTGACGTGATTGTTTCCGTTGTGTCTGCTTCCTGTGCAGGCTTGTCCCAACGTATCCGATTAATGCGCGGAAAGCGAAGGGCTATGCCAGATTTGTGACGCGAACTTGCATGCGCACTGTCGAACGCGAGTTCTACAACCAACTCCTTCCTGACTTCTCTAACGGGACCAAATCGGTTCAGCGTGTTGCCTCGAACCCATTTATCTAGCATCACGAGTTCTTCATCAGTAAAACCTGAGTATGCTTTTCCTACTGGCACCAATTCATTTCCTCGCCATATTCCAAAGGTATAGTCCGAATAAAAAGAACTCCGGCGGCCATGGCCCCTTTGAGCATACATCATAACACCATCTAAAAATTTTGGGTCCCGCTTCCATTTAAACCATGGACCTTTCGGACGTCCTGGAGAATATCTACTCTGTAGGTCTTTGATCATTACGCCTTCATGACCAAGGGTATCGGCCTTCTCTGTTCGCAGTTCGGCAAGCCGACTCCAGCTATCAAAATCTAAGATCTCGGAAATGTCTAGTCGACTATTTTTTACCCGTTTCATCCAATCTTCTAATTTTTGACGTCTAATTTTAAGAGGTAAATCTCTTATATCGTCATCGTTGTAAAATAGCATATCGTAAACTCGAATAAATGCGGGGTAGTCCTTTAGGTGCGTTTTGGTGGGTGATTTTCTATTAAGCCTTTGTTGCAGTTGATTGAACGGGAGGGCTTTAAAGTTGTCACCAACCAGTAATTCTCCATCTAAAACAGCTTTCCCATTAAGTTCGCCAACTATATCTGGAAACGCTCTTGATATATCATCACCTGTGCGAGAATACAGCTGCTTGCTAGATTCATCGAAAACCGCCTGAACCCTAATACCGTCCCATTTCCATTCGGCTTGAAAATCGTTTGGATCAAGACGATCAAAATCCTGTTCTGTGTTTAGAGGGTTTGCCAGCATCATCGGGTGGAACGTTCTCGTATGTTGAATTTTGGGTATACCAGTTTTCCCATCTAGCCATTCGAAGAGGCCAATGTATGGCGGCGTAAGTCCATGCCACACTTTCTCTATATCTTCCAATAGGCAACCGCTGTAAGCGGCAAGCGCCGTTTTAGCCAGTCGTGCTGATACACCAACTCGGAGCCCACCAGTAGCAAATTTAATCATTGCCCAGCGTTCATTCGAGTTGGCATTGTCTAAAAAACTTGAAATTAACGCAGAAAGTTTTGCCCTTGGGGTTCCCTCCATTTTGGAAATGAATTCCGTAATGCTTGGTAATTTTTCTTTATATGGTGCTGTGTCTGGCCAAATTAAGGAGACAGTCTCGGCCAAGTCACCCACATAGTCATATGACAAATTAAATAGCTCTTGATCAATCCGTTCAGCTACCAAGGTTCGTAATAACGATGGTTTTATCCCAGGAATAGATAATGTTCCTGTGAGCGCGCCTAGAGCATAACCGCGATCGGGATCTGGAGTATATTTGAAATACTCAGACAGAACTGAGATTTTGTCATTGCGAGAAGTTTTCAAAATAAGCGTGACTAAGAGTTGCGAGAACCTCTTCATATCTCAAGTTCCTCATCGCGTCCTTGTAAACGCAGTGGCTCTGCATTTTTCCCATTGAGCTTGCACCAATGTACTAACGCATCCTCCCTTCCATGTGTGACCCAAATTGTATCGGCTTCCGTGCTGTCAATTGTGCTGGTGAGCTCGTTCCAGTCGGCGTGATCTGATATTATTAGTGGAAGCTCCACGCCACTTCTTTTAGCTCGTTGTTTTATTGTCATCCAACCAGAAGCCTGGCAAATAATTGGGTCCATCAGACGCCTTGACCAACGGTCTCGAAGCGCCGACGGCGGTGCCATCACAACTGCCCCTTTCATAGTTTCTTTGTCTTGAACGAGTGCTTTTCGAAGTAGGCCTAGATTTATCCCTTCAGATGAATAGTAGTCGCAAAGTTTCTCCAGAGCGCCGTGGATAAAAATAGGGTGATCATAGCCAGCTTCTCGAAGAAGACTTATCACTCGTTGTGCTTTCCCTAAAGAATATACCCCAATTAGGTGCGTTCTTTTGGGTTGCTCTGAAATAGATTTTAAAAGATTGTTAATTTCATTGTGGGGGGACGGATGCTGAAATATAGGGAGGCCAAAGGTCGCTTCAGTTACGAAAAGGTCACATTTAATTATTTCAAATGCCTGGGCACTGCTATCGGGAATTGTTTTATAATCGCCCGTTACTACCACCCGTTGACCTCTATACTCTATCGAAATTTGGGCGCTTCCCAAGATGTGGCCGGCGGGATGTAAAGTAATGGTTACATCATTTATTCTCAATGGTTTGCCAAACTCCATTGATTGAAAAGAGGTAGCACTTTTCTCGCCATATCTAATTTTCATAATGTCTATTGTCTGTCGAGAGGCCAAAACTTTTTGGTGGCCGGGCCGCGCGTGATCGGCGTGACCGTGTGTAATTATTGCCTTGTCGACAGGTTTGATTGGGTCGATGTAGGCGTCGATTGGTGCTATATAAAGTTCATGATTAATCCACTGCATGACCTACAATATAGTGAGACCTCTGCAAAGCTCAAACAGCATCCTTTAAATGAGTGGATGACGCACCAACAATGGAATTGGTTCCCGCATCAAGTCGAGGCAGCAATGCACGCTAGTTCTGGGAAGGATGTTCTGGTTTTGGCGCCTACCGGAGCCGGTAAAACACTGTCCGGTTTCCTGCCATCTTTTTTAGATATTCATGATAGGGGGTCTAATGGATGCCTTCATACCCTATATATCTCACCACTTAAAGCACTCACAGTTGATGTTCATAGAAATATTACCAAACCTATTGAAGCCATTAATCTTCCGATATCATTTGAAACACGCACTGGCGACACCCCGGCTGGAAGACGCAAACGTCAAAAGAGTAAGCCGCCTGACTTTTTAATGACTACGCCTGAGTCATTAGCTCTTTTGTTATCTTACGAGGATGCAGAGACATACTTTAGTCGACTACGGTTTATAATAATAGATGAGTTACATACTTTCTTCGATAATAAGAGAGGGGACCTGTTATCTTTGAATCTAGAGCGGATCACTTCACTTTCGCCAACCGCTGTCCGTATTGGTCTTTCGGCCACGATAAATAATCCGCAACGAGCGCTTGATTGGATTACTCGCGATAGGGGTAGTTTGGTAGAAGTTTCTGAAGCGGTAAGACCTGAGATAGAAATCTTGGAGGCTAGTTCGCGCATTCCCTGGTCAGGGCATTCAGCAAAGCATGTAATTAAAAATATCTACGAAAATATATCTAGAGCTGGAATGAGTATTATATTTGTTAATACTCGCGCACAGGCTGAATTTGTGTTTCAGGAGTTATGGCAGGTAAATGATAAGCATCGTCGTATCGCTCTTCACCATGGATCATTAGAACGGGAATTACGGCGAAAAGTAGAAGCGAGCATGGCGGCTGGAAGGCTAGATTGTGTTGTCGCCACCAGTTCATTAGACCTAGGCTTGGATTGGGCAGAAATAGACTTGGTAATCCAAATTGGAGCTCCAAAGGGCGTTAGTCGTTTAATTCAGAGAGTAGGAAGATCGAATCATCGTATTGATCAACCGAGCCGAGCGATGCTGGTTCCTACAAACAGATTTGAATATTTAGAATGCTTAGCAGCCAAGCTTGAAATAGAATCGGGAAATTTGGATGGAGCCAATTTTAGGGTTGGTGGGTTAGATGTTCTAGCACAACATTTACTTGGAACAGCTTGTTCTGGTAATTTTCAAGCTGATCTATTATACGCCGAGATAATAAAAGCAACTCCTTACAGCAAATTAGAGCGTGATGAGTTTGATGCCGTAATAGATTTTGTATCCAATGGCGGATATGCATTGAAGACTTATCCGCAGTATAGTCGCCTCATAGAGACAACGCCTGGAACGTATGCGTTGCGTGATGTTAAAATCGCAAGGCAATATCGAATGAATATTGGTACGATCGTGGAATCACCGATGCTAAAAGTGAAACTGCGAAATCGAATGCTAGGGAATATTGAAGAAAATTTCATTTTGAACCTAGCTCAAGGTGACACCTTTCTCTTCGGTGGGATGGTTCTCAAATTTGATCGATTACATGACGCAACTGTTTTGGTTTCGAAAACAAGTGATAATGAAGCCCAAATTCCTAGTTATGCTGGAGGGAGATTGCCGTTGACGACAAATTTAGCGTCAGCGGTTAGGTTGCTGATCGGTGATAAAAAGAATTGGAAAGGTCTTCCTGGCCAAATTCAGGAGTGGCTCAATATGCAGGATGATCGTTCGCATCTTCCGGATAACAAGAGACTGATTACCGAAGCGTTCGAGTTTAAAAGCCGGTTTTATTTCGTTGTTTATACTTTCTCAGGAAGGAATGCTAATCAAACTTTAGGCTTCCTTTTGCTAAGGAGAATGAGAAGAGCCGGTCTTAAGCCGATGGGTTTTTCTATAAGCGATTACGCTCTTGCTGTCTGGTCGCTAAAGCCCGTTGAGAATGCAGAAAAATTACTGGACCCGAGTATAATGATTGATGAATTTGAAGAATGGCTTGAGGAAACGCCACTTTTAAAACGCCTATTTCGAGATGCTGCAATAATATCGGGCCTAGTGGAACGACGTCATCCTGGAAAAGTTAAAACAGGTCGCCAGGTTCTTTTTAGTTCAGACTTAATATACGACGTTTTACGTCGTTATGAACCGGATCATATTCTACTCAAAGCAGTTAGACGTGATGCGATGGAGGGGTTAATAGATGCTAGTCGACTTGCCGCTACATTAGCTAATTTTCAAGATAATATTATATTTAGGAACTTAGATTATATTTCGCCCATGGCAGTTCCGCTGGTTATGCAGATTAGTAAGGAGAGTACTGTTTGGAGTGAATTAACTGACGACATTCTTGCCCATAATGAAGAGGAAATAATCTGTGCTGCTAGAGTCCAGTCACTGCACTGAATTTGGAGGGAGGGTATTCGAGATGCATCCAAGCGGTGCACTTTACTGGCCGTCTCAGTTCTCGCTTTTAGTTGCCGATTTGCATTTCGAAAAAGGATCTAGTTATCACAAGACAGGACAATTTTTACCTCCGTATGATACCCATCAAACGCTTGAAAAGTTAGAAACGGTTATCAAATATTTTAAGCCAAGAAGAATATTCTTTTTAGGCGATACATTCCACGATATGTCTGCATGGAAGAGAATGCCAGATGTTAACAAATCCAGACTCCTTAATGCTGTGGAAAATTTGGAAGCTGTATGGATTGAGGGAAATCACGATCAGGGGGGCGTCCCTGATAGATTTAAATCTCTAGAAAAAATTGAAGTTGATGGCATTACGCTACGTCATATAATGCAAAGGAGTTTTTTGGGTCCAGAAATAAGTGCACATTTTCATCCAGTCGGGGTTATAAAGTTTGGGGGTATGAGGGTAAGGCGACCATGCTTTATTAAGTCTGACCAAAAATTTGTGATGCCATCATTCGGTGTGTTAACGGGTGGACTGGATTTTTCCAATGAAGCGTTTGAAGAATTCCATAAATGTGAAACACAATTATTCTTGTTAGGTCGACGAAAGATATTTAGGTCCTCTGAGAGATATTTGAAAAATAAAAAAGTCGGCAGGAGATGATCGAAAAATAGGCAAAGTAACTAGGTATTAGAAAATATATAGTAAAAATCAAATCTCTCTTTTCCCATGTTTAAAATTTATAAATTTAGTGATCTGTGCAGTGACCATCTGCGTATCAGAGCAAAGGAGATTATCAATGAAAAAATTTGTTTTGTTATTAGCACTTTTGTCAGTTCCCTTAGGCATTTCCACGGCCTTCGCAGGAAGTTGTAGTAGTTACGGTGACCACACCCACACGGATAAAGATAAAAAAGAAACGAAATAATGCAGTGTTTGGAACCCGGAATATACTTTATTATTTCGGGTCCCTGACTCGGAGCACTCGCTCTTAACCGCACCTGATGGGACGAACGTTTACCTTCCACAGGCGGCCTACCTCCATTAGAAGAAATCAATCAATGACTGATGTTGCTGTAATCGGTGCAGGCTTGGCCGGCTGCACCGCTGCCCGCCACTTGAGTGAGATAGCGAAAATAAAAGTGTATGAAAAATCAAAGCGATCTGGAGGGCGAATAGCGACTCGATTTTCGTGCAAGCACCAGTTCGACCACGGCGCCCAGTTTTTCACTGCTAGATCGTCTGAGTTCAAAGATTTCTTAACCCCGCTTGTGGAGCTTGGATGTGTGGCAAGATGGGACGGACGCTTTGCTGAGTATGATGGTGCTCAACTCATTCGCCAAACGGGGTGGGGCGGCTCACCTCCGCATTGGGTAGGAACACCTACGATGTCCGATTTTGTTGAGAGTT
>Ga0208624_1001599_pt1 | contig 10647 bp, 10 predicted proteins | sample Knorr_S23_td_DCM_FD_185607 | JGI IMG/M metagenome (GOLD analysis project Ga0208624, IMG submission 185607) | Marine microbial communities from Southern Atlantic Ocean transect - Knorr_S23_td_DCM_ad_71m_LV_A (SPAdes) (version 2) | ecosystem: Environmental > Aquatic > Marine > Oceanic | place...
AATTATTGCAATTATTATTAAATCAATTAAATTCATAAAACTTAATTTATATTTGCAATATACAGAAGGTTAATCAGAGACTTTTAATTTTTTAAAATAAATTATGATAAAAAAACTTGAGGATTATATTTCACATGTAAAAAAGTTTACCTCCCAAGATTCAAATGAGATCGAGTCTTTTAAAATAGAGTTTCTTGGAAGGAAAGGCGTTATTAATGATCTATTCTCTGATTTCAAGAATGTGCCTGCAGATCAAAAAAAGGAATATGGCCAAAAAATTAACGAATTAAAAAATCTTACTTCTAAGAAATATGAAGATCTAAAATTAGGACTAAAGCAATCAAGTAAATCAACAACAGAAGACTATACTAAACCAGGGTTTCCAATTTCTTCAGGTTCACCTCATCCAATAACAATAATTAAAAATAGAATTATTGATATTTTTTCAAAAGTTGGATTTGAACTGTCAGAAGGACCTGAGATTGAGGATGACTGGCATAATTTTACTGCTCTTAATCTACCAAAAGATCACCCAGCTAGAGATATGCAGGATACTTTTTTTATTCAGCAAAATCCAGATATCCTCCTGAGGACTCATACTTCCTCAGTTCAGGTGAGATATCTAGAAAATAATCCTCCACCATTAAAAATAATATCTCCTGGAAGAGTTTATCGTAACGAGGCAATATCTTCTAGATCACACTGTATATTTCATCAAATAGAAGGAATATATGTTGATGAAAAGGTTTCTTTTGCTGATTTAAAACAAATGATACTTTACTTTACAAAATCTATGTTTGGTAAATCAAAATTGAGATTTAGGCCCTCATATTTTCCATTTACAGAACCGAGTGCAGAGGTTGATATATACTGGGGTCTAGAGACTGAGACTGATCACAGAATTACAAAAGGAACTGGATGGCTAGAAATTATGGGTTGTGGAATGGTTGATCCAAAAGTTTTACAAAATTGTAACATTGACTCAGAAAAATACACTGGGTATGCGTTTGGATTAGGCCTTGAAAGAATAGCAATGCTAATTTATCAAATTCCAGACATTAGACTTTTCTTTGAAAATGACGTGAGGTTCCTTAACCAGTTTAAGTAATTTAGCTAGTTTATATCAAATTTTATTCCTTGAGCTAAAGGAAGTTCGGAAGAAAAATTAATTGTATTGGTCTGCCTCCTCATATAGACTTTCCATGCATCTGAACCACTTTCCCTTCCTCCACCAGTGTCTTTTTCACCACCAAATGCTCCTCCAATTTCAGCACCAGATGTACCAATATTTACATTAGCAATTCCACAATCACTTCCCCAATGTGAGAGAAATAATTCAGATTCTTTAAGATTATTAGTCATAATAGCAGATGATAGTCCTTGATCAACTTCATTTTGAATATCAATTGCATTTCGAACATCTCCTTTATATTTAATTAGGTATAATATTGGAGCAAAGGTTTCTTGATGAACAATTTCTAGAGAATGATTAACTTCAGCTATTGCAGGCTTTACATAGCAACCACTTGAATATTCTTCCCCTTCAAGAATTCCACCTTTGACTAGCCAGCTACCACCTTGATTATTAACTTTTGATATAGCATCCTTATAAGATTCCACTGCATTAATATCAATAAGCGGTCCAACATGATTATTTGAATCAAGAGGATTTCCAATTTTTATTTGATCATAGGCTTTAACTAATGAATTTCTGACATTTTCATATATATCTTCATGAACAATTAAACGCCTTGTTGAAGTACATCTTTGTCCGCAAGTACCAACTGCTCCAAAAACTGTTCCCATAATTGTCATTTTTAAATCCGCATCAGGGGTGACAATTATAGCATTGTTCCCTCCTAGTTCAAGTAAAGTTTTCCCTAATCTTGCACCAACTTTCTCTGCTACAATTTTACCCATTCGTGTTGAACCGGTCGCAGATAGAAGAGGTATATCTCTACTTTTAGATAACATTTCACCAATTTTATAATCACCATTAATGAGGGATGATACACCCTCTGGAATATTATTCTCTTTGAAAACTTCTCCAATAATTTTTTGACATACTAAACTACATAAAGGTGTTTTTTCACTTGGTTTCCAGATTGTAACATTACCACATACCCATGCTAGCGCAACATTCCAACTCCAAACTGCTACTGGAAAATTAAATGCAGATATTATTCCAACGATCCCTAATGGGTGATATTGTTCATACATCCTGTGAGTTGGTCTTTCAGAATGCATAGTAAATCCATGTAATTGCCTAGAAAGTCCAACTGCAAAATCACATATATCAATCATCTCTTGAACCTCTCCAAGCCCTTCCTGATATGATTTACCCATCTCATATGATACAAGTGTTCCTAGAAGTTCTTTCTCTTCTCTTAATTTATTGCCAAACTGACGAACTAATTCCCCACGCTTGGGTGCAGGAATTTGTCTAAAATCTTTAAATGCATTATTTGCAATTTTAATTATTTTTTCAAAATCACTTTTTGAGCCAGACTTTATTGTACCAATTAAATTCCCATCGACAGGAGATAGACTTTCAATTATATCACCAGAACTAAACCAATTGGATCCAGTTGAACACCCATCAATCAAACCATTTAATTTATATTTATTCAATAATTTATCTATACTTTTCATATTAAATTTTTGAAACTCTAAGTGTGTTAACCATACCTTTTTTATCAATTGGCATTGAAGTTAGATTTATCACTTTATCATCTTTTTGTAGATAACTATTTTCAACAGCTATTTTATTTATTTCCTCGACTGTTGTGTCAGTACTTTCTGTGCCATCATAGTAAAAAGCTTTCACTCCCCAAAGAAGATTAAGTTGAGTCAAAATCTTCTTATTAGATGTAAATACTAAAACATGCGTCTTAGGTCTCCACGAAGAAATCTGATATGCTGTGTATCCACTGTTTGTTAATGTGCTTATTGCTTTAGCATTTGTATCATTAGCAACTTTGGCAGCATAATAACAAACAGACTTTGTTATAAACCTGTCAGAATCATAGTCCCTAGGGTGTTTATGTTTTAGAGCAATTAGACTTGAGTTTTCAACTTTACTGATAATCTTTGAAATTGTTTGAACCACTTCAACTGGATGATTTCCAACAGAAGTCTCCCCGGATAACATTACAGCATCAGCTCCATCCATAACTGAATTTGCTACATCATTGACCTCAGCTCTATTAGGGTTTATGCTTTCCATCATACTCTCCATCATTTGTGTTGCAATTATGACAGGTATTCTAGCTTTTTTTGCCTTGTCTACAAGTTTCTTTTGAATTAAAGGTATTTCAGCAGCATTAATTTCTACTCCAAGGTCTCCTCGAGCGACCATTATACCACTTGCATGTTTCATTATATCATCAATATTTTTAACTCCCTCTGGCTTTTCAATTTTTGCGATTACGGGTATTCTATGATCTGTATTTTTTTCTATAAGGTTAATTAATGATTTGATGTCAGATTCATGCCTTACAAATGAAAGAGCGATCCAGTCAACACTTTGTTTAATTGAAAATATAGCATCTTTGATGTCTTTGTCTGTTAAAGCAGGTTGAGAAATCTCAGTGTTGGGAAGGTTAAAACCCTTTTTTGAAAATAATTCCCCACCTTGAATTACCTCAGTATTAATCTTATTTTTCTTATTCGTTTCAATAACTTTAAGTAAAATTTTACCATCATCAATCAATATTTTTTCTCCAACATTAATATCACTTGGTAGGTTTTTATAGTCGACATAAATCTTATTTCTATCTCCAACAAACTCTTTACCAGTCTCAATTTCAATTTTATCACCGTCATTAAGGAACGTATTAGCTTTAATTTCACCAATCCTCAGTTTTGGCCCTTGAAGATCAGCAAGTATTGAGGTATTAGTATTTAATTCTTCATTGATTTTCCTTATATCATTTATAAGTGATTTTGCTTCTTTGTGAGTAGAATGTGAAAAATTAATCCTCAATACATCTACACCTTCTTTAATTAACATTTCAATGCTGTCCCTGGATGATGTCGATGGTCCTAAAGTTGCAATAATTTTAGTTTTTTTAATCCTCCTCATAAATTAAAAGTAAAGTTTTCTGAAAGTTCACTATTTTGAACTTTGTAAACAAGCGAAATGTTTTGAATTTTTGACATCTTTTCAATCAAATTTGATGTTGAAAAAAAACAATTTTGTTTAATAAAGAAATCAACTTCTTTATGTGATTCTATCAAAGATAACTCTTTTGGAATTGACATACCAAAAAGAGAATCTTTTAGCTCAGGATCATTGTCTTCTTTAGTAAACTTATTTTCAAAAAGCTCAAACTTTATTCCCTTTTTCTCACTTTTCCATTTGAAATGAGGGATCATAAATTTATTATCAACTTTTAAATCATTATTTGATCTAATAAACTCAGTAAAACAATACTTATTTAGATGATATACAAGAGAATATATAGAGAGGTTTGAATGAATTGCTATTAGCTTGTATTTTTCAATTTTGGATGAATCTAATTTAAATACTGTTTTGATATTAATGAGATTTTTTATTCTAATCTAACTTTCTAAATATTACACATGCATTGTGTCCACCAAACCCAAAAGTATTTGACATTGCAACATTAACTGTTTTCTTTTGAGGAGAGGTGAATGTAAAATTAAGTTTTGGGTCAATATTTTCATCATCATTAAAATGATTAATTGTAGGCGGTATAATGCCATATTTTATAGCCATAATACATGATATAGCTTCAACTGCTCCCGCAGCACCCAGTAAATGACCTGTCATAGATTTAGTAGAATTTATATTCAGATTGTATGCATCCTCTTGAAAAACAGCTTTTACAGCTATACTTTCAGCTACATCTCCTAAAGGAGTTGATGTACCATGCATATTAATTAAGTCAACATCACTTGTATTTATGTTTGCATCATCAAGGCAATTTTTCATTACTTTAATAGCACCTCTTCCATCAGGATGAGGAGCTGTCATGTGGTAAGCATCACAGGAAAGACCACCCCCTATAAGTTCTGCGTATATTTTTGCACCTCTTTCAACAGCATGCTCATACTCTTCAAGTATCAATGCTCCTGATCCCTCACCAAGAACAAAGCCATCTCTATCTTTATCAAATGGTCTTGATGCCGTTAAAGGATCATCATTTCTTGTTGATAATGCATGCATTGCATTAAAACCACCAACACCTGCAATAGTTACTGGAGCTTCTGAGCCACCAGCAACAATTACATCTGCATATCCAACTCTAATGTAAGTTAAAGCATCAATAAGTGCATTTGAAGATGAGGCGCAAGCCGAAACTGTAGCATAGTTTGGCCCTTGAAAGCCATATTTCATTGCTATTAATCCTGCTGCAATATCAGGGATCATTTTAGGAATCATAAAAGGATTGAACCTAGGGGTTCCATCTCCATCGGAGAAATTTAAAACTTCATTTTGGAAGGTCTCTAGTCCTCCAATTCCTGCTCCCCATATTACCCCTATTCTGTCATTATTAAGACTAGACTCAATAATTTTAGAATCATTAATTGCCTCGGAAGCTGCAACTAAACCATACTGAGAAAACTTATCGTACCTCCTATACTCTTTTCTCTCAAAGTAATTAGCAGGATCATACCCTTTTAATTCACATGCAAATTTTGTTTTAAAATTAGATGCATCAAATTGAGTGATATTAGAACATCCAGAGGTCCCACTAATAAGACCTTTCCAATATGAATCAAGATTATTGCCAATCGGAGTTAGAGCTCCCATTCCAGTAACTACAACTCTTCTTGAAGACATTAATTAAATTTTTATTTTGATTTTTCTATAAACTCAATAGCTTGACCAACAGAAACTATGTTCTCTGCTTGATCATCTGGAATTTGTATATCGAACTCTTTTTCAAATTCCATTATAAGTTCTACTGTATCCAAAGAATCAGCCCCTAGATCATTTGTAAAACTTGCCTCAGGAACGACCTCGTTTTCATCAACTCCTAATTTATCAACTATTATTGCTTTAACTCTTGAAGAAATATCTGACATAATATTTTGTTTATTAGTTCAGTCTACAAAATTAAAAAACTTTTGTCAAAACTGACCTTTAATTCGAAATTATACCTTTATTTGTTAAATAAAAAAGTTTTTTTCAAATATATTGAACCTTGTCATTATTAAATGAAAAAAAAAATTGTAATATTTATTTCAGGTAAGGGAACAAATGCTCTAAATATTATAAATCAGTTTAGAGATTCAGATAAAATTTCAGTTACAAAGGTATACTCAAACAATAAAAATTCTCCATTTTTTAAAAGTCAGAATGACTTAAAAATTGACACCTCATATTTCAGTAATGAACAGTTATCTTTCAGTGTATTTGAAGAACTAAAAATTATAAATCCTGACTTAATAGTCTTAGCTGGTTTTTTAAAAAAAATTCCTAATATATATATTGACTATTTTAAAAATAAAATAATCAATATTCATCCGTCAATTTTGCCAAGTTATGGCGGAAAAGGAATGTTCGGATCAAAAATTCACAACGAGGTAATTGAAAATAATGAAATTGAAACAGGTATAACAATTCACTATGTTTCTGATCAATATGATTCTGGAGAGATAATATTTCAAAAAAAAATAAGTATTCAAGAAGATGATACACCTAAATCAATAGAAGAAAAGATTCATATATTAGAATATGAGTATTATCCAAAAGTCATTCAATCAATTTTAATTAAATGAGTAAGTTAATTAAAATTTATACAGATGGTTCATCCATCGGAAACCCGGGGCCTGGAGGATATGGTATTGTAATGTTATCTGAAGATGGAGAATACAAAAAAGAATTTAGCCAAGGCTTTAAGATCACAACTAATAATAGAATGGAATTGCTTGCTGTTATTGTTGGTCTTGAAAATTTAAAATTAATAAATTGTAACGTCAAAATTTATACTGACTCAAAATATGTTTCAGATGCAGTTGAGAAAGGTTGGTTGTTTGATTGGGTAAAAAAAGATTTTAAGAATAAAAAAAACCCAGATTTGTGGAGAAGATTTCTAAAGATTTATAAGAATCATAAAGTAAAATTCCAATGGATAAAAGGACATAATAATGATTTTTATAATGAAAGGTGTGATTTTTTAGCTAATCTTGCAGCTAAGAATTCAAATTTATTAGAAGACAAAGGATATACTTTAAATTAAAATAAATGTCAAAAAAATCTGTTTTAGTTGTAGCCTCATTAGCATATGATGGAATTGAAACTCCAAAAAATAAGGTAGACTATGTACTAGGTGGAGCAGGAACCTACATATGTTTATCACTTAAAAATTTTAGTAGTGAATACTCAATTGTGTCTGTAGTTGGTAATGATTTTAAGACAGAAGATTTAAATCTTCTTGAAAATTGTGGTGTTGATATATCAGGAATAAAAATTGAAAAAAACAACAAGACATTTTATTGGAGTTGTATCTACACTGATAATTTTAAAGATAGAATTACAACAAAAACAGAGCTTAATGTTATGGAAAGTTTTAATCCAAAAATCTCTAAAAACAAATCAAGTCCAGATATTCTTTTACTTGGAAACCTTCACCCTGAAATTCAATTATCTGCAATTAATCAAATAAATAACAAACCATCTGCGATAATCCTTGACACAATGAATTATTGGATAGAAAATTTCTGGGATACATTACAAGAAGTAATATCAAAAGTTGATATTATATCAATTAATGATGAGGAATCCAAGATGATAACAGGCCATGAAAACTTAAAAAATGCTGCAGAGGTTTTACACAGTATGGGTCCTAAATATGTTATAATAAAGAAAGGAAAGGATGGTGCGGAGTTATTTAATTATGAAAAAACATTTATCGCAAATGCATATGAAGTAGAAAAAGTAATTGACCCAACTGGAGCTGGTGATTGCTTTATTGGAGGTATAACAGGTTATTTGTCTCAGTCATCTGAAGTCTCGTTTGAGTCAATCAAATCTGCAATTGATTATGGAACTTCCTTGGCATCATTTAATGTAGAAAATATGGCAACAAAAAACTTGTTAAATTTGTCAATCAATGACATTAAAACCAGAATCAATAAATTAAACTAAGTGAGTGACCAATTAAAACATGAATGTGGGATTTCACTAATCCACTTAAAAAAACCACTTGATTTTTATACCCAAAAATATGGTTCGCACATGTACGGTGTGGATAAGATGTTCTTGATGATGGAAAAACAAAAAAATCGTGGTCAAGATGGAGCAGGTTATGCAAGTATAAAATTTGATTTAGAACCTGGGCAAAAATATTTTTATAGAGTGAGATCATTTGAGGATCAAGCGATACATTCAATATTCAAAAAGATCAATAAAAAAGTTAATTCATTTATTAAGTCTGAAAAAATCACTATAGGTTCAGATTCCTTTTATCAACAAACTCCTTTTTTAGGTCAAGTTATGTTAGGACATGTTAGATATGGAACGTATGGAAAAAATTCTATTGACTATGTACAACCAATGATGAGACAGAATAATTGGATGAATAGAAACTTAATACTTGCAGGTAATTTTAATATGACAAATACAGATGAGTTATTCCAGAGTTTAGTCAAGTTAGGCCAACATCCTAGAGAACAATCAGACACAATAACAATAATGGAAAGAATTGGTCATTTTTTAGATTCCGAAGTGATTTCGGGATATAATAAATTAAAGAAAAAAGGTATATTAAAATCTGAGATGCCTCCTCTAATTGAAAAGGAATTAAATATTGAAAAAATATTAAAAAAGTCTTCGAAAAAATGGGATGGTGGTTATGTTATTGCAGGAATGATTGGACATGGAGATTCATTTGTCATTAGAGATCCACACGGGATTAGACCAGCATACTATTTTGAAAATGATGAAGTTGTTGCAGTAGCATCTGAAAGACCAGCAATTCAAACAGTATTTGATGTTTTATATCCAAAAATTCAAGAGATTCCGAGAGGAAATGCTTTGATTATCAAAAAGAGTGGAGAAACATCATTAAAAGAGATTTTGAAACCAAAAACTAAAAAATCCTGTTCTTTTGAAAGAATATATTTTTCAAGAGGATCAGATGCTGAAATATATAAGGAACGAAAATTACTTGGTAATTTTCTTATACCCCAGGTAGAGAAATCAATAAAAAAAGATTACAAGAACACAGTTTTTTCATTTATACCTAATACTGCAGAGACATCATTTTATGGTTTGTTGGAAAAAGCAAATAAAAACAATCCACGAGTTGAAAAAATTGCAATTAAAGATGCAAAGCTTAGAACTTTTATAGCAGCAGATAAGGGTAGAGAGGATTTAGTTGCACATGTTTATGATATAACATATGGAGTTATCAAAAATTCAGATAATCTTGTGATTATTGATGATAGTATCGTCAGAGGTACAACTCTAAGAGAAAGTATACTTAAGATGTTAATAAGATTAAATCCAAAAAAGATCGTTATTGTATCAAGTGCCCCACAGATTAGATATCCGGATTGTTATGGAATTGATATGGCCAAAATTGAAGATTTTATAGCATTTAGGGCTGCAATTGAACTTCATAGGGATAGAGGAAGTGCTGATAAAATTATTAAAGACACTTATGATAAGTGTATTCAATCAAAAGAAAAAGTTGATTATAAAAAAAATCACGTAAAAAATATCTATAAAGACTTCTCCCCTGAACAAATTTCATCTAAAATGTCAGAGATGTTAATAGATTCTAACTCAAAAATAGAATTAGAAATTATTTTTCAGAAGGTTGAAAATCTTCATAAAGCCTGCTGTAATCATAAAGGGGACTGGTATTTTACAGGAGACTATCCAACGCCAGGAGGTAACAAAGTTGTAAATCAAGCCTTTATAAACTTTGTAGAAGGCAAGTCTGGTAGAGCTTATTAAGCTTTATAATTAAAAATAATTTCCAAATAAGTTTTTTTTATAAAAAAAAATATATAAATTGAGACCACCTGAACATAAGTAGGTTAAGTTCATGGTAAGATTTGGGGCAAAAAAGGGGATTTATCCCCTTTTTTTATTTATTTGCCAGTCTGTTATTAACTTCCTCCCAATTAATTACATTGAAAAATGCCTTGATGTAATCAGGTCTTCTGTTTTGATAATTTAAATAATAGGCATGTTCCCACACGTCAAGACATAGAATTGGGTTTCCACCACATCCATTTGGCATTAGAGGATTGTCTTGATTAGCAGTTGAGCAGATTTCTAACTTACCATCTGGGTGAGCGCAAAGCCAAGCCCATCCTGAACCAAATCTTGTTGCAGCTGCTTTACTGAATTCATCTTTAAAATTTTCAAATGAACCAAAATTTGAGTTTATGGATTCACTTATTTCTCCACTAGGATCTCCCCCTCCATTAGGTCCCATAATTTCCCAAAAAAGATTATGATTATAGTAACCTCCACCATTGTTTCTCAATCCTTTATTTTCAAGATCTAAAGAGTTTAGTATGTCTTCAATACTCTTTCCTTCATTATCAGTACCTGATATAATATTATTTAAGTTATTTGTATAACCATTATGGTGTTTTCCATAATGAATTTCCATAGTTTTTGCATCTATGTTTGGTTCTAATGCGTCAAAAGCATAATTT
>Ga0208624_1001602_pt1 | contig 10637 bp, 13 predicted proteins | sample Knorr_S23_td_DCM_FD_185607 | JGI IMG/M metagenome (GOLD analysis project Ga0208624, IMG submission 185607) | Marine microbial communities from Southern Atlantic Ocean transect - Knorr_S23_td_DCM_ad_71m_LV_A (SPAdes) (version 2) | ecosystem: Environmental > Aquatic > Marine > Oceanic | place...
AATGAGGATGGCTATGCCCTAAACTATTTACTGCAATACCTTGAACAAAATCTAAATATTTTTTTCCATTATTTGAATAAAGATAAGATCCCTTGCCTCTTTTAAAGGATATTTTTTTTCTGTTATATGTTTGTAAAATAGCACTCATTTTTAAGATTTAATTTTATACCCTTTTTTATACAATATGTAAGCAATAAACCAAATTAATAAACTTGAGATCGATAAATAAATTAGTCCAAAAAAAATAGAACCATCTGATTGTCCTAAAAAACTATATCTGAAACCATCTATCATATAGAAAAAAGGATTTGCTTTACTTATGATTTGTAATGTCTCTGGCAGTCTTTCTATTGAGTAAAAAGTACCCGATAAAAAAGATAAAGGAATTATAACAAAGTTAGTGACTGTAGCCATGTGATCAAATTTTTCTGCCCAAAGTCCTGCGATTATTCCTAAAGCTCCAAGAGAAAAAGCAGATAAAAAAGTAAAGGCTATCAAAGTAAAAAAATTCTTAATTTCAAAATCAATAAATAAATAAAATACACAAATTGAAATAAACGCAATAAATACACTTCTTGTGACAGAAGCAAGTGTTACAGCTAAAGTAACCTCACCAGCAGATAAAGGAGCATAAACTAAATCTACAATATTCCCTTGAATTTTTCCTATCATAAATGAAGATGATGAATGGGAAAAAGCTTGTTGAATGATTTGCATTGCTATTAAACCTGGTGCAAGAAAAACAATAAAAGGTACGCCTAAAACATCTCCTCTATCATTACCTATTGCTAAAGATAATACCGATAGAAATAAAAGAGATGTGATGAGTGGAGAAAATAGTGTTTGTATCCAAACAATAAGAAATCTTAACACTTCTTTTTTATAAAGCGTCCAAGCACCTATCCAATTTACTAGACCAAATCTTCTTGTTCCAATTTTATATTTTCCAGATATTTCAACCATCAATAGTCTTATAACTTTAAATTATGAAAAAACTGTGTAAAACTCTAGTTACCCTCAGACTATAAGCTTTTTATGTTTGAAAAAGCCCTACAAACACTAAATACTGTAATTATATTTTACTAATCTACTATATATAGTATAAGTTGAATTATGAGCTGGACTGACGAAAAAGTACAAAAATTAAAGGAACTTTGGAAAAAAGGTCATACCGCTAGTCAAATTGCTGAGATGCTAGGAGACACAACAAGGAATGCAGTAATTGGAAAAGCTCATAGATTAAATTTAGAAGCTAGAGCTCCTTCTAAAAGTTCTCATACTTCAGGAACTAGTTCAGGCCAGAATAAAATTCAAAGAAGACCTTCTCAACAACCGCTAACGAGAAAACAAAAATTTCAATCAATATTACTTGATAAAAACTTTGAGCCTGAGAACCCTAAATCTTTAGAAGAATTATCTGAAGATACGTGTAAATGGCCAATAGGTCATCCAAATGAAGAAAGTTTTTATTTTTGCGGTAGAAAGCCAGAAGAAGATTTTCCATATTGCAAATTACACGTTTTATATGCATTTCAACCTAAAGGTCAAAAAGAGGATGTTCTGGATAAGGATGATGAAGTACCAGAATTTATTGAGAAAAAAGTTAAGTCTGCAGGTTAACAATATTCTAACCATATGAATTTCATAAAAAAATACCTTAAATGGTTAAGCACTTTTTTAGTCTTAACAGGTATTTTATTAACTAACTTAAATATGTATCCAATTAATATAATGTTTCACGGGGCTGGAGTTGTAGGTTGGACTGTAGCTGGTTTTTTATCAAAAGATAAAGCAATACTTACAAACTTTGGGTTGCAAATACCTTTATTTATAATTGGGTTTTATCAGCTAATTTTCTAAAGAATATCCAGCAGATCTCACTGTACGAATTAGTGGTTTTGAGCCATCTATATTAATAGCTTGTCTAAGTCTTGTAATATGTACATCAACTGTCCTTGATTCAACATTTATATCCTCGCCCCAAACTTGCTCTAGGAGTTGTTCTCGAGAATAAACTCTCTTTGGCTGAGTGATTAGAAAATCTAATAACTTAAATTCTTTAGGTCCAAGAGATACTTCTTTATTTTGACGATAAACTTTCATAGCTACTCTATCTACCTTTAAATCTAAATAAATAATTTCTTCATTTACTGCTGTTGGTTTTACCCTTCTTAGCATGGCTTTTATTCTCGCGAGCAGCTCAGGAAAGCTAAAAGGTTTCGTTAAATAGTCTTCTGCTCCACTTTCTAAACCTTTTACCTTATCCTCTTCCTCACCTTTGGCAGTAAGCATTATAATAGGTATATCTTTAACTTTTTTATCGTGCTTAAGATACTGACAAATTTTTATTCCTGAAAGATCGGGTAACATCCAATCTAGCAAGATCAAGTCAGGTTTTTTTTCTTTAATTAAAGATAAAGCTTCTTCGCCATTTTCACTTGAGGAAACTTTAAATCCTTCTTTTTCAAGATTATATCGCAGTAGGGTTTGTATGGGCTTTTCATCTTCTACAACAAAAATATGTGCGCTCATTAGCTATCTATAGGTTTGCCTTTTGGTCTAGCACCTTCCAAATATTCACCTTCGATTAAGTAGTAAAGTGACTCTGCTATATTTGTAATATGATCTCCAGCTCTTTCAATATTTTTTGTTACGAATAGTAGATGCGTAGCCATTTCCAAATTTTTCTTATCTTTTTGAAGGTAATTAGCTACTTCATTCATTGCTAAATTAGTTAAATCATCAACTTGCTCATCTTTTCTCCAAATTTCTATGGCTTTATCTTTTGAATTATTTAAGTAAGCGTCTAAGACATCTTTCAATTGCTTCTGGACTAAATCACCTAGTCTTCTTAAACTGTTTACAAGTTCGTCCGGCAAATCAATTGGCAAAGGAGTGACTTTTTTTGCAACACTTTTTGCTAAATCACCTATTCTTTCTAAATCGTGCGAGATTTTCATTGTTGAAATAGTAATTCTTAGATCAACAGCCATAGGAGCTCGTTTAACTAATACTGTCGTGATTTGATTATCTATAGCAGCTCGTAGTGCATTAATTTTGCTATCGTTTTGAACAATCTTATCAACGGACTCTTTGTCTAATTTAATTACCGCCTCCATAGCGTCAGCAAGTTGACTTTCGGTAAGACTACCCATTTTTATCAAATCATCGTTAAGACTTTGCATTTCTTCTGCGTAAGACTTAACTGTATGTCCAGTATCTGACATTTAACCAAACCTTCCTGTTATATAATCTTGTGTCATTTTATTAGCTGGATTCTTAAAAATTTTTTCTGTTGTATCAACTTCGATTATTTTTCCCAAATGGAAAAAACCAGTTTTTTGTGAAACTCTCACAGCTTGAGCCATCGAATGTGTTACTATAACAATTGTATAGCTTTTCTTCAAATCATCTATTAGCTCCTCTATTTTTGCAGTTGCTATAGGGTCCAATGCAGAACAAGGTTCGTCCATAAGTATTACTTCTGGATTTACAGAAAGAGCTCTTGCAATACATAATCTTTGTTGTTGACCGCCAGATAAACCTGTTCCAGGCTCATTTAGACGATCTTTTACTTCATCCCATAATGCAGCTTTTTTTAAACTTGATTCAACAATCTTATCCATTTCATCTTTTTTTTCTCCTATTCCATGAATAGTTGGGCCATAAGCAATGTTATCGTAAATGCTTTTTGGAAACGGATTTGGTTTTTGAAAAACCATTCCAATTTTTTCTCTTAGTGTAACAACGTCTACATTTTTATCATTAACTTCTTTACCATCTATTTCTATTGAGCCATCTACTCTACAAATATCTATTGTATCATTCATTCTGTTGATACATCTTATAAAAGTAGACTTTCCACATCCAGAAGGACCTATTAAAGCTGTGACTTCTTTATTATTAATTTCTAAATTAATATTATGTAATGCTTGTTTATTACCGTAATAAACATTTAAATTTTTAGATTTTATTTTTATATTTGAGTTTTTTAATTCCATTTTTTTTCGAATTTTTGTCTAAGATAAACGGCTATAAAGTTCATTACAATAAGAAAACCTAATAACATCATAATAGTAGCTGAAGTTTTTTCAACAAATCCTCTCTCTGCTTGTTCAGACCATAAGTAAACTTGTACAGGTAACGAAGCTGAAGGATCTACTGGGGTGCCAGGTATATCAACAACAAACGCAACCATTCCAATTAATATTAAAGGCGCTGTTTCGCCAAGTGCTTGTGCTAAACCAATAATAGTTCCTGATAAAGTTCCAGGCATTGCTAAAGGCACTACGTGATGAAATACAGTTTGAAATTTCGAAGCACCAACTGACAATGCAGCCTCTCTGATAGATGGCGGAACTGCTTTAAGTGAAGCTCTACATGGAATTATTATTCTTGGTAAAGTCATCAACGATAAAGTAATCCCTGCTACAAGAGGGGTAGATCTCGGAAAATCCATTACACTCAATAAAATTCCTAACCCAAGTAATCCATAAACGATTGAAGGTACAGCTGCTAAGTTGTTAATATTAATTTCAATAAAGTCTGTAATTTTATTTTTAGGAGCAAATTCTTCTAAATAAATTGAAGCCATAATTGCTATCGGAAATGACAGTAATAAACAAATTACAATAGTAAAAAATGACCCCATTAAAGATCCGCCTATACCTGCTAGTTCTGGATCTCTTGAATCTCCTTTTGAAAAGAAATAATCATTAAATTTCTTTCCAATTTTACCTTCTTCAACTAAATTGTCATAAATATTTAGTTGAAAGTTTGAAACTCTTCTTCTGTCCTCTGGCAAATCTCTAGGAAAATTACCCTTGTTAAGCTGATCAACATCATCTGAGGAAGTTAGTTCAACACTTGCTATTTGATTAATTTTATCGGGATTTTTTATTAAATATCTTTTTATTTCATACTCATAATCTGGACTGAATAATCTTAAAACTTGTCTTTCTTCTTTTGAATCTTTGCTAGGGTAAATCTTCAATAAGCTTTCTACGGATAAATCATAAAATTCTGCATTCTCTATTGATTTTTTTGTAATGGGTCCGTCTATTTCAAGAAGTTTAGAGTCAAAAGATATATCAACAGATATAGTGGTTCTACTAAATGCAGAGCTACCTTTTGAGGCAATATTCTGAATTAGAATTAATACAAAAATTAATGCTAAAGAGACTGACAAAAGACCATAAAATTTAAATCTTTTTTCTGAGTTATGTCTTTTTTTTAATCTTTCTTCTTTATTCATATTTTTCTCTATATTTTTTAACTACTCTAAGAGCTATATAATTTAAAAATAACGTTGCTACGAACAAAGTTAATCCTAAAGCAAACGCTGCCTGCGTTTTAGGGCTGTCAAATTCTTGGTCTCCAACTAAAATCATTACAATTTGTGTAGTTATTGTTGTTGTGGACTCAAGAGGATTAATTGTTAAATTTGCAGCTAACCCTGCAGCCATTACAACTATCATGGTTTCACCTATGGCTCTTGAAACCGCTAACAAAATCGAACCAATAATACCTGGTAAAGCAGCAGGAATTATTACTTTTTTAATTGTTTCAGATTTTGTTGCGCCAACAGCATAAGATCCGTCTCTTAGTGACTGAGGAACTGAGTTTATCACATCATCTGAAAGAGATGATATGTATGGAATAATCATTATACCCATTATTAACCCAGCAGCTAAAGCACTTTCTGATGAAACAGTTAAACCTAGACTTTCGCCAATAGACCTAAAAAAAGGGCCAACAGTTAATGCAGCAAAGAAACCATAAACAACTGTTGGTATACCAGCTAAAATTTCAATTATTGGTTTCGAATATTTTCTAACTTTTGTACTAGCGTATTCTGCTAAATAAATTCCTGAGAACAATCCTATAGGAACTGCAACACACATAGCAATAAATGCTATAAAAGCTGTTCCTGCAAAGAGTGGTACTGAACCGAATGCATCTTTTAATTCTAAATATTCCTCAGGGGTAATAGTTGAGGCATCTCTTACGAACGCTCTTTGAGGACTCCAGGACGTTCCAAAAATAAAATCAAAAAGATTTATTGTAGAAAAAAACTTTAAGCTCTCAAACAATAAAGAAAGTATAATTCCTAAAGTGGTTAAAATAGCCATTAAAGAAGACACAAATAATAATCCTTTTAAAATTAGCTCAACATCATCTCTGGCTTTGTTGTTAGATTTAACTTTTTTAAATGCATACGAAGTTGAAAAAACCAAAACAGAGGCTAATAAAGCTATTTTAGAGTTATAGGCAATATTGTTTAATGATGTATATCTTTCAGCTGCAATTTTAATATCATTCGTTATTTCTCCAGTAAAATTCCCGTTAAAAAAAGACAATGTTTGCTCATAAAATAAATCTTTCGACTCTACGTCAGAAAAATTGTTTAAAATAAGAATTTTTATAATTGTCGGTTCAAATAAAGACCAAAGTGAAAGAATAATTAAAGCTGGTAAACCACACCAAACAGCTAAATAATATCCATAATAAGATGGAAGAGCATTAAGTCTAATTTTATTTGTGGTAATTAATTTTCGTGCCTCTGAACGACCAAAATAATAGCTAGATAAACTGAATAATACTATTATCGTTAAAATTAATATATTCATCAAGGAAGGTGTAGATGAGTAGTGTTACAGTTTTGTTAAATGTTTAAACTTATAATTGAGAACAAAAAAAAAGGCCGAAAAATCGGCCTTTTTTCATTAATTAACAAACGATTAATTTAATTTTATTGTGACTAGATCTTTAGCTGCAGTTCTAGTTATTTTGTATTTATCACTGGCTAATGGCACTAAACCAATATCAGTTAAATAACCTCTTGAACCCATTGCTTTTTTTGATGTGAACTCATCCAAAAACTCTTTTAAACCAGGCACTACACCTACATGCGCTTTTTTAACATAAAAGAATAGTGGTCTTGCTATTGGATAAGAGTAATCTTGAATTCCTTCTAAAGAAGGTTTTACTCCATTTACAGCAGCTGCTTTAATTTTATCTTTGTTTGCTAAAAGATAACTGTATCCAAAAAAACCATAAGCATCTGGATTGGCTGCAAGTTTTTGAACAATCAACGTATCATTTTCACCTGCTTCTACTGCATAACCATCTTCTCTCATTTTTGCGCATTCTTTTTTAGCTTTTTTACCATTAGCTTCATGTAAAGATTTTGCTGCTTTTGTGCATCCTTTAACCATAACTAAAGAATTCCAAGCATCTCTTGTTCCTGAAGTTGGGGGTGCTATAAGAATTTCGATTTTTTTACTTGGTAAACTTGAGTCGATATCGCTCCATTTTTTGTATGGATTTTCAACTAATTTTCCATTTACATCTACTTTAGCAGCTAATGCTCTCCAAAGTTGCTCTTTTGTAAAATCTGCATCTTTAGCTTTAACAGAGTGCGAAAAAGTTATTCCATCATTTCCTACAACAACTTCGATGATGTCTTTAACTCCATTTTTCTCACAAAGAGCTTTCTCTTTAGTCTTAATAGCTCTTGATGCATTAGTAATATCTGGATGGTTTACTCCAATTCCTGCACAAAATAATTTCATGCCTCCGCCTGTACCAGTACTTTCAATTACTGGTGTCTTATTACCTTTTTTACCAAACTGCTCAGCAACTACTGTAGCGTATGGATAAACTGTAGAAGAGCCAACTATTTTAATTTGGTCTCTTGCATTCGCATATGATGCGAAAGAAAAAATTGCTATAATTGCAATTATATTTTTTAATGTTTTCATATTTTTCTCCTTTTAACTAACTTTCTTAGATATATGTCGCTGCAATTAAGTTAATATTAAAGAATTATTAAACTTTTGTTACAAAGCTAACTTTTTAGTTGTAGATATTAGTTTTTAGGAAAATTGAGTGAAATTTGAGTACCATTTCCCTCTTCACTTGAGATATCTATTTCACCTCTGTGTTGATTAACAATATGTTTAACAATTGCTAATCCAAGGCCAGTGCCACCAACCTCTTTACTTTTTTCTGGATTTACTCTGAAAAATCTTTCTGTAACTTTTGGAATATGTTCTCTCGGAATACCAATGCCTTGGTCTTTTATAATAACATCAATGTTATTTTCATTTGTTTTAACGAGTATATTAATCTTTGTATTTTTCTCACTATATTTAATTGCGTTATCTATTAAATTATTAAAAACCTCTGTTAGTCTATTTCTATCGCCCTTAAATTCTGTATTTTTATTTTCTGTTTCAATTTTACAAGTAATACTATTTTTTTGAAGCAGATCCTTATGTAAATCAACCGAATGTTTTATAATTTCATCCAAAACAACATTGTCGTTAGGCCTTATATGTTCTTGAAGTTCAATCCGAGATAAAGAAAGTAAGTCATTCACTATATTTTCCATTCTAGCTGCTTGTTGCATTATCAATGGCATAATTTTTTTCTGATTTTCCTTATCATTTTTTGCGGCTCCATCATTAATGGTTTCAAGACCCATTTTAATACTTTGTAAGGGAGTTCTTAATTCATGTGAGACATTTGCTACGAAATCAGACTTTAGTTTTTGAACTTTGATGATGTCTGTAAAATCTTTGAAAAAAATTATTACTGTTTCTTCAGCATTAAAGATATTTTTAGGTCCTGGCATAACACTTACTTTATAATACTGATAATTAGGTTTTTTTGTTTCTACATCTATTGTAGAGCTAGATTTATCGTTAAGAGATTTTTGAATATTATCTAGTAATTCCGGGTCCCTAATAATGCTTGAGATATTTTGATCTAATATATTTTCACCAAATCGTTTTTTTGCATTTAAATTTGCAAAACATATTGTTTTAGATTTATCAATTACCAAAACTTGATCTATAAGATCGTTCAAAAAATTCAGCTCTTCAGTTTTACTCAAATTATTTATCCTCTTTGTCTTTATTCTTTATTTCTTCATAAAGATTTTTAAGATCTTCCTCTGATAAATTTTTATCTTTTAACTTGTCTAAAATCTCCTCATCTTCTTGACTAACATTTTCATTTCTTTGCTGCTCTTTTACTTCGCCTCTAGCATCAAATCCAGCTTTGATAAATTTTGCAGAAACTAGAATAACAACAATTGCAATAATTACAGCTAACGATAAAAATATTAATGTCATCATGATTTAAGTTTTCCTAAAGTGTTTAAGAGAATAACTCCAACAACAATAAATCCTATTCCTAGTATTCCATAAATGTTTGGAGTTTGTTGGTATTTAAAAATACCAAATAACGTTACTGCTGTAATAGTGAGCGCTCCATAAGTTGCATAAGTAAATCCTACAGGAATTACTGACATAGCTTTTGATAAACAGAAAATACAAAAAATTATGCTTAAGATGCAAAATAAAGTTGGGTTAAATTTAGTAAAACCTGCAGTTGTTTTTAAAAAACCGTTTGAAAGTATCCCACTAGCAATGGCTAAAACTAAAAAAATATATCCTGATAATAAACTTAAACTCTTCATTTTGCTTTTGCGAATTGCCCTCCATCACGATAACGCCACAACCATTTTTCCATAGCTTGTTCGACGTCTTTTGGCTTTATATCTAAATCACTAATTGTAAGTTCTTTATTTGAAACAACGTTATCAGCTTCTGATAAAATTTCACATTGATCTCTGGTTAAAACTGGTGGGATCGGTAATAAGCTTAAAATTGAACTTTGTATTTTGGCTATAGCCATAGGCATCTCTATAACAAATCTTTTTTTATTAATAGTTTTCATTATAGATTTTACCATATCACCGAAACTTATTACTGTAGGACCACCTATTTCATAAATTTTTCCTTCGTTCTTTTTTGCTTGTATAGCTTTAACAATTGCATCAGCCACATCCGTTACCATTATTGGTTGAAATTTATAATCTATTCCCACAATTGGAATTATTGGTGAAAAACTTAATTTAGAAAATAAATTAGTAAAATTATCTTCAGGTCCACACACAACGCTTGGTCTTATGATTACGGTATTTTTAAAGTTCATAAGAGATTTTTCTTCTCCAGCAAATTTTGATCTTTGATATGCCGATTTTGAATCTTTATTGGCTCCTATTGCAGAAACATGAATATATTTTTTTACTTTATGCTTCTCACATAATCTTGAAATAATATCTGGGATATCTGAGTGAATTTTTGTAAATTTTTGCTTTCTGTTTTCAAATAATATTCCTATTAAATTGATAACCACATCTGAATTACTGATAGCTTCTTCTATTTTATCAAAATTGTTTGAATTGAAATCAATTAACTCTACCGATCCTGGAGGAGCTTGAGTCTTTAGATAACCTTTTTGAAAGGCTTTTCTTGTAGGAATGATGCATCTAAACTGTTTATTCGTCAAATTTCGAACAAGATATCGTCCTATAAATCCCCCACCACCTAGGATGGTTGCTATTCGGTAATTGTTCATGGTAATTAGATATTATGGTAAAAATTCACAGATTAAAAGGTGACATAACTCCCAAAATAGCTAGCTCATTTAAGGATAGTATTGCAATAGATACTGAAGCAACTGGTCTAAAAATACCAGAGAGAGATAAATTAAGTTTAATTCAAATTTGTGGGGAAAGCGGTGACGTATATTTGATCCAACCTGATAGAAAAAAATACAATGCG
>Ga0208624_1001606_pt1 | contig 10621 bp, 8 predicted proteins | sample Knorr_S23_td_DCM_FD_185607 | JGI IMG/M metagenome (GOLD analysis project Ga0208624, IMG submission 185607) | Marine microbial communities from Southern Atlantic Ocean transect - Knorr_S23_td_DCM_ad_71m_LV_A (SPAdes) (version 2) | ecosystem: Environmental > Aquatic > Marine > Oceanic | place...
GACGATGATTACACAGCTAAAGTTGTACTATACGAGCCTGCAACAAATGGAGATTGTTCTACGTCATCAATAGCAGACGAAACTGATGAATTTACGATGTCGCCTGGTGAAAATGGTGATGTAACGCTATCAATTACATTTGGTCAGACAGGTGAAGTTTGTATCACTGCAGCCGTTAACGAAGGTGGAAGTGATTACGGCGCTTACGAATTTTATGTTTCAGTAGAGCCTGAAACTGGAGAGGCAGATCTATATGTTTTACTAGATATGGAAAGTGAACAAGCAGCCCCAGGTCAAGATATTACAGTTGTATTTGAGTATGGTAACGATGGAGATGTTAGTACTCAAACTCCAATTACAATAATGGCATGGTTTGATGCTACAGGAGAATCTGATGATGGACCTTACACCATAGCCCCATCACCCTTAACTTTTTCTTACATTACTCCAGATCCAGATGGAGATGAGATTCCACCAGAAAGAATGGAATGGCAATATACAGTTCCATCCGTAGAGGATGGACTATACAAGCTCAAGGTTGAAATAGATTCGGAGTCAAATAATACTGAGGATCCAGACGCTTCTAATAATGTAGATAGCCTTGATTTGTGTGTCGGAGACTGTAGCCAGCCAGATCTTAGAGTCAAAGATCTTGGTCCTGAAACGCTATCTAGCGTTCCTATTGAACCAGTGGCAGGTACAATCGTTTCATTTACCTACACAATAGAGAATGTTGGCGAAGGTGAAGCAAGAGGAACGCCAAGTAATCCATTAGTTATGTTTCTAGAAGTTATGAAATGCCCTGATGAAGATTGCTCGGGACAAAATTGGGTTAAAGTTAACGAAAGCCGTGAAATAAGACCATCAATTCCAGGAAACGGGGGGGAGTTTAATGATGTTTCATTCCTAAGATTAAATTGGAGTACTTCGCCTCAAGACTCAGGATTCTGGAATGTCAGAGTATTCGTGGATGGATTCAACTCAATTGAGGAAACAAACGAAACTAATAACCAAGCATTTGATTCAAGTTGGTTCAGAGTTAAAAGTGGTTATCTTGAACTAAGGGAGCAAAGACCAGATTTGATTGTGGCTAACATCGATGAAGGGGATGAAACTGTTTATGATAATGAAGTAACAACAATCGAAGTGGCAGTAACTCAATCTGACTTGGCTGATAGTGTGGCTGAGGAAGTTAAAGTTTATCTTAGGGTAGAAGATCCTGAAGGTGGTGCAGTTGATTGGTTCCAAATCGACCAAGCTAAAACTGTTGGTCTAAATGGAGAAACCACTTTCTTTGAATACGATTGGACGCCTACCAAGTTAGGAAGTTACGCAGTAAGTGCTTATGTTGATAAGAATGACGACATTCTTGAGTGGAATGAAAATAACAATGAGTTCGAAGATAGAGTAATTACTGTTTACGAAAAACTTCCAGATTTGCAAATTACTTCCGTGGACATATCTCCAGTTAACGAAGAAGGTTATGCTGTGGTTGGTGTCAGTAGTGAGCTAACTGCAACAATAGCAAACCTAGGAGTTAGAAATATGACTGATAGCGAGGGTACCAAGCTTGAAGTTACATTTTACACTTCATCACCATTTACATCCAAACTCGCTACAATTAACGTAGATAAAGCTTTAGATATGGGAGAGACAACCGATGTAAGTATTCCATTCACATTCTTGGAAAATGCAGCTTACAGATTCATTATTAAGGTTGATGAGAGTCAAGAAATAGCTGAGGGAACAGGTGGGCCGGAGCTTAATAATGAAGCTATCAAAAATGCGTATGCAGTCAGCTCTGTAGATGCTTATGTTTCTGATATGTCAGTTGACATAGGGGATGGATTAGCTGGAAAAGAGTGTCCGATATCATTTGAAGTGGGAGTTGCAAATATTCCAGAGGGAAGTTCCTACAGACTTCATTTTAATGTGTCGGTTGATGGAACTTTTGGATGGGGTGAAGTTCTGGGTGTTGCTATACAAAACTCAACTGGTTTTTATCCATTAGGTACAGGTTATTCAGTTAGTGGTCAGTACGGTTTTATTGACTTCAATTCTAGCTACAGTAATCAGACAATAGTAATTCCATGGATTCCTAATAAAGATAGAACAGACACCTACAATGTTTCTGTCAGCGTAAGCAGTTCAATAAATGTTAATGAAAATAATGATTTAGCTTTCGTGAACAAGTTATCTATTGCAAAATTAACCACAAACATCGTGGTTGATGCCATCAAAGTAACTGAGTCAGATGGCTCAGCTACAATCAAAGTAACTGTAGGTTATCCTCAGGGAGAACAGTCTGAATTAGATGTTGATGTAGCAATGCATGTTTACAAAGCAACAGATTATGAAGACGGTAATCCTCCAGTTGATACTTTAACAGTCAAGACTATTGAGGGATTAATTAGAGGAGATTCAAGAGCTGTATCTTTCACTTGGGCAGTTAAAGACGGAAATTACATATTTGTGGCAATACTAGACCCTGAAGACTTAATTAAAGAAGTTGATGAAGCTGACAACACGTTCCCATCAAAGGAACAGACATTCGGTGCATCAAACGTGGCCAATCTCGATGAGGAGGAAGATGATGGTGGTTTACTACCGGCACCGTCTCTGCTCGCAGCCTTAGTAATATTTAGTATGGTTGCATTAATTCGAAGAAGAATTTAATGGATCACACAGCCCTTCTTTACTTCGTAGGTCCTGCTGGAGCCGGTAAATCTACACTAGTAGCTACATTGCAAGAATGGATGCAACACTATAGGTATGACGGAGTTGCAATCAACTTAGACCCAGGTTCTGAAACAGTAGCCTATGAGGCAGCAATTGACGTCAGGGAGAAGTTCACAGTTTCTCAGATAATGGATGAATACAGTTTAGGACCCAACGGAGCTCAAGTAGTCTGTGCGGATTTGTTGGCAGTAGAGTTGGACTGGATTAAGGAACAAGTCGATGAAATTAACTGTGACTATTTTTTAGTAGATACGCCTGGTCAAACGGAATTATTCCTTTACAGAGAAGCTTCAAAGGTTTTAGTAGAGAATATTTCGCCAAGAGCAGGAATTGTTTTGCTTCTTGATCCTCTACTTTCTAGGACTCCTGAGGGATTTGTCACTCAGCTGTTACTCGCATCTGCCGCACATTTGAGATTTCCTATTCCAATGTTTCCTGTACTCACCAAGTGCGATTTACTCAAACCTGAAGAAGTAGATAACGTTAGAGAATGGGCTGCTAATTTAGATAAGTTAGCGATGGATATGCCTAACCTGTCTGGCATGAGCGGAGTCCTGTCTTCTGAGCTCCTCAAAGTACTTCAAGTGTTAGCCTTGGAATCAAATCTTTTAGCAGTATCTTCAAAAGAAGGCGAAGGAATGGATGATCTTTATTCTATTGTTCAATCTACTTTTGCAGGCGGGGATGACTTAGAAGCGCATACAGATTCAAATTAGTTACTATTATTAATACAGGTATTTTTATTGTAAAATAATATGGCTGATGAAATACCACTAATTGTCGAAAGAGATGGGAAAGTGTTGACTCTCAGTCTTAATAATGTAGATAAAAAAAATGCTCTTACTTCTGAAATAATGGGTGCTTTAAGTGCAATACTTGAAGATGTAGAGAATTACGAAGATTTGCGAGTTGTTATTATCAAAGGCAGAGGCTCTGTATTTTGTTCGGGAGCTGATATTAGTAATTGGAATCCTGAAGAATTGCAGAAGCTGTTATTTTCATTATCAGATTGCCCTGTGCCAACTATTGCACATGTACATGGAGTGTGTTATGGAGGAGGTATGGGTCTAGCATCTGCGTGTGATTTTATTATAGCTGAAGAAGGTACTAAGTTTGGTTTTCCAGAGGTTAAGATAGGTATGATTCCCGCGGTTATATCACCTTATGTATCTCGAAAGATAAGTATTGGGCGCATGAAAGAATTATTCATAACTGGAGAAAGTTTTGGAGTGGAGCAAGCTTATAGCTTTGGTTTCTTATATAGTCCAAATCCAGACATTGAAAAATTAATTAAAAATGTAGTTGGAGGTGCACCGCTAGCACAAAGTTTTGTGAAGAAACTACTTTCTGAAGAAGTTGACAAAGAATTTATAGAGGAAAGAGATTCCCACCTAGCTGAACTTATAGCACAGATTCGTGAGGGCTCTGAGGCACAGGAAGGTATGGCTGCTTTTATGCAAAAACGCCCTCCTTCATGGAGTAAGTAATGATTAAGAAAATTCTAATTGCAAATCGAGGCGAAATTGCTTGCAGGGTCATAAGAGCTTGTAAAGAAATGTCGATTCAATCAGTTTCGGTATACTCAGACGTTGATGTTAATTCTCCGCATGTTTCCATGGCAGATGAAGCAGTTTGCATTGGACCTGCAAATCCATCAGAAAGTTATCTAAATTTTGATAAAATAATTGAGGCAGCTAAATTAACATCTTCAGATGCGATACATCCAGGATATGGTTTTTTATCAGAAAACGGGGATTTTGCTCAATATGTAATCGACTCGGGTTTGATTTTCATAGGGCCAAGTCCAGAAACCATCAAGGTTATGGGAGATAAGGCCGAGTCGAAAAAAATCATGGAAGAGGCTGGAGTTCCAACAATTCCAGGTCATGATGGAGAGTTAACAAGTAATATCGATTCTATTGCAAAGGACATAGGATTTCCTCTCATGGTCAAAGCTGCAGCAGGAGGCGGAGGTAAGGGAATGAGAGCAGTATACAACCCAGAGGATTTGTCCGAAGCCATTGAATCAGCAAGTAATGAAGCTCGTAACTCTTTTGGTAACGACACCTTAATTTTGGAACGTTTTTTGGATAAGCCCAGACATATTGAGGTACAGATACTAGGTGATCAAAAAGGAAATATTGTACATCTTTTTGAACGAGAATGTAGTATTCAAAGACGCCATCAAAAGATAATCGAAGAGTCACCTTCTTCAGCAATAACTAATAAACTCAGGAAAGAAATGGGTGAAGCTGCAGTAAAAGCAGCAAAAGTTACTAATTACCATAGTACTGGAACAGTGGAATTTCTTTACCAAGATGGAGAATTTTTCTTCTTAGAAATGAATACTCGGTTACAAGTAGAGCACGGAGTAACTGAGATGGTTTGCGGCATAGATTTAGTAAAATGGCAAATTCGCATAGCTAATGGAGAGGAATTATCTTTGTCTCAAAAGGATGTAAAACAAAGGGGGCACTCAATTGAATGTAGAATTTATGCAGAGGATCCTTCACGTAATTTTTTACCTACACCAGGACACGTTCGGAAATTAGTTTTACCTATAGGTCCAGGGATTAGAAATGATGTAGGAATAGTTGAAGGCCAAGAAGTATCAAGCTCCTATGACCCTCTTCTCTCAAAATTAGTCGTATGGGATTCTAATAGGGCTGATGCCATAGACAAAATGAATTACGCCTTGGGTAATTTTGTCGTGCTAGGATTAATAACAAATCAACCATTTTTGAAAGAGATAATGTCTAATAAAGATTTTGTTAAAGGAAATTTTGATACTAATTTTATTTCTGAAAACTATTCGGAATGGAAATTAGATGATATTCCAATAGAAGCAATTGCAGCAGCCTTACTATCTTCTAAAAATTCATCTGTTGTAAATTCATCAGATGTAAAATCAATTTCATCTCCTTGGAGACAAAAAGGTCACTGGAGGCATGGACTGTAATGAGTGAAAGGTTGGTGTTAGGCGAAAAGTCTTTTGATGTTAAAATAAGAAAAACAGGGGATAATTTTACAATTTTAGTAGGTGATGAGGAATACTCGGGTACCTATTCTAAGACGTTGGATGGAGGCATTAATGTCAAATTAGGAAATTCAAATTCTATTTGCTATTCTGAGAAAAATCACGATGAAATATATGTTTTTGCAAATGGTAAAAACTATTTCTTTAAGCACAGTAGAGTTAGATTTGACTCAACTGAGCAAGAAGAAACTAGTGAAGACCGAGTTTTAAGTCCTATAACTGGAAAATTATTAGACAGCAAAGCCTCAAAAGGTTCTTCAGTCTCCAAAGGAGATGTTGTTTTAGTTCTTGAAGCCATGAAAATGGAACATAGGCTAACTGCACCTAGAGATGGCACAATATCAAAAATGACTGATGCCAAAGTCGGTGGCCAAGTTAAAGAGGGTGATTTCATGTTTGAATTGGAGGATGAATGAGTACAATAAAAAGCAATCACAATCCGAGTAGCGATGAATCCCTAGCAAACTTAGAATATAATAAAAAATTAGTAAAGGATTTAAAAAATAAGATTTTGGAAGTTAGTAGAGGCGGTAAAGAGTCTGCAGTGAAAAAGCATCAGGATAGGGGAAAACTACTCGTCCGAGAGAGAATAGATTTACTAATTGATCAAGATACTCCATTTTTAGAATTATCTGCTCTAGCAGCTATTGACATGTACAAAAATGAAGTTCCATCAGCTGGGATAGTTACAGGTATTGGGGTGGTACATGGTAGAGAGGTAATGATTATTGCAAATGATGCTACTGTTAAGGGCGGAACTTATTTTCCTCTTACAGTTAAGAAGCATTTGCGCGCACAAGAAATTGCTCAGGAAAATAATCTTCCATGCATTTATTTGGTTGATTCAGGAGGAGCATTCCTTCCTATGCAAGATGAAGTATTCCCCGATAAGGATCACTTCGGCAGAATATTTTACAATCAAGCTCAGATGTCAGCAAAAGGCATTCCTCAAATTGCAGTTGTGATGGGTTCCTGCACGGCAGGAGGGGCTTACGTTCCAGCAATGTCTGATGAAACAATAATCGTTAAGGAACAGGGGACTATTTTTTTAGGAGGTCCACCTCTAGTTAAGGCAGCTACTGGAGAGGTTGTAACTTCTCAAGATCTAGGTGGAGCTGAAGTTCATACAAGGAAGAGCGGTGTAGCCGATCACTACGCAATGAATGATTCACACGCTCTCGAAATTGCAAGAGATATCGTTTTTAATTTGAATAGAAAACCTAAACCACTTTTGTCAATAAGTGAACCAGAAGAGCCTTTGTTCAACCCCGAAGAATTATACCAAATAATTCCAAAGGATTCTCGTAAGCCATATGATGTTAGAGAAGTAATAGCTAGAATTGTCGATTCTTCCAAGTTTCATGAATTTAAAGCTAATTATGGAACTACAGTAGTTTGTGGTTTTTCTAAGATAATGGGATTTCCTGTCGGTATCATTGCCAACAATGGGGTATTGTTTTCAGAATCATCTTTGAAGGCGACACATTTTATTGAGATGTGTTGTCAACGCAAAATTCCGTTGGTATTTCTACAGAATATAGTTGGTTTTATGGTAGGTAAAGATTACGAAGCTGGAGGAATTGCCAAAGATGGTGCTAAAATGGTCATGGCAGTTTCAAATGCAAATGTTCCTAAATTTACAGTAGTAATTGGAGGTTCCTTTGGAGCTGGAAATTACGGAATGTGTGGGCGAGCGTATCAGCCTAGACAGATGTGGATGTGGCCTAATTCTAGAATATCTGTGATGGGTGGAGAGCAAGCAGCTGATGTTCTATCAACAATTAAAAAGGACCAAGTTGAATCCACCGGTTCCAAATTAAGTCAAAAAGATATAGATAATATTCGTAACCCGATATTGCAGAAATATGAGAATGAAGGTAATCCCTATTATTCTACAGCAAGATTATGGGATGACGGAGTTATAGATCCTCTTGACACAAGAATGATATTGGCTTTAGGATTGTCAACAGCAATGAATGGAAAAACTGAAAAAACAAATTTTGGCGTTTTCAGAATGTAATCATATTAAGCCTTAAATATCACCTCAATTTGAATAAATATGGAAGAATCAATATGTCGTATTGAGCTTGAAACAGAAGATACTACTTTCATAGCAAAAGTTCAAACAGATATGGGTGGGCCGCGCGAATATCGTAGCAAAAGATTTGATGGTTTACTTAATCAAGTAATGAGTGAACTTCAAGCCGAATTTGAACCTGATTTTGAATGAACTTATATCCATTAATTGGAATAGGCATTGGAGTTTTTTTAAGCTATTATATCTTAAAAATGGTAGCTAAAAGAATGAATAAAGATATGCCAAGCCTGGGCGAACTAATGTATCCTATGCACCATACAGACTCGAGAAGGGATAAGATTAATCAAAGAAAAGCAAAATTAGCAGAAAAAAAAGGTAAGCATTAAATGCAGTCATAATTATAGCATGTAAGGTGTAAAATGCGTTATTTCTTAATTTTAGCTTTTGCGTTAGTAGTTTTAGCTCTTGTGTCCAATGAAGCAGCAGCTGAGCCTGATGTATATATGGTAGAGATTGCCCCTAATACTGTAGACAACCAACAAGATGAAGAGGTTTCTTTTAGCTCAGAGTGTTCTGTTTGTAACGGAGAAGGTATGACTTATTTTTATTGGAATTCTTCGATAGATGGGGTTTTGGCTTCAGGTTCAGAAAATCACAATGTAATGATATCTTCCACAACATTTAGTATCGGAGAGCATACAATTACTTTTCAGGTAAGAGATAACAACAGCGAATGGAGTACAGACAGTTCTAGCTCACGAGCTAATCTTTCAGTCTCAGGAAGAGACGGTGGTGGCAATAGTGATATTGATGTTAATTTTGGGGTTGAACCTCCAACGTTACACATTGGTGAGACAGCTACATTTAGAGCCTGTACGGAAATGTATCCCGAACCACAGCCTTGTGTAAACGATCCAGATGCAGATTTAGATTTTTATTGGGAAATTCGTTGGAACGACGAGGGAAGTTGGTCATATATTGGCAACTCTGAAATTTTTACATTCAATGACCTCCAAGAAGGTACACATACTGTTAAACTTTCCATAACATACAATGGAGATACAGTAAACGAAACACAGCAAATGATTGTATTTCCCCCTATTCCACAAGTAGTTATTGACTTTACTAGCGGGGACTCAATTAAAGAGGGCGATACATTAGAAATCACTGCTCAATGTTTAGATAACAATCAAGATGAAATCGAGTGTGATTATTATTGGGATATCTATGATAATGATGGTAATCCAGACTTATTATTCAGATTATCAGGTTCTCCAATAACCTTGACTAACCTTACTAACTCTCAAGGTTCATATGAAATAGTTTTTAGATCTCAAGATTCTGATTCCGGAATTTACTCTACATACTATCAAGCAATTGTGAATGTTTTACCTCCTAACCAGTCTCCTACTGCTTCTATTTTAATAAGTCCAGAATCTCTAGGCGGATTAACTCCACAGTATTATTGGACTTCAGTTCTTACTTTTAGCTCATCTTCCAATGACCCTGATGGCAATATCGTAGCTTACAAGTGGTATTACGATGGGGTTCTTACTTCTGAGGATTCACAGTTTTCTCTATCATTTACTAGCGCAGATATCGGCCTACATCAAATTAAGCTAGAGGTTCAGGATAACGATGGAGTTTGGAGTTCTCAGACAGCAACAGGTTTCAAGTTGAAAGATAATAATGAGCCAACGTGTGATTGGTATCCTGAAGAGAATAACGGTACATATCTGCTTATATCTGATTGTGAAGATCCGGATGAAGAAGGATTTATAGTTGAATACTTTTGGACAGCCTATGCAAACATAGATGGTGATAATGTTATCATCTTTAACGCTACAGGACGAAATCTTACTTTTACACCTACATTCTCAAGCGACTATGTTTTTACATTAGTTGCTACGGATAATGGTGGTCTATCATCATCAGCCGCAGGGCACTCTATTGATGTAAAGCTTGATTTACCTAAAAACTTCATAGTTTCTTTTGGTTCTAAAGAGATTAATGTTGGAGATTTCTTCCATATTGATTTTAGCGAAACGACGGGAGAATATTCATATTTCAAGGTAAAAGTTACTAGCCCTAATGGTACCACTAAAGATTATCAAGTAAATGATATTTCTTCAAATTTTACAATTGGATTTAATGAAGCAGGCACTTATCCAATAGATGTTCAAGTGGTTTGGGCAGATGGTACCGACAGAGGTCTTGATGATTTTTATGGACCCACTGTAACAGTAGGATCAAAAGCCGAGTCGTCAACCGGAGACAGTAACGAATCAGTTGATTTAGCTGAAGAATCAGATAATCTTCCTTCATTATCATTACTATTTTCTACACTAATTCTTTCGTTAATTGCAGTAAGTAGACGTCAAAGGTAGACTTTTTCTTTCCTAATAAGAGAAGTCCAATAGCCCAGCCCCAGACTCATTATAATTTCGGTACCAGCTATTGCAAAGAATAAAGCCTCGCTGTGAACGACTTCTTCCTTGAAAGTTTCTTCAAAGGATACTATCAGTATTATCTCCTTGACTACGGGTTCCTTATCTTCATAATTTGTAGTTAAAGTAATATTGTATCTTCCGGAAGCGTGTACAGTATATTCTACTTCAGTTAAATTTGAATATCGAGTATCAGGTCCGCTGATATTCCTTCCAAAGTCCCACAAAATAGATGATGAATTCTCGGTTCCAAAAGCTTTAAAGATTACTTTATCTCCGGAATATACAAATAAGATATTGGATTCTTCATTGGCAGTAACTTGTATTTCTGCAGTAGTTAGTGGTAATAGTAAAATTGAG
>Ga0208624_1001607_pt1 | contig 10620 bp, 2 predicted proteins | sample Knorr_S23_td_DCM_FD_185607 | JGI IMG/M metagenome (GOLD analysis project Ga0208624, IMG submission 185607) | Marine microbial communities from Southern Atlantic Ocean transect - Knorr_S23_td_DCM_ad_71m_LV_A (SPAdes) (version 2) | ecosystem: Environmental > Aquatic > Marine > Oceanic | place...
CAGACACCTATTTCAAGCTCAGTCCAAATATTTGATATTGATTTAGATGGTGATTTAGAAATTTTTACTGGCACTTCAGGTGATTTAATTGCAATAGATTACAAAGATAATATTGAGAATAGCTCACCTAGTTGGTCAATTTTTAAAGGTAATTGGAAAAGATCAGGGTTTTACATTGCATCAGATTCTGTGTCTGGTTCATGTGAAAACCCAATTCTAGGCGATGTAAATTGTGATTCAATTATCAATGTAATAGATATAATTACAATCATGAACATGATATTAGGATCAGATTTAAATAATTTTTCAGATTATGAGATTTGGTCTGCAGATTTAAGTAATGATAATAATATTGATATTTTTGATATTATTACAATAGTAAATTTAGTTTTAGAAAATTAGAATTGTTAATATTTTTTACAATAATATCGTAGTAAAAAATGTTGCAAAATCATAAAATTAATTATAAAATAGCACTGATTTATATTCAGTCTTAAAGGAGGATAAAAAAATGAGGAAATTCGTTCCTATAGCCTTAGTTGGCTTATTGTCTTTTGGAATCAGTTTTGCAGCTGTAAAAAAAGTTCCAAAAGGTGAAAAAAATATTCATAGATTTGAAAGAGCTCCATCAGAACACTCGGTTCTTGGTCACGGCTCATCAAAAATTACAATGCCAAATACCCGTAATGCAGGTTATTTTACATTAGTAGATTCTGCTTCTAACGGTTATGGGATGGTTTCAGCGGCAACCAGGCCATTGTTTGTAGATCCTGAAAATACAGGTTATTGGTTTTCTACATACAGGCAATTTTACCAAGAACTAGGTTCTCACGGTCAGCTTGGTGGTGCATTTTCTGAAGATGGAGAAAGCTGGGAAGTATATTTTAATTTAAATGCCAATGGTAATCCTCCATGGGGTGGAGGAGGAATTGGATGCGGTGAAGCAGGTTCGCTTGGTGGAGGTTGTTCACAGGCTAGATATCCAAGTTCTATTGGAACAGAGGATATCCCAATTGCAATGTGGACTGAGTATACAGGTGATACATCAACTGGTTCTCTTTATGGTGGTAGGCCATACTATGCTTTTGATGATTTTGGCTGGGAAGGTGGTTCTTTTGCTTATCCAGTGGATGTAGATTTACTGTGGAATACTGATACTAAAGATTTATGGGTAGGTTCTATAGCAGTTTCCTATAATGATGATGGTCCTGTTATTAATGCTGCCTTTAATGATTGGACGAGAGATAATAAATATTTATTTCAATCAGAATATGTTGATGATGCAACAATTATTATGGGTACTGAACAACTTATTATTAATGAACAAGCTGATTTGACCCCAGGTGATGCAGCTGGAAGTTTTAATACTTCTCCTTATGTATCGTGCACACCTGAAGGCGTATGTGGCGTCGGAATAGTTGGTTTATTCCCTGGTGGTGAAACTGATGTTAGTGAAATTTCAAATAATCATACTGGTATTTTTAGAATGTCAGAAGACCATGGTGCAACATGGATGGGTGGAACCTCAGGAGATGTGACACTTGGTCATGCTCCATCAGTAGATGGTGTGGGCTATTACTTTATTCCTGATAATGTATTTGATGATTTGCTAAATACACAATTTATGTATGAGTATGTAGATGAATGTGAAGGTACAACGGATATGATAAACGATTTTTGGACATATTATGAAGATGACTTCAAAGTTGATAGAGATGGTAATCCTCATTTCTCTATTCAGCTTCTCGGTTGTGGTGCAGAGTTTTGTTATTATGAGCCAAATTCTGGATGGTACCATTTTACAATCGATAGAGACTATCTAGATAACCCAGGTCCAGTTAATACTGAAACTGGTTGGAATTGGTCCTTTGTGATGACGGGAGCTACTACATGGAATTGGACTGAGATGACAGGGACTTCTTATGTTAGTAGTACTCATGGAAGTTTAGCATTCTCAACAGAAAATACAGATATTATGTATATAGTAACCAACATGGCTACTGGTGGTAACAATGATGATTATGCTGGGGACCTTGCAAACTTAGAAGATCCTTGCTACTTTACTACTTGGGAAGATTATCCAACCTGGTCTGAAGATATCTATGTAGTTAAGTCTGAAGATGGTGGACGTACATGGTGGAATCCATTAAATGTCACAAATACCCCTGATATTTCAGGTGGTATATGTCCTAACGGTTATCCTAAGTGTGATCAGGCTGAGCAGTTTCCACATGCAGCTCAATGGGCAACAGATGAGCAGGTTTATATTCAGTATCAAATGCCTAATTGGGAATTTAATGAAATAGGAGATTTATTAGGTGCTGATTTCATGAATAGATTGTACATTGGATGGGCTGAGGTTAATGATGAAGATAGTATTGAGGCGTATTATGTAGCATGTTCAGATTTCGAATCTCAATCTGATTGTGAAGGTTATGTAGGCTGTGAATGGTTTTCTGAGCAGTCAGAATGTGATGATGCTCAATTGGCTCCATCTTGCTACGCAGAAGTTGGTGATATAACTGCCGACGGAATATTAAATGTCTTAGATATTATTTCACTTGTAAATCATATATTGGGTGTTTCACCTTTACTTGATACATGTGCCGCTGATTATCAGCCTGACACAGTTATCAATGTTCTTGATATTGTTGGAATGGTGAACTATATACTTGGAATTGGTTTACAGTCAAGTATCGTTGAGCCACCAGCGACAGAGGTTGTTATACATACATCAGATAAATTGTATTTAGAATCCAATGGAAATGTGCAAGCAGTTCATTTAGTTCTTTCATCGGATAATGAGCTTGATATTCAATTTTCTGAAAATTATATATCAGAGTCTCACTATGATGCAGTTACTGGAAAAACTACAATGATTATTGTTTCAGATAATCTGAATTTAACTGAAATTGCCAATATTTCAGGAAAATATGAAGTAGTTGAATACGAAGTTGTTACTTATGATGACTCTATAAAAAACTCAGTAATGATTGATAACAATAGTATTGGTCTTAATCAATCTCCTGCAGGTTCAAACGCTCTACCAAATGGTTATAGAGTAAGTAGTGCTTATCCAAATCCATTTAATCCAATGACTAGCTTTAATATAGATTTAGATCAAGAGTCTTTTGTATCAATTAAAGCTTACAATATATTGGGACAGCTTATAGCTGATGTGTTTAGCGGTAATATTCAAGCTGGATATGGAAATCAAATTTCTTGGGATGCTTCTAGTGTATCAAGTGGTATTTATTTTATGCAAATACAAGTTGATAATAATTTAGAATCTCAGAAAGTTTTATTGGTAAAATAAAAATGATTTTACGAGGGAGCTTGTCTCCCTCGTAATTTAAATTAACTTAATTAATTAAGGAAAACGTAAACATGAAAAAAATATTGTTATTAATTGCAATGACAGCCTTTACTTTTGCATTAAATGTAAATTTATATACATGTGGTGCATCTGTTAATGGAAATGAAGTAACATTTGATGTTTGTATGGATAGTGATGATGCAGTTGGTGGAATTCAATTCACTTTTGACGGTGGATCAAGTGGCCTTGCACTAACAGGTGCTGCAGGTGGTTTGGCTGGCGATGCAGGTTTCACTGTATCAACAAGTGGAAGTGGAACTGTTCTTGGTTTTTCATTTACAGGTGCTCAGATTCCTGCGTCATCTGGACAAGTCCTAACAAGCGTTACTGGAACATTTACTGATGGTTCTTTAACAACTGTTGGTCCAGTAATGGGCGGAAGTGATGCTTTTTCAACTCCTGCTGCTCAGCCTGGAACTGTAACTACAGAGTCTAGTCAATGGGATGGTGCTAATACACTTGATGCAGATTCTATTTTGCCATCAGTTTATAGCTTAAAGGAAGCATACCCAAATCCATTTAATCCTACAACTACAATTGATTATACGCTAAAAGAGAGCAGTGATGTTTCTATTGTTGTTTATGACCTTGTAGGTAGAGAAGTTAAAACTCTGGTTAATGAGTTTAAATTGTCTAATGGTGGCGAAACTCATTCTGTTGTTTGGAATGGAACTGATAACGCAGGACAAATGGTATCATCTGGAATTTATATCTACAGAATGGTCTCAAATGATTTTGCAAAAAGTCATAGAATTACTTTGATGAAGTAGATTAAAGTTTTTGTCTAAAAAGGGTGTCTTTGGACACCCTTTTTTTTTGTAAAATAGATATTTAAAATAAAGTTTGCATTGATGTAGCTTTATACTTTAAATTAGCAAGCTGTCCACGGACAGCATTTTATTCTGGTTAAAGTTTTTTGAAAATTTAGAAGATTTGTGTGGGGATTTAACTCGTTTTTCCATTTGACTATTAATAAATTAAAATAAAACATACAATGGAGAGTTTGATCCTGGCTCAGGACGAACGCTGGCGGCGTGCTTAACACATGCAAGTCAAGGAGAACGTTTTCTTCGGAAAACAAGTAAACTGGCGAACGGGTTAGTAACGCGTAGGCAACCTGCCCTTTAGATTGGGACAACCCTGTGAAAACGGGGCTAATACCGAATAATATTTGTTATCTCTGGATAACAAATCAAAGTAGGCTTCGGCTTATACTATTGGATGGGCCTGCGTCTGATTAGCTAGTTGGTAGTGTAATGGACTACCAAGGCAACGATCAGTAGGTGGTTTGAGAGGATGATCACCAACACTGGGACTGAGATACGGCCCAGACTCCTACGGGAGGCAGCAGTGAGGAATTTTGCGCAATGAGCGAAAGCTTGACGCAGCAACGCCGCGTGATTGAAGAAGATCTGAGGATTGTAAAAATCTGTTATAAGGGAAGAACAGCATATATTCTAACAAAGTATATGTTTGACGGTACCTTATTAGAAAGCCCCGGCTAACTTCGTGCCAGCAGCCGCGGTAATACGAGGGGGGCAAGCGTTGTCCGGATTAATTGGGCGTAAAGAGTTCGTAGGCGGATTAGTAAGTCGATATTGAAATACAATGGCTCAACCATTGACACAGTATGGATACTGCTAATCTTGAATTATGTAGAGGTAAGTGGAATTTCTGGTGTAGCGGTGAAATGCGTAGATATCAGAAGGAACACCAAAGGCGAAGGCAACTTACTGGGCATTAATTGACGCTGAGGAACGAAAGCGTGGGTAGCAAACAGGATTAGAGACCCTGGTAGTCCACGCCGTAAACGATGAGTACTTGGTGGCGGAAGATTCGACCCTTTCGCTGCTGGAGTTAACGCATTAAGTACTCCGCCTGGGGACTACGGCCGCAAGGCTGAAACTCAAAGGAATTGACGGGGACCCGCACAAGCGGTGGATTATGTGGTTTAATTCGATGCAACGCGAAGAACCTTACCTGGACTTGACATGTTAGTGACCGTTCTGTGAAAGCAGTCCATTTTTTATGCTTGCATAAAAACACTATCACAGGTGATGCATGGCTGTCGTCAGCTCGTGTCGTGAGATGTTCGGTTAAGTCCGATAACGAGCGCAACCCCTATCTTTAGTTGCCAGCACGTAATGGTGGGGACTCTAGAGAGACTGCCTGGGCTAACCAGGAGGAAGGTGGGGCTGACGTCAAGTCAGTATGTCCCTTACGTTCAGGGCTACACACGTAATACAATGGAAAATACAAAGGGTTGCCAACCCGTAAGGCGGAGCTAATCCCAAAAAATTTTCCTAAGTTCGGATTGTAGTCTGCAACTCGACTACATGAAGTCGGAATCGCTAGTAATCGCGAATCAGCATGTCGCGGTGAATACGTTCCCGGGTCTTGTACACACCGCCCGTCACGCCATGGAAGCCGGTAGTACCCAACGCCAGTATTTTAACCCTCGGGAGAAAGCTGTCTAAGGTAAGATTGGTAACTGGGGCGAAGTCGTAACAAGGTAGCCGTACCGGAAGGTGCGGCTGGATTACCTCCTTTCTAAGGAGCATTCATTCCTTTTATTTGGAATGAAGATGGTCGAACAATTGGATAAGCAAATAGTTGTTCCTGCATAAATCTTCTATTATTTTTTTAGGGTTTGTAGCTCAGTTGGTTAGAGCACCGCTCTGATAAGGCGGGGGTCGGTAGTTCGAGTCTACCCAGACCCACTTAAAAGAGTTACAAGGTATTTCCTTTATAAGGGGCTGTAGCTCAGCTGGGAGAGCATCGCGTTTGCAACGCGAGGGTCGCAGGTTCGATCCCTGTCAGCTCCACAAAAATTTTTTTTTAGCTTTTTGACATGGTTGGTTAAACAAATTAATTCATTCCCATCTAGTGAACGAGCAGATGGTAGTGAATAAGATCATAATATTAAAAATAAGTAATATTGTCTATCTGTAGAAATTAGGCTTAATTATAAAAGGTGTAAGTCAAGTTACTATGGGTATATGGTGGATGCCTTGGCATGTAAAGCCGATGAAGGACGTGGTAAGCTGCGATAAGCTTCGGGGAGATGCAAACAATCTTTGATCCGGAGATTTCCGAATGGGACAACCCATCTAGATTAATATCTAGATACCTTCAATTGAATATATAGATTGAATGGAGACAACGAAGGGAAGTGAAACATCTCAGTACCTTCAGGAAAAGAAAACAATAGTGATTCTCTTAGTAGCGGCGAGCGAAAAGGGAACAGCCTAAACCATTTTAGTGTCATGCCTGTCAGCTTAGCTAAATGGTGTTGTGGGAATAAATCGTAGAATGTGACAGAATTCTAGATGAGTCAAAAAATATTTAATTAAAAGAATCTGATCAGGAAAGTTCAAGCCGTAGAGGGTGATAGCCCCGTATTTGAAAATTTCATATCTCATTTGATTTATTTCCCGAGTAGGGCGGAACACGTGAAACTCTGTCTGAATCTGCCACGACCACGTGGTAAGGCTAAATACTCTTACATGACCGATAGTGAATAAGTACCGTGAGGGAAAGGTGAAAAGTACCCCGGGAGGGGAGTGAAATAGTACCTGAAACCGTATATCTACAAGCTGTCGAACCTCTATATGAGGAACGGCGTGCCTTTTGCATAATGAGCCAGCAAGTTACTCGTAACTAGCAAGGTTAAGTTTTTAAGAAACGGAGCCGTAGGGAAACCAAGTCTGAATAGGGCGTTCAGTTAGTTGCGGTAGACGCGAAACCAGGTGATCTTACCATGGCCAGGTTGAAGCAACAGTAAAATGTTGTGGAGGACCGAACCGACTTGGGTTGAAAACCGAGCGGATGAGCTGTGGTAAGGGGTGAAAGGCCAATCAAACCTGGTGATATCTCGTTCTCTCCGAAATGTATCTAGGTACAGCGTTATGTTAAAGTGTCGTGGAGGTAGAGCACTGAATGGATGCGGGGGCTTATGCCTACCAATTCTTATCAAACTCCGAATGCCATTGACATGTTCCATAGCAGTGAGGCTATGTATGATAAGGTTCATAGCCAAGAGGGAAACAACCCAGACCTACAGCTAAGGCCCCTAAATTTTTACTAAGTGATAAAGGATGTGAATTAGCATAGACAGCTAGGAGGTTGGCTTAGAAGCAGCCATTCCTTTAAAGAAAGCGTAATAGCTCACTAGTCAAGGTAATCTGCGCCGATAATATCCGGGACTCAAGTAAAATGCCGAAGCTTAGGACTTCTTTGAAGTGGTAGGAGAGCGTTCTATTAACCGTCGAAGGTTTATCCGTGAGGAGAGCTGGAGGAAATAGAAATGAGGATGCTGGCATGAGTACGCGATAAAACACGTGAAATTCGTGTTCACCGAAAGCCTAAGGTTTCCTGATCAATGTAAATCAGATCAGGGTTAGTCGGCCCCTAACACGAGGCCGAAAGGCGTAGTGGATGGGAATCAGGCAAACTCAAAACATTCCTGAACCTCCGACCCTTAAACAAGGAAATCCATTAATCAGATTTATTATGCTTAATGATTTGCATAATAAAAGTAGTTAGTGGCAAGAAAAAGCCTTGCGTATGCTAAGGAGACCGTACCGCAATCCGACACAGGTAGGCGAGATGAATATTCTAAGGTGCTTGAGAGAATTGTTGTTAAGGAACTCGGCAAATTAGCCCTGTAACTTCGGGAGAAAGGGTGCCTACTTCGGTAGGCCGCAGTGAATAGGGGGTAGCGACTGTTTACTAAAAACATAGGTCTATGCTAACACGTAAGTGGAAATATATGGACTGACACCTGCCCGGTGCTGGAAGGTTAAGATTCTTTGTTATTTTACTTCGGTATAAGAAGCTCGGAATTGAAGCCCCAGTAAACGGCGGCCGTAACTATAACGGTCCTAAGGTAGCGAAATTCCTTGTCGGGTAAGTTCCGACCTGCACGAATGGTGTAACGACTTCCCCACTGTCTCGACAACAAACTCAGCGAAATTGTAATGTCGGTGAAGATACCGGCTAACCATAGAAGGACGGAAAGACCCCGTGAACCTTTACTATAGCTTGATATTGACTTTTGATCCTGCATGTGTAGGATAGGTGGGAGACTTTGAAGCAGATGCGCCAGCATTTGTGGAGTCATCCTTGAAATACCACTCTTGTATTATTGAAAGTCTAACCGTATACCTTGAATCAGGTATCGGAACAGTGTCTGGTGGGTAGTTTGACTGGGGCGGTCTCCTCCTAAAGAGTAACGGAGGAGCTCAAAGGTTCCCTCAGCACGGTCGGTAATCGTGCGCAGAGTGTAAACGCATAAGGGAGCTTGACTGTGAGTCTGACAAGACGAACAGGTGCGAAAGCAGGAGTTAGTGATCCGGTGGTTTCGAGTGGAAGAGCCATCGCTAATCGGATAAAAGGTACTCCGGGGATAACAGGCTTATCTCCCCCGAGAGCTCATATCGACGGGGAGGTTTGGCACCTCGATGTCGGCTCGTCACATCCTGGGGTTGGAGAAGATCCCAAGGGTTGGGCTGTTCGCCCATTAAAGTGGCACGCGAGCTGGGTTTAGAACGTCGTGAGACAGTTCGGTCCCTATCCTCTATGGTCGTAGGAAATTTGAAGGAATCTGCTTCTAGTACGAGAGGACCGAAGCGGACGAACCTCTAGTGTACCTGTTGTTATATCAATAGCATCGCAGGGTAGCTACGTTCGGAAGGGATAAGCGCTGAAAGCATATAAGTGCGAAACCCATCCTAAGATAAGATTTCCCTGAAGACTTCCAGAAGAATACTGGTTTGATAGGCCACAGATGTAAGTACAGTAATGTATTTAGTCGAGTGGTACTAAGTAGTCGTTCGACTTGACTTCTTTTTATATTTTCTAGTTTTTATAGATAACAATATTATTTATGATTTAACCAATCATCAGATTTTCCGGTGACTATAGTGCAAAGGATCCACCCGATCCCATTTCGAACTCGGAAGTTAAGCTTTGTTACGCCGATGGTACTTCACGGGAGACCAGTGCGGGAGAGTAGGAAGTTGCCGGTATTTTAATAAAAGGGTTTAATGTTAACATTAAACCCTTTTTTGTTTGTATAGAATAATATTATTCGCCTAACTTATGGTATGTTAAGATATATTTATATACTTGTTCCCAACATTCTTCAATATTTTATTCCTTCTTTATTTCTAAGTTTTTTAATTTCTTGTAATATTACTTTTAAAGAAAACTTTTTTAATGATGATATAATTGGTTATTATCTCAGTGCAGTTGATATTAATACAGGAGAGTCTAATGTTCTACTTTTTGATTATGAATTAAATTTAGATTCAAATTGTGATTTAAATCTTCCTCAATATGTTGATATAAAATTTCAAATTGATGTGGATATACCAGGATTTACCTCAGGAAATGTTAATCTAGCTTCAGGTAATTTCTCACTATTCCCTAATTCTAACTTATCTAATCGTTCTTTTTCTTTTCGGAATACAGATATGAGTTTGGAACAAACTTTTTTACCTGGTGGAGCTACCTTAAAACGTGGAGATTATACATTTGATCCAATTGAAGGTTTATCTTCAGCAATAACCTCAGGAGGAAGACTCCCTAATGGCACCTATTTTTTTAAATTTTCAATTAATGATTGTCCTGATGGATATGTATGTAATTCAGAAATTAATAAAGAACTTAATTTGTTTATTCCATCTTTTTTAAATTCAATTTCTCCAGGTTCTTCTACTCTAGCAGATACATTATTTAACCAAATTAGTATTCCTTTTCCTGTTTTCCAGTGGAATTCTGATTACTGTAGTAATTGTTCTAATTATTCTATAAGGATATGTGAATTTAAAAGTAATGTTCATTCTACTTTAGAAGATGCAATCAATGATATTTCAATCTTACCTACTGGTTCTGGATATTTTGATATTGGTTCTTCTACTTCCAATATTTTTCAATATCCTTCTTCAGGTTTTCAAATTTTAAATGAAGGTTCAACCTACGTATGGAAAGTTAAAAGATCATATCAAACTACTAATGGAATGATTGAAGAATTTAGTATACCGTTTATTTTTAAAATGATGAATAATCAACCAATCGAATCAACAAAAAATCTAATGGTAAATCAAAGTAAACTTTTAAAAATTAAAAATTTAATTGGCGATATAAAGTTTAATGAAATTTTTGATGAAAATAACGGTGTTTTGAAAGATTTTGATTTTACATCTGTTCAAATTATCTTAAATAATGTTGAAAAAAATGAA
>Ga0208624_1001608_pt1 | contig 10620 bp, 9 predicted proteins | sample Knorr_S23_td_DCM_FD_185607 | JGI IMG/M metagenome (GOLD analysis project Ga0208624, IMG submission 185607) | Marine microbial communities from Southern Atlantic Ocean transect - Knorr_S23_td_DCM_ad_71m_LV_A (SPAdes) (version 2) | ecosystem: Environmental > Aquatic > Marine > Oceanic | place...
TGAATCTCATCTTCTGTACGCTTATATGGCTCTTATTAGTATTGGCAGCAAGCAGGCCGCAGTGGCTTGGCGAGCCCGTTCAACTACCCTCCACAGGCAGAGATTTGATGCTTTCCGTAGATATTTCGGGCAGCATGGAAGCGCAGGATATGGTTGTCGGCAATCGCCAGGCTTCCAGAATTGATGTAGTAAAAGCTGTCGTTGGTGACTTTGTTGAGCGACGCGAAGGGGATCGATTAGGACTAATCCTATTTGCGGCACACGCCTATATTCAAGCACCTTTAACATTTGATCGAGAAACTGTTGGACAATTATTAGAAGAAGCTGAAATCGGAATAATCGAAGAATCAGCAACCGCGATTGGTGATGCTATTGGCCTGAGTGTCATACATCTTAGGTCTAGGCCAGAGAATAGTCGAGTTTTGATCCTACTGACTGATGGGGTCAATAATGCGGGAGCAGTATCTCCAGAACAAGCCGGTCAGCTTGCCCAGCAAGAGAGTATAAAAATTTACACAATCGGCATAGGGGCTGATCAAGTTGTCCAGCGAACGTTTTTTGGTGCGAGAGCTATCAACCCTTCAGCAGAGTTAGACGAAGCGGTATTAACTCAAATAGCTGAATCAACAGGAGGTCGTTACTTCAGGGCAAGAGATGTTAATGATTTGGTAGATATCTATGAAGAGCTCGACCGCCTGGAAGCCATAGAGCAGGACGAGCAAACATACAGACCAACTCGTGTTCTTTTTTACTGGCCATTAGGTATCGCCATTGTTCTAAGTTTCATACTAACACTGTTATCAATTCCGTGGTTTGCTCTTTTAGGCATCAATATAAGAAAAGATCCCGATGACTCAGCTGAAAAACAAACACAACCTTTAGCGAGCAGAAATATTTAATGGAAATCCTAATACCAGCGAGCATTATGCAGGACTTCCATTTTTTGAGACCTGTGTGGCTATTAGCGGCAATACCGGCGATCCTCTTGGTTGGCGTTATGTGGCGAGTAAACAGTAATGTAACTGCTTGGGATAAAGCCATTGACAAAAATCTCCTACCTTTCTTACTAGATAGAAGTAAGAACGCCGCACAGAGAACACCATTACTCATGCTTCTTTTTGCATGGATTCTCTCAGCTCTATCAATGGCCGGTCCAGTTTGGGAAGAGCTCCCCCAGCCAGTTCAGAAGCGTGAAGATGCGTTAGTGATCGTGTTAGATTTATCGCTATCCATGTTTGCTCCAGACCATAATCCTTCCAGATTAGATTTAGCCAAACGAAAGTTGCGAGACATCTTAGCCCTGAGAGAAGAGGGTCAGACCGCACTAGTTGTCTATGCCGGAGACGCACACACGGTAACGCCCTTAACAGATGATGTTGTAACCATTGACGCGCTGGTTCCATCTCTCAGTCCAAATATCATGCCGTTGTTCGGCAGCGATCCAATACCGGCTATAGATATGGCAATTAGCCTTTTGGATGATATTGAATCCTCTGACGGCAGAATCTTACTCATTACGGACGGAATAAGCGGCTTCGACCAAGAGCAGTTAATTACAGATCAAATCCAGGACACTGGTTATGAGCTCCTTGTAATGGGCGTTGGTACCGAAGAAGGCGCCCCAATTCGAACGAGCGACGGTAGCTTTCTAACAGACCAAAATGGAGCTATGGTCGTTCCAACTCTAAATAGAAATGTTCTACAATCTCTCGTCAATAGGGTCAACGGCAGGTACCACGACATTCAATTGTCCGATGCAGATTTAGCCTATCTGCTCACGGAAAACACCCTTTTAGATAATGAGGAACTTACAGAAGTTGAAGAGGAATTTGATGTATGGAATGAGGCTGGTCCATACCTTTTACTACTAGTACTTCCTTTGTGTGCATTAAGTTTTAGAAAAGGCTGGTTGTTTACTACCTTTTTAGCGTTCGTTATAAACCTTCATCTCCCTTCGAAAAACGCACTGGCTTTTGAGTGGATAGACCTATGGAAGACAAAAGATCAACAGGCCGCTGAGGCTTTTGCTGATGAAAACCATGAGTTGGCGGCTTCACTTTTCGAGCAGACTGGCTGGCGTGGCGCTGCAAATTATCGGGCAAAAAATTATGAGAGCGCAATCGCTTCTTTTAGTACCACTGATACAGCTGACGGCCACTATAATCGCGGGAATGCTCTCGCGTTAGCAGGAAATTTGCCTGAAGCCATTGCAGCGTATGATGTAGCTATTTCTCGGGATCCAGAACACGCCGATGCTATTTATAATAAAGAAATTGTAGAGCGACTTCTTGAAGAACAGGAATCTGAGCAAGGTGAGAATCAAGAAGGAGAGAATCAAGAAAACCAATCAGAGCAAAATTCTCAAAGTGAATCTCAAGAGCAAAATCAGAATAGCGAAAATCAAGATCAAGAGAGTCAGGAGGGCAATGAGGAGCAACAACAGAACGAACAACAAAATGAAGCCCCAGAGGAACAAGAGAGCTCTGAATCAAATAGTGAGCAGAATACACCTAGTGAATCAAGCAATGAAGAATTCGAAGATCAGCAAGCACTCGAGCAATGGCTCAGGAGAATTGAAGACGACCCAGGCGAATTACTGAGAAGAAAATTCAGGTATCAATATCGCCAACGTCAATTGAACGGTACTGCAAATAGCATTCAGAATGGAGGACAAATTTGGTGACATCTTCCTCCAGAATATTCGTCACGTTGGTTTTTTTAACATTAGTTTGTTCCATAAAGACCAATGCTCAAGACCTTGAAGTATCTGTTGACCGGGCTGAGCTTGCCAGAGGCGAAACGCTAACGTATACGATACGTATATATGAGCAGCGGCAAGGGATGCAGCTTGATTTAACACCTTTAACCGAAGATTTTGATGTTTTAGGCACCAGAACCTCAAGTCAAGTACGAAGCATCAACGGTCAGGTAGAATCGTGGACCGATTATATAGTGACATTGTTTCCGTTAACCGAGGGTGAGCTCACCATACCACCAATAGAAATTAATAATCTTCAAACAGAGCCGATCTTGATATCGGTCGTGAATGAGGGTCCAAGATCAAATCAAGACAATGATGAATTGTTTCTAGAAATCGAAGTTAACAAGGAAGCGCTTTATGTGCAGGAACAGTTATTGTTCACAGTTAAACTCTATTACACAATAAACGGCATCCGAAACCCTCAGTTTACTGAACTCGAAATGGAAGATACCGTCATTCAGTTGATTGGGTCACCAAATCAATATGAGCAAATAATTGAAGGAGTAAGGTACGGAGTATACGAAAAGCGTTATGTGATTTTCCCTCAACGTAGCGGTCCCCTAGAAATACCTGACATCCTATTCAGGGGCGAAGTTACAGATGGTTCCAGCAATTTTGTTTTTAGAAATTTGAACACCAGGCGAGTAACAGCATTCATCGAGGGTATAACAATTGGCGTAAACGAGAGGCCTGTTGCCGCTCAAGAATTCGATAACTGGTTACCTGTGACAAATCTCTCCATTAGCGAAGAATGGAGCACGGATTTGGAAAACCTTAGCGTTGGAGATTCCATAACGAGGACGATAACTCTAACAGCAGATGGCCTCGATGGAGCAGTTTTACCGCCATTTAGCCCAGAAACTCTCGACGGGATCAATGTTTACCAAGACCCTGCCAGTATCGAAAGAACTTATGTAGATGGCAGCATTGTAGGAACCCGGGTAGAAAGCTCAACACTTGTTCCTGTAATCGCTGGAACCATTGAAATACCAGAAATCGTAATACCATGGTGGGATGTTTCAAGCGATGAATTAAAAGAAGCTGTGATTCCGGCCAAAAGTATCCAGGTATCCACTATCGAAGGAGAGATACCTTCAGAGCAAGCCGAAGAAAGCATCGGCAACTTGGAGGAACTACTCGCAGCTTCTCCGACCGTTGATCAAGAAATGATCGATGCTCAAGAAGAGGAAGAATTTATAGAAGTTGGTATTTACTGGCTAAATTATATTATAGCTTTCATATGCATTGTTGTTCTAACGAGCATTTATAGATTAGTGCTCCGTCCAAACAATGAGGAGATTTCAGACTATCTACAGAACTTAAAAAACAAATATAAATCTAGAATTTCTCCGTATAACAGCGAACGGGTCGCTTTCCGTCAGCTCAAGACTGCGTGCAAAAAAGAAGATTTAACTAAAATAAAAGGCGCTCTAATAACTTGGTGCGACCACTACTCACGGGAAAATACGCTGAACACAATAGAGGGAATACTGCAAAACCCAGATTGGAGCAGTCTTCATTCCATAATCATAAACCTACAAAATACCCTCTATTTTAAAGACAAAAGCGCTCAGAACGTGCAAATATTTTCGAGTAAAGAATTACTCAAAGAAATTAAGAATCTCAGAGATTTAAAACGCAGACAGAAGAAATTAACCAACTTGACTGAGAGATACTCTCTACCCCCTCTTTACAGAACCTAATGTCCGAAAGCTCACGACTGGTCTATAGCACTGACGGCAACAATATCTGTGCCACTTGCAAAAAACCTTTTCGAAAATGCAAATGCAAAAAAGAGCGATCTAAATTAAACTCCAAAACAGCTTTGAGAATATACTTTGAAAAGAAAGGAAGAAAAGGCTCAGGAGTAACAGTAATTTCAGGCTTATTACTCGACAAAAAAGAGTTGAGAAACGTAGCAGCAAACCTTAAAAAACACTGTGGGGTCGGAGGTTCGCTTAAAAACAATAACGATATCGAACTTCAAGGAGATCAGAAAATCAAGGCAGAGGCCTATCTTCGTAAGCACGAACATTTACAGAATTGATAAAACCCTACCCTAGACTACACTAAACTTCAGTTTGAATATCTGAAACCAAATCTTGTTGTTTAGCATTATTACCTCGCTTTCTCGCGAGCTTTGCGCCCTCGCTTCGGAGATTTTCTAAACGTTTTAGATACATTTCATCCACATCATCAGTGACATACTCACCGTCAAAAACAGAGCATTCATAATCTGCAATCTCCGGGTTTCCATCAGCTGCCGAAGCAATTAAATCTTCTAAGTTTTGATAAATTAACCAATCTGCTCCTATCAATTCCTGCACTTCTTCGTCAGTTCTCCCGGCAGCAATTAATTCGGACGCAGCCGGCATATCGATCCCATAAACATTTGGAAATCTAACTCCAGGAGCTGCAGAAGCGAAATATACTTTATTAGCACCGGCATCTCGAGCCATCTGAATTATCTGCTTGCAGGTAGTTCCGCGAACGATTGAATCATCGACTAATAGAACATTTTTACCTTTAAATTCTAGTTCGATTGCGTTTAATTTTTGCCTAACCGACTTTTTCCTCATACTCTGACCGGGCATGATGAAGGTTCTACCTATATATCTATTTTTTACGAAACCCTCTCTAAACTTGATACCAAGACGATTAGCGAGCTCTAGTGCTGACGGACGGCTTGTATCTGGGATTGGAATAACAACATCTATGTCATGATTTGGTCTCTGCTTCAGTAATTTGTCTGCGAGCCTTTCACCCATTCTCAACCTGGCTTTGTAAACTGAAATACTATCCATTAACGAATCAGGTCTTGCAAAATAGACATGCTCAAAAATACAAGGAGTATGCTTTCCTGCTGGTGTACATTGTTTTGTATGCAGGTTGTTGTTCACATCTATGTATACTGCTTCACCTGGGGCAATATCCCTTTCTACAGAAAATCCTTGAGAATCGAGCGCGACGCTCTCTGACGCAATCATATACTCCTTACCGCGTTCTGACTCTCTACTACCAAACACTAATGGCCGAATACCGTGCTTATCTCTAAAACCTAAAATCCCATAGCCCGTAATCATAACAATTGCTGCAAATCCGCCCCTGCAACGGTCGTAAACCCTTGTAAGAGCCGAAAATATATGTTCTGGCGTTGGTTCAATTTGTTGCTGCTGCTGAAGCTCGTGCGCAAATATATTCAACAATACTTCAGAGTCTGAATCAGTATTTATATGTCGAAGGTCTTCCTTGAATAAGTCCCTACTCAATTCAGCAGTGTTTGTAAGGTTTCCATTGTGGGCGAGAGATAAACCATAGGGAGAATTTACATAGAAGGGTTGAGCTAGAGCAGGACTAGAGCTACCTGCTGTAGGGTACCTCACATGCCCTATTCCCATTTGTCCGATAAGCCTGCGCATATGGCGCGTTCTGAACACGTCTTTCACAAGGCCATTATCTTTGCGAAGATTTAGCTTTCCGTTGTCACTCGTCATTATCCCTGCCGCATCTTGGCCGCGATGCTGAAGCACTGTTAAAGTGTCATAAAGACAGACTCCCACATCGTCGTTAGTAACAACTCCAACTAAACCACACATAGACCTCTCCGATCTAGATATCAGCTTTGAGCTGAGATACCTCAGCAGTGCCATACCTATCTTGAATGAAGACGCGCGATATTTCAATCATGTTTTGCCCATAAGGAATCAATTTTGATTGTTGCCAGACCTGAGCTTGAGAGAAAAAGAAGCTAGAAGCAAATAAACCAATAAAAGAAATAATGACACCACGAGCAATACCGAAGACGCCACCTAACAATCTATCAATAAATTTGAGGCCAGTGAACACAAGAAGTTTTGATAACAAAAAATTTAGCAAGGTACCCAGCATCATTACAAAAATAAATATCAGAGCAAAAGCCGCAACATAACGCATGGTTAGATTGTCAAAAGAGCTAAAGAGAAAATTAGCGAGCACATCGCTATATCTCCTAGCTACTAACAGTGCAAAAATCCATGTAACCAAAGAAAATATTTCTCTGACAAGTCCTCTCCAAAGGCCAAAGATGCTGGACAGAATCATGATAATTAATATTGAGGCGTCTATCCAATTCATGGTTCAAAGCCTAATCAAATTTCAAAAGCTACCAACTTCATAACGCACTATATCACCGGCTAATCTAAACTTATCCTCTAACTCGGATAAGTAGTCCTCGGCAATGTTTTTATCAATCCAAGGCCCAACAAAGACACTTACAAGTTCTCCAGCGGAATTATTAAACTCTCGCGTATAAGCCTTGTATTCAGATTCGTGAAGTCGTTCAACCAAATTTGTAGCATTTTGCTTTTCCGCAAATGAGCCTAGTCTTATGCTCCAACCTGACAACATTGGACTTAAATCTAAATCGGCTTCGTCTTCCTCAGATTGAGAAATTATCTGACTATCGTTTTCCGAAATCTCCGATTGACCCTCCTCTGCACCAGCGTCAGTATCTGTATCTGTATCTGCAATAATGACAGGTCTAGTCGGATTAGGCTCTGGCAAAAGACTAAATTGAGGCTCTGGGGGAATTCTAGATTCTAGCTCCGCTTGAAATGTGTCTCCCCCATCGAAAATAACAGGGAAAAGCACGCCGACCAAAGCCATTAAGACTATAGTACCAACAATACGCTGCTTTTTGTTATAAACCAAAGGTATCTCCAACTGTGATGCGAATAGTAATTACCACAAACACTTCCCTATGGTTTTAAATTGCGTTTAACTGATTCCTGTACGGCGGAAACACACAAAAATGAACCAGTCACAATGATTAAACCCCCACTTCCAGTTTCCTTCTTTTGGTATGAAAAAAGATCAGCACAAGCCTGGTTATAACACTCGACAAATGTACTGTCATCTGGAAGAATTATTCTATCTTCATTATCAAAACACGCTGCTAAATTCTTCACCGGCATTGCGCGTGGGTCATCCAATCCCGCAACATACCAACTATCAACAAAAGGTCGTAATTCAGCAATAAAACCTCTTACATCTTTATCTGCCATTAATCCAATCACTACAGAAATTTGTTTAATTCTATGATTAATACTCAGCTCCCTGCTAATGTTACTTGCCAGCATCGAAGCAGCAGCAGGATTGTGAGCTACATCTAAAACCACAGATACTCCAGTCAAAGCATCAACGCATTTTTCAAATCGACCAGGCAAGTAAAGACGGCGTAGAGATGATCGAAGAACTTTAACATCGATTTCTATTCCAGCTACAGATAATGCTTGCATACCAATTGAAACATTTTCGATGGCTAAATTCGGGATCGGTAGACCGGATATATTTTCATTCATATCTCGCCCTCCTGACCAATCAAAAGATTTATCTTCAGTCTTGATTTGGTGATCAAAATCACGCCCTTTCAGAAAAATTTTTGAATTTAGCGACTCGGCGGTAGCAAGAACTGACTTTGTTGGATTGCTGTCTCCATAGACGACTGGTCTGTTTTTTTTGATTATGCCAGCTTTTTCATATCCGATTGACTCTCTGTCTTTTCCTAACCATTCCTGGTGATCAAGATCTATGGAGGTAATAATTGCGACATCTGCCTCGATGATGTTTACCGCATCGAGACGTCCCCCAAGACCTACCTCCAATAGGGCAAAGTCAAGTTTTCTTTTCGAAAATATTAGGAAAGCCACCAAAGTCGTAAATTCAAAGTAGGTAAGCTTGATATCGCCTCTCGCGTTTTCTACTGCAAGAAATGCCGCACACAGTATCTCCTCTGCAATTTCGGCACCATCTAGTTTTATTCGTTCATTAAATCTCAAAATATGAGGTGAAGTATAACAACCAACCTTATATCCCAAATCACGCAGTATTACCTCCATGGCAGCAACACATGATCCTTTACCATTGGTCCCCGCAACCATAATAGTCTTATCTGCAACCGCTTCAACCCCAAGATTCTTGGCAACCCGTATTACGCGGTTTAGGCCCAACTCAATCTCTTTAATATTCAGCGACTCAATGTAGGCAAGCCAATATGAGAGATCGTTTTTATTCAACGAATCGAAAGACATGAACCTTTTCAGGAATTTCTATAGTTTAGCTTTTCAAGAATCGAAGAAATTTTATTTCTCATTTCTCTCCGATCAACAATCATGTCAATAGCGCCATGCTCAAGTAAGAACTCACTGCGCTGGAACCCCTCGGGAAGGTTAACTCGAACAGTTTGCTTTATAACATCTGGACCGGTAAAACCGACTAGTGCATTTGGTTCAGCAATATTAATATCTCCTAACATCGCTAAACTTGCGGACACCCCTCCATATACTGGATCAACGAGCACCGATATATAAGGGAGAGCTTGACGATTCAACTCTTCAAGCGCCGCGGCGGTTTTTGCCATTTGCATTAGTGAAATCAGCGCTTCCTGCATTCGAGCACCACCGCTAGTCGAAAAACAAATTAGCGGTAGCCTTTCGCTAATGCACACATTAACTGCGCGAACAAATTTTTCACCTACCACAGCACCCATAGAGCCCCCTATAAACCCGAACTCAAAGGCAGCAACAATAACTGAAAGACCTGCCAGCTCTCCTCTAACAACGACAAGCGCATCATTTTCACCAGTGGCCTTTTTGGCAGTTTGAAGTCGATCTTTATAACGTTTTAAATCTTTAAAATTGAGAGAATCCAGCGGTTCCAAATCAGAGTCAAGCTCTCTTTGGCCCTTGGAATCAAGGAATATTTCGATTCTACGCCTAGCGGAAACTCTTATGTGATAATCACATTTAGGGCAAACGTCAGCATTCTTTTCTAATGTCTCATGGAAAAGGGTTGCCTCGCATCTGGGGCATTGTCTCCACAAGCCTTCTGGAATCTTTCCAGACCCTTTATCATCTCTATCTCGAGATCGAGAGATAGAAGGAAGTATTCGATCTATCCAACTCACAGATCCTCCTCATCAACAACCTCATTATCGAGATCAAGTTCTTCCCTAATTTCTTTGATGATATTGGTGCTATTCTTAATATCTTCTGCGTTTATTTTTTCGTGTGAGGTTAAACTAGCTATTTTATTGACTAATGCAGAACCAACGATAACACCATCGGAAACTCGTGCCATTTCCTTTGCACTTTGTCCATCTTTGATACCAAAACCAACTACTATCGGTAAATCTGTGGAAGATCGAAGAGAACATACATTTCGCTCTACTTCGTCTACATCAGTTATAGATGCGCCTGTCACCCCTTTCAATGAAACGTAATAAACGTAGCCACTTGTCATATTAAGAATTGATTTAACTCGTTCCTGAGTCGTTGTGGGAGCAACAAGAAAAATTGAGTCAATATTCACTTCTTTCAACTTAGCGTTCAATACCCCGGCCTCGGCGGGTGGCATATCAACCATCAAAACTCCATCTACACCCTCTTTCTGAGCTCTTCGAACAAAATTATCGACCCCCATTATCTCAACAGGATTCAAATAACCCATAAGGACAATTGGGGTGACTTCGTTTCGTGCTCTAAATTTAGCTACAATATCAAGAGTATCATTAAGGCTGGTGCCTTTTCTCAAAGACCTCTCTATGCTGTTTTGAATAACTTCACCATCTGAAGACGGATCACTGAAGGGTATACCCAACTCAATAATATCAGCGCCATTCAACACTAGAGCATGCATAAGCTCAATAGTCGTTTCTTTATTTGGATCACCAGCTACCAAATAGGGGATTAGAAGCTTACGGCCTTTTTGATTCGCACTATCCGTTATCTGCTTTATTCGACCCATGAGAATTTAGATTTGAATGCCTTCTATCCTGGCAACTGTTTCAATATCCTTATCGCCTCTTCCCGAGAGATTTACAA
>Ga0208624_1001610_pt1 | contig 10620 bp, 7 predicted proteins | sample Knorr_S23_td_DCM_FD_185607 | JGI IMG/M metagenome (GOLD analysis project Ga0208624, IMG submission 185607) | Marine microbial communities from Southern Atlantic Ocean transect - Knorr_S23_td_DCM_ad_71m_LV_A (SPAdes) (version 2) | ecosystem: Environmental > Aquatic > Marine > Oceanic | place...
GTTTCTGGGTCAACGATTCGACATTCCGAGTTAGGTACTGTGACGCCAACAGAACCTGGTCGGTATTGTCCTGGTGGTGTCATATGAGAGACAGGACTCAATTCTGTCATCCCGTAACCTTGAATCACATCGCATTGAATACGCGTTGCCGCTTCCTCCGATAGTTCGGCACCAAGAGGAGCTGCTCCTGACATCACCATTTCAAGAGAGGACAGATCATAATTATCAATGATAGGCTGCTTCGCGAGAGCTAGAATCATAGGTGGAACAGCAAAAAAATGAGTGATCTTATGTTCTTGAATCAGTTCAAGTGCTTGGACGAGATCGAACCGAGGCATCGAAATGACTGTGCAACCATTAGCGAGCAATCCATTCATCAAGACTTGCATTCCGTATATATGGAAAAAGGGTAGAACAGCTAAACCTGATGAATTCTGGTCATAAGGAATCGCTGATTCGCATTGGCATAGATTCGCAACAAGATTTCTATGAGTAAGCATGACACCTTTGGGCAAGCCGGTTGTGCCTGAAGAGTAGGGAAGCACGACATGGTGATTGGCAAGGTCAACTTCAACCTGGTCGATGGGCTCAGCTGTAAGGACCTCCGATAGTGAAGTGGCATTTGGATGTTCACCTATAACGATGATTTCCTGCACATCAGTGCCTTCAATAGCTTCAAGAGCGATTGGCATTGCTGCTTCAACGGTAACAAGGATAGTAGCGGAAGCATCAAGTAATTGGAATCGGACTTCTTCGGCACCATATGTCGGGTTTACCGTGGTTACGGTTCCCCCGGCAACGCCACATCCATGAAACACGACAGCATATTCAGGGATATTTGGAGCTACCAATGCCAGCGTTGATCCGACTCCGAAGCCCCGATTTGCAAGCCCACCGGCAAAACGTCGAACGTGATCCTTCAGTTCAGAGAAGGTGATAACTCTTCCATTTCCGCCATCTACAAAAGCAGGTTTATCAGGTAATTCATCAGCTTTCCTCAACACGTAGTCAGTTATTGAAACATCAGCAATCTCTATATCGGGCAATGGGCTTTTATGTATTATCGTCACAGTGGCTCCTAGTTAATCTATTGAGTAGCTTCGCTTAAACTCAGCACCAATGCAAACCTCTCAACGGGCAGACTCAGAAATGACCCACATGGTCAGTATTTCCTAAAAGTACTATTCAGGTTAAAGTAGGTGCGCTAAATGTATTTGGAGGAAAAGTGACCAAGTTTGAAGGAAAAGTTGCACTTGTGACAGGAGCAGCATCGGGTGTTGGTAGGGCAACAGCGCGCCAAATGGTAGCTCAAGGTGCAAAAGTTTTCGGAATTGACATCAACGAAGACGGATTAGAGTCGGTTGCAGAGGAACTGGGAGCAGATTTTAAGCCCGCTGTTTGCGATATCAGCAATCGCGAAGCATCGAGAGTCGCAGTTGCAGACTGCGTGACAACCTTTGGCAAACTTGACATTGTCGCAAACGTTGCAGGCGTCGTGAAGTCTCATCATGTCACAGACGTAGATGAAGCAACTTGGAGACTCATCATGGGAGTTAATCTAGACGGAATGTTTTGGATCACGCAGGCAGCTATTCCTCACCTCCTAGAAACAAGCGGAAATATTGTGAACGTCGCATCAAATGCCGGTTTTATGGGTCAGGCGTATACGGTTCCTTACTGTGCTGCAAAGGGCGCTGTGATCAATATGACGCGAGCGTTAGCTATGGAATATATCAAAACCGATTTACGGATTAACGCCATCGCTCCTGGTGGGATGAATACAGGAATGACAGAAAATTATCATGTTCCTGAAGGAATTGATTATTCGCTAATGCAGACGTACACCGGTTTTCGGGGAATGGCTGAACCAGAATCTGCTGCAAATGCTATCTGTTGGATGGCCTCTGATGAGGCGGCTCGTTGTACAGGTTCAATACTTTCGGTAGACGGTGGACTTACCGCAGCTTAAATAGTGTCCGCTAACGCAAAAGTGTAATATTAATTAAAGGGAAATATGCGCGGTATCAAACATCCAATGACAGATGAAATATACGAAGTCAGCGATGACGGTCAGAACGTTATCGTCACTGGCAAATCTGGTTCCGGCGTCTTCACCTTTGGTGGACAATGGATTTCAGGTGACCTCAAAGCAGCCGACTCGCATTTATGCGGTTGGTTAGGAAGCGAGCGAGGCGAAAACCGGTTTCGAGATACAGAGAATAGAACAAGGAAAATGTCATGACACTTGCAGAATCACAATCAAAAGATCTGACCTACCAACAACTTTTAGATTCCGATACACACGAAGTCAATCCGACGCTACGCCTTACAAGCGACGTAGATTTTGGAACCATGAACATCCCAGTGGAACGGTATCTTTCCCAAGAGTTCTTTGATCTTGAAGTTGAAAAGATTTGGAAAAAGGCATGGCAAATGGCATGTCGAGAAGAGCACATCCCAAATGTGGGAGACACTTATGTGTATGACATCGTTGGTACGTCAATTCTCGTTGTTCGATCAGCTCCAAACGAAATAAAAGCGTTCTATAACGCATGTCTTCACAGGGGCCGCCAGCTAAGAGAATGTAGCGGGCACGCAGGAGAGGTAATCCGGTGCCCATTCCACGCTCTCGCATGGCACTTGGATGGAACACTTGAAAACTTAACAACCGCATGGGATTTCCCTCAAGTGCAACCAGAAAACTTCTCGCTTCCTGAAGTGAAAGTAGCGACATGGGAAGGATGGGTCTTCATTAATATGGACCCTCAGTGCCAAGATTTTAATGAATATATAGGTGACCTTCCCATGCATTTTGAGAAGTGGGCGCCACACAAGAAATTCGTATCTGCTCATGTAGCGAAGCGATACCCAGTAAATTGGAAAGTAGCCCAAGAGGCGTTCATGGAAGCTTTTCATGTGATTGCTACTCATCCACAAATTCTGACAGGGACCGGAGACTGCAACAGTCAATACGATGTCTTTGGGAACTTCTCAAGAGCGATCACGCCAAACGGTACTCCAAGCCCGCATTTGCAATGGGACCCGACAGAGCAAGAGATCTTTGATGCTATTACAGACAAGAGGCTTGACGAAGAACCAATGGCAACCATTCCGGAAGGTATGACAGCTCGGTCTTTCGCAGCTCAAGTCGCTCGTGAAAGATTACGATCGGCAGTTCCAGATGTTGATACCTATTGTGATGCTGAGATAAACGACAGCATGTATTTCACGTTATTTCCAAACTTCCACCCGTGGGGAGCTTTTAACAGGATCAACTACCGATTCAGACCTGTTGGAACGAAAGTTGACGAGTGCCTTATGGAATGTATCTACACAGAGGATTTTGAAGGTGATGAAAGGCCTGCCCCTGCTGAATACATAGAGCTCGGAATAGAACAAGAATGGACTGAACTCATACCTGTGATCGGTAATTTAGCTAGAGTCTTCCACCAAGACAGCTCTAACCTTCCCAAAGTACAGAAGGGGTTGGAAACTTTCCGAGCTGATGGCCTGACACTTACAAAATACCAAGAGGTCAAAATCCGTCACTGGCATGCAATGGCAGAACGGTTTATAGCTAATTAAACAATCGCTTAGGTATCGCTAATCCACGTTCCATGGAAACCCGTTGGGACTCTCTGCGGTATATGTACTTCGGCTAACGGCTCAGCTGATATGTTACTCGCATCAAGAATAGAAAGATACGAAGTATTCGTGTCACCAGCGTAAACGTAGGTCATTAAGTACCCGTCATCTTCATTGACGGCTCCTTCAGCAGGAACGAACGAAGGTTCACCGGGAAAGTGACCGGCAGGGTAATTGTGCTTTTCAGACGTGCCGCCGTTAGCAAGATCGTATTTGATTGTTGCGCCGCCCTCATCTTCACTGGTGATTCCTCCATCTCCTGTGGAAAGGCAATAACCATATCGGTGTTTAAGCCCGACAAGACTGTCAGGAATTTGAGGGAATTCACTGCCCCTATCGTCTATTTGTCGCTCTGAAACTGTGCCGGTTTCCATGTTAAGACGCCATTCCCACATCATTGGAGCATCTTCAGGATTAGGGTCACTCGATACGGCAATATCAGATGAGTTTCTCCAGATCTCTCGTAACCTACATCCATTTACGACAACCTCATCACCATCTTCATATGAGTTCAGGGTATGGAAAACGTAACAAGGGTTAACGTCAAACCACTTTACGTCAGAATCCTTACCAGCCCGTGGCATAACCCCAAATCGTGATGGATAATCGTCACTCCATTTAATAGGCATACCGCCGCTCATTGCTTCTTCCATATCAAAAACTGCTGGAAGGTCAAGAAAAATAGAATGGTTTCGGGTGACTGTAAAATCATGCATCATGGTAGGGCCACCTACAGTTATCTCTTCGCTCTGAAGGAGTTCTCCATCGGCGCTAATCCGGTGATACACAAGGTAAGGGGGCAATGAGCTGTACCCGAACATCAGAAGCTCACCAGTTTCACCACATACTTTAGGATGTGCAGTCATAGCTGTTGTGAGCTTGCCACCATAATCGTGATACCCAATAGTTTCTACGTCTTTACTCAACTGATATGGAAATGAACCTTCCTCAAGCGCGAAGATTTTGCCAGCGTGTCCAAGAATACTTGTATTTGCAACGCTCACTTCGTAGTTGAAAGCGCCCTTTTCCATATCTAGGTATAATTCCATTCGCTCTTTATCGGGGTTATCAAACATGGGTGTTCGTACATATCTATTTCGGTACCAGTTAGCTTTTCCATTGGCGAGCTCAACACCGTGGATCATTCCGTCTCCAACGAACCAATGATCAGACGTTCCTGACTGAGGGTTTGCGCCATTTCGGAAATAGCGACCCTGCAACTCTGAAGGTATGGAACCTTTCACTTCAAGATCGGTAACAGTTAGCTCATCAAAGACTGGTGCATTATTGCCTGACAGGTGCCAGGGCTTGTCCTCCATTGTGCCTGAATCAGGTATTTCCGTTGTTGCCATGTTTCCCCCAAGCACCGTTTAGGTAATTAATGATGCTTAGTGATACTGTTGCACAAATCTAATCGCATTACCATTTACACCTTAAACACAGGTACAACGTATTGGGGGGAATTTCGTGGAGCTCTACCTTCAGAACCTTTTGACGGGTCTGGGCGATGGCGCTGTTATTGCAGGTGTGGCTCTAGGTTTAGTTCTTGCCTATCAGGGGTCAGGAGTTCTGAACTTTGCGCATGGCGCAATGATGATGTACTCAACTTATATTTATGATGAATTACGTGACACCGGCGACTTTGTTTTTCCAATTTCTCTTTTTGGGTCAGACCGAGTTAATTTGCTTGGAACGCCTGAAAAGGGGGAATTAGCTGCGTTCTGGCCTGCCTTTATTATTGCGCTCCTGATGGCGGCGGTGTTAGGTTTGCTAATCCATTTACTTGTCTTCCGGCCTTTGCGTGGAGCTCCATTGCTTGCGAAAGTTGTCGCAACCGTTGGTGTTTTTATACTGTTGCAATCTCTTGTTCTGCTTCGGTTCGGCACCTCTAATGAAACTGTGAGAGCTATTCTTCCTACAGATACACTCACAATATTAGGGACACGAATCCCTCAAGACCGCTTTTGGCTTGCAGGTATCGTCATTCTCACAGCGCTGGTCCTAACGATTTTATATAAGGCGACCACATTTGGGTTGGCTACCAGAGCAGCGGCAGAAGAGGAAAAGGGAGCAACACTATTGGGGTTTTCCCCAAATGTCTTAGCAGCAGGAAACTGGATGCTTGCTTCGGTAGTCGCAGCAGTTTTCGGAATCTTAGCTGCATCACTATCCAATGGGGTCAACACCGTCAATTACACTTTGCTAGTCGTTCCTGCCCTTGCCGGGGCGTTAGTGGGGGCGTTGCGTTCCTTTTGGGTTACTGCGGCGACCTGCCTTGTATTAGGAATGGTTCGGTCTGAACTATCTCTGCTACAGATTAAATCATGGTGGCCAGATTTTGCTCGAACCGGGATGCGTGATGTGCTCCCGTTTATTGTGATCGTAGGAATCTTATTTCTAAAAGGACGAAGTCTCCCGACACGAGCAAGTCTGGTTGATGCAAAACTAGCGTTCGCTCCCAAACCTCGAAACGTCCTCAATGCAACAGCGGTTTTATCTGGGTTAGCTCTTCTTGGTATCTTTTTCTTTGATAGGGCGCTTCGGTTAAGTCTTTACGAATCCCTCACATCTACGATCATCGTGCTATCAATCGTTGTTCTCACAGGCTTTGTTGGACAAGTTTCATTGGCTCAAGCTGTTTTTGCAGGCATTGCAGGATTCATACTAGGAAAAATAGCCTTAGAGACGGGAATACCATTTCCTGTATCTCCAATTCTCGGGGCAATCGGAGCAACAATTCTTGGTCTCATAGTGGGTATCCCAGCTTTGCGTATTCGTGGTATTCAGTTAGCGGTTGTTACTATGTCGCTTGGGGTTGCTCTTGGCACAATCTTATTTACCAATAGATGGTTTATCGGTAACACAGGTGCTCTTCCAATTGAATCACCAGATTTATTTGGCGTTAACCTCGCAGCAAACGTGGGCACGGATTTCAACCGATGGGAATATGGGGTAATGCTCCTAATCGTGACTGTCTTGTGCGCTATATTTGTCGTTAATATCCGGCGGTCGGGAACCGGACTTCGCTTCCTTGCAATTCGAGCAAACGAAAGAGCTGCCGCTGCTTGTGGAGTCAACGGTGCAGCAGTCAAACTGCAAGCGTTTGCATTCTCATCCTTCCTTGCGGGGCTTGGGGGAGCAATGATGGCTTACCTACGCGGGCAAATTAGCGGAGAGTCCTTCAGCGTATTTGCCAGTTTAGCTCTGTTAGCCTTTGCCTATCTAGGAGGTATTGGATCAGTAAGTGGTGCTCTAGTCGCAGGAGTGATAGCGCCAGGTGGATTAGCCGTAGCGTTAATTGCCAAAGGCTTTTCTGGCGACAGCATAGGAACTTACGCTAATCTAGTTGGAGGGGTCGGTTTAATACTGACTGCAATTCTGAATACAGATGGAATAGCAGGAAAGGTCGCTCGGGATAACCAAGCGAAACGACATGCTAGATCAAAGCAGAAAAAAGAAAAAGTCCTGTCAAAGGCAGGCTAGGGGGGGAAATGAAAAAAACACTAATAGCGGTGTTCACAGTTTTTATAATGATTATGGCTGCGTGTGGTGGGTCAGATAGTGCATCAGATAATGAGAGCTCTGCGGAAGAGGCTCCATCATCTAGCGGGACTTCCGAAGACTCTTCTTCAGTAGGTGATGACTCAGGTGATGGCTCAGATGGAAATGATGCACGCGGCACTCTTATCGGACTCATTAGCGCAATCACGGGTCTAGAGAATGAAGATTACGTTGCATGCATAGTTGACTCTGTTGCTGAATCAGAAGGCCTCACGTACGAGGAAATCCTCGCAGACGTTACGAGCGAAGAGAGTCAGACTGATGAAGCAGCTGAAGCAGCAAGCATAGCTTGTATTGCGGAACTGTCACCTGAAGAAATTATGGAACTTTCTGAAATTGGCGAAGAAGGGTCTGTTGCCGATGAACCAATTGAAGCAGACTATTCTCTGCCTGCAGTTCGGATTGGCTTAATGAATCAAGAGAACGACCCTATCGGGTCTTTCCCAGAGATAAGACTGGGTATTGAAGGAGCTGCCAATTATATAAATGCCGAATTGGGCGGAATTGACGGACACCCGATTGAACTAGTGACCTGTCTCCAAAATAGTGTCCCAGCAGCACAAGAATGTGCTCAGGAACTTGCAACCAGTGACCTAGTATCAGTCATAAACGGCGTGAATATTTGGACGGTTGCATTCGATTTCTATGGAACCATGGGAGACACACCAGTTATTGGAGGCTTACCCCTATTCGCTGGCGACTACAACCAACCCAACGCACGATACTTTAACGGAGGCAGCGTGCAAGTATATTCTGCCGCAGCACGTTTCGTTGCCGAAGATCTCGGAGTTAAAAAAGTCGCTGTTCTCGTAAACCAAAACCCTGCAGCGACTGCTGCTCTTGATTCAGGCCTAGCTCCAATCTTTGATGCACGTGGAATTGAATATGAAGCCATAGATGTTCCAATTCCTCTAACAGATGCGATCCCTCCTGTAAGCCAGGCAGCTGCAGCCGATGCAGATATTATTATGCTTCTTGCTGCAGGCAACGAATGTGTCCCTGTTATACGAGCAGCAAATCAATTGGGAATATCCCCTGAAAATATGTTCTATAGCGCAACTTGCGATACGGACGATATTTACGCTGAGGTCGGTGAATTAATGGTTGGCAGCTATATCCACAAGGGAGGTTATACCGAACGTGAAGTATGGGCGCCAGATGAGGTACTTAATGAATTCGACTCACGAGATGGATTAATAGAAACCTACGCACCCGAAGCCCCTGAAGCTTCTTTCACGGGACTCGGGTGGGTTACGATGCTTGATATTCATGACCTTTACGAAGAGATAGGTTATGAGAACCTCTCAAATCCTCAGAACATTATTGACACTATGGATGATGGGACCGTTCGAGGAGGCGTTGGATCATTTGGCTGGTCTTGTGTTTACAAGGATGTAGGGCTTCAGTCACTTTGTCAGGGCTCAGCATTATTCGTTGAAATAGGCTATTCAGACGGGACATCACTACCACCAGAGATTATTGGCCCTGATGGCTACGTAAATGGGCTAGAACTGCTCCAATAAGTCTCTACATAACTGAAACACCAGCGCAAGCGTCAACGGGATAAATTCTTGTTGGCGCAAAAGCTGGTTGGTTTTGAGGGCACTCAAAATTTTTGGAAACAAAATCACAAAAATGCGCCACCTCACTTTTAGTAACAAGTGCTACCGCCGAACCAGCAAAACCGCCACCAGTCATACGCGCTCCGAAACAACCAGGAGCATCCAACGCCACCTCTACAATTTTATCTAGAGCAGGCCCAGAGACGTTATAGTCATTCCGTAAGCTCAAATGGCTCTCACTGAAGAGTCGTCCAGCAGTTAACGAATCACCAATTGAAAATGCTTTGACTACATCTAGAACACGTTGATTTTCGCTAACTACATGACGGGCTCTTTGCTGGAGTGTTTGATTAGTCAGATTTTCGATGTCTTCAATTGAAGCATTACGAAGCGATGGTATGCCTAGCTCTAATGCTGCAGACTCACAACTTTCCCTTCGCTGATTATATTCTGACAATTTCAGCTCTCTTCTTGTGCCAGTATCCATAACTACCACCGCAATGTCTTTTGGGATAGAAATCATTGAGTTTTGTAAAGTAGAGCAATCAAGCAGTAATGCTTTGCCGCTTTGCGAAAGAGCACACGCAATTTGGTCCATTACTCCAGACCGCACGCCAATGAATTCATTCTCCACACGCTGTCCAGTCAATGCAATTTCTGGAAGTGTAATTTCTAACTTTCCAAGATGTTTGAACACCATCCCAGCGGCGATTTCTAACGCCGCTGATGACGATAAATTTGCTCCCATCGGGATAGAAGTAGAAATATACCCATTCCAACCTAATAGGCCCGAATGGGATCCCATCAGAAGTGAACCTACGCCGTGGACATATCGACCCCAACCCGATGTGCTCATGGGGTTATCCGCAAGATTGAAATGTGCCGATCCAAACCCCTCAGAAATAAGTTGCATATGGTTATCTTCTGATGAAGAGGCAGCGATCATAGTTTCAAAGGGTAATGCTATCGGTAGAGCAAAACCGTCGTTGTAATCTGTGTGTTCACCAATAAGATTCACTCTTCCAGGGCAACGAACAATTATGTCCGGAGCAGAACCAAATTGCTTTTGGAAACCATCCGAGATCTTTTCAATTTGATTAGAGGTAGAAACGTTCACACCCCTATTCTTCAGCATCTACGTCAAAAATGAAATGAAGAACTAATGAATTCCTCCTTTATAGTTAACTCGTCTACATTGAGTTGATGCCTAAAATAGTTTTCGTTGGAGCAGGCAGTACCGTATTCGCTCAAAATCTTCTTACAGATATTCTCTCTCTGCCTGAGCTAAGTCACTCCGAAATCATTCTCTACGACATTGATCATGATCGTTTACGAACGAGTGCATTGGTTGCTAACAGAATTCAAGCACAGCTCACGACTAATGCGGCTATATCAAGTTCATTGGATCTAAGACAGGCTCTTGATGCAGCTGACTATGTCATCACCATGTTCCAAATCGGCGGCTATGAACCGTCCACAGTAATCGACTTTGAGATCCCCAAGCGATACGGACTACGTCAAACTATCGGGGATACGCTTGGGATAGGTGGCATCATGCGAGCTATTCGAACTATTCCAGTGATGCTGCAATTAGCCAAGGAAATGGAGGTTCTCTGCCCCGATGCGTTATTACTGAATTATGTAAACCCAATGGCTATGCTCTGTTGGGCTATTGCTGAGTCATCAAACATACAGGCCATAGGTTTATGCCATAGTGTCCAGCACACAGCTTCACAACTCTCCAGCGATCTAGAAATTCCAGCTAAGGATTTAGATTATGTAGCCGCAGGAATAAATCACATGTCATTCTTTCTAAAACTTGAAAAAGTAGCGAAGCAGGGAAATATTGACT
>Ga0208624_1001611_pt1 | contig 10613 bp, 9 predicted proteins | sample Knorr_S23_td_DCM_FD_185607 | JGI IMG/M metagenome (GOLD analysis project Ga0208624, IMG submission 185607) | Marine microbial communities from Southern Atlantic Ocean transect - Knorr_S23_td_DCM_ad_71m_LV_A (SPAdes) (version 2) | ecosystem: Environmental > Aquatic > Marine > Oceanic | place...
GGTTCAAAGTCAGTCATGAAGGAACCAATTTGGTAAAAAATTTCATTTAAATACTTCGACTTAAATGCTGTTCTATGACCGCACTCATGCCAAATTGGATTACTAGAATAAAAAAGAACACCATAGAGCCATAGCCATAAGACTGTCCACCAAGTCCCCCATGTTGTTACTGACATGTAACCAAAGAAAAATAAAAGAATGAAATACAGAGTTACGTGTTGTATACCTTTTAAATCACTTTTTTTTGATAGTTGTTTGAGATCTTTTTTACTTATTTCAGCTCTAAACCACTTATCATCGACATTATCAAGTTTATCTACCATATCTATTTATACTATTAATATGAGAACATTTTAATATAAAAATGGATATTTTTTGTCACAATTAAGAAATTAGATGAAACATAAAATTTATGGATCTAATATCAATTTTCCAAATTTATTGATTTTTTCTGTCTTTTTAGTTACGATATTTAAATTCCATTATGAAAATCAATAAAAAAAGTTTTGAGGAAAATGGCTATCTAGTACTTCCCGATATTGTTTCAAAATCTAAATTATCTAAGCTCAACAAGAATGCTGATCAAATGATACGTGATTTTAAAAAAGGTATTAATAGAAAACAATCAAACAATATTAGAAAAAAGCATGGTGATATCAGTAAAAATGGAAAAATTTTTTTTGGTAACCAGTGCGAATATTATTCACATATAAATGCATATGCAAAGGGAAAGTTTGTAAAAAATATAGTTTCAAAAATATTGGGAAAGAAAATTTTTTTATTTAATGAACAACTGGTAAATAAAAATCCAAACACACCTAGTTCTTTTAGTTGGCATCAAGATTCAGGCTATATTCATTTTAAACATAAACCCTACATATCAGTTTGGCTTGCCTTAACTGATACAAATGAAAAAAATGGAGCTTTGAGTATTATTCCCACAAATTTAAAAAAAACTAAAAATGCAAAACTACATAGATGGCAAAACAAATCAAAGGATTTAGGAATCAAAGTTAATGAAAAAAAAGCAATTCAGCTTTGTGTTAGTGCTGGAACATTAATAATTTTTTCAAGTTTAACTCCTCATTCATCTAGTGCCAATGTTACAAAAAAAAATCGGAAAGCATATTTATCTCAATACTCCTCTGAAAATATTATTGATCCTTTCAATGGTATTCAAAGAGGAAGAGCATATTTGATGTAAATATGAAAAAAATTTATAACTTTGCAGGAAATCTTAGTTATAGAAATTATACCATCAAAGATCTTTTTGATAATAAAGGTAAAAAAAAACTATCTCAAATAAATGTAAAAAATGAAGAGGAGACTAACATTGCTCTTGATGCTAAAGTTGATTTATTAATTACAGGTCTTGCTGCGATTAAAAAAGTGAGATCAATTGCTAAAAATAATTTTATAACTGTAGCAATACCTTTCACTGAGTTTAAAACGAATGATGAAATTTTAAAGGCATCTTTAGAAGCTCTTAATAACGGTGCTGATGCAATCTACACTGCACGATCTCCAAGAGTAGTTGAATATTTGGCAAAAGAGTCAATTCCAGTAATGGCACATTTAGGCTTGGTACCAAGAAAATCAATTTGGATTGGAGGACTAAGAGGAGTAGGAAAAACCACATCGGAGGCTTTAAAGTTATTTGAAGAATTTAAAACGATGGAAAGTGCTGGAGCATTTGCAGTTGAAGCAGAGGTTATTGCAGATCAAACACTAAAATTTATTTCGGAAAATGTGAATTTAATAACAGTATCTTTAGGATCGGGAAACTACGGTGATGTAAATTATTTGTTTATGGATGACATTTGTGGTGAGAATGAACAAATCCCAAGACATGCTTTTAGTTTGGCTAAAATTTATAAATTAAGAGACAAGATTTACAGAGAAAAAGTTAAAGCTGTGCATAAATTTAATAAAAAAGCCAAAACAACTAAATTTGTCACATCTCGAAATATAGTAAAGATTAATAATGCTGAGCTTCAAAAATTTAAAAAAAAGGCCAAATTACTTAATAAATATAATTAAATATCCTTAAAAATTAGTATTTTAATTTAGTATTTTTTGTGATTAATTTTTCTTATTTTAGGAGGGTTAAGTATGAAAAAAATACTATTTACTTTTATTTCTTCTATTTTGTTATTTTCTAATTCAGTTTTCAGTATGACACTATGGACTACTGAAACACAACCAGGAAGAATGCAAATTCAAGAAGAATTAATTGCAAGATTTACAGCAAAGACTGGAATTGAAGTTAAACTAGTTCCTCAGGAAGAAGACGAATTAATTGAAAAAGCTTCTGCTGCTTTTGCTGCTAACAGTTTACCTGATGTAATTTTTAACGCTGCATGCGTTAATTTTTGTGCTTGGGCTTATGATGAAGGAGTATTCGATTCAGATGCTGCAACAGAAATTGTTAATTCATTAGGAATTGATACATATAGTGCAAAAGGTGTATTAGCTATGTCAGAGGTTGAGCCAGGAGTATATGCTTCTGTACCTTCAGGTGCATGGCCAAATGCTACTTACTATCGTATGAGCTATTACAATGATAATGGTTTAGCTACACCAACTAATTATGCAAATATTTTAGCTGGAGCTAAAGCTCTTCATAATCCACCAAATCGTTACGGAGCTATTGTTCCTACTGATGTTGCAGCTGGTTTTATGAGTCAATGGATGGAAACTTTTGCTATTGCTAATGGATTACACCCAGTAAAAGAAGATGGATCAATTAACTTTGATAAGAAAAAAACTATCGAAATGTTAGAAACTTATAAAGCTTTAGTTGAAATGTCACCTGAGGGTATTCATCACTGGCAAAATGGTAGAGACTTTTACGCAAGTGATGTTGTTCCATTAACTTTTTGGGCTTCTTATCTTTTAGATGATATTGCAGGAACAAGAGACAATGTTCCAATTATGGTAGATGACAATCCACAATCTCTAGCATTAGCACAAGATACTAATGTTATAGTAGGTATGGCTGGTCCTTCTAATCCAGATGGTGGAACATGGGTTGAAGTTCACAACTTTGGTGTAACTGTTGATGCTAACACTGATGAAGCAGCAGCATTCATTGAATATGTTATGAACGAAGAGTATGTTACTTGGTTAGGAATGGCTCCTGAAGGTAGTTTCCCTATTAGACCAGGACCAAATGCTGGTTCAAAAATTTTTATTGAAGAATGGGGTAATTTACCAATTGGAGTAGATAGAAAAATTCCAATAAACCAAATCTATTCAAATGAAATTATTGAATCACTAATTAACGGATTAGCTGTTGGTACAAGATGGGGGGCTAAAGAAGGTCAACTTCCTGTCGCTGCTAAGTTAGTAAATAGTGGATTAATGAATAGGCTGATGATGGAATATATCAACGGCGATCGTTCTGCGGAAGATACTGTTGATATGCTAAATTCAGAAGCAGCAAAACTGTAATTTATATTAATTTATCTTAATGGGCTCCAGTTCTTATAAAAAAAGAATGGGGCCCATTGAAAAACAAGGGGTAGTACAAGCTTATACAATGCTTGTCCCAACTGTGGCCATAGTTATGGCCATTGTTTTATTTCCACTTATTGCTAATTTTTGGATAAGTTTTAAGGATGTTACTGTATCTGATTTAAGAATAGCTGAAATAAAAGTAACCGAAAAATTTCAAAAAAAACCAAAAACAAAAGGAGATATTTCTAAAGTAGAGTATCGATTTAATAATTTTTCAAAAAGTTCAAATATAAAAAATGTAAACTTTAAAGATATTTTACCTAAAGGTTTAGTAATTAAAGAACTACCTAATAACTGTTCTATCTCAGATAATATAATAAACTGTCAATTAGGTGATTTTAAACCAAAAGAAAAAAAGAAACTAAAATTTGAAACAATCGCAGAGAATGATTACTTTATTAGTCAGGAAAATCCAAAAGATACTTCACCAATTGTTAAAGGAAAATCAGAAAATAGATTATTAAACCTTGAATTAAAAATAAAAAATTTTGAAGAAATATTTACTTCACCAAACTTTTGGAAAACAATTAGAATAAGTTTTGCGTATTCTTTATTTTCTGCAATTGGATCGTTAACACTTGGTATTTTAGCAGCACAACTACTGATGACCACCTTTATTGGCAGAGGCATTATACGTGGTATTTTTTTATTTCCATATATTGCACCAATTATAGCCGTTACTATTACTTGGAAAATTTTAACTGACCCTTTTTTTGGAACAATCAATGGAATTCTTACGCAATTACAAATTTTAAATGAACCTATTAGTTTCTTGCAAGTAAGAGATATGACAATTAATTTCATAGGTTTTGAATTTAGTTTCCCAGTTGCTTTATCATTTGTTATTTTATTTGAATCTTGGAGATATTTTCCTTTAGCGATGATTTTTATCTTAGCAAGATTACAATCTGTTCCTAAAGAACTTTTTGAAGCTGCTGAAATTGATGGTGCTACACCTTTGCAAAAATTTAGAAGTATTACATGGCCCTTAATTCTAGGAGTGTTATTTGTTTTGTTTCTTCTTAGATTTATTTGGACATTTAATAAATTTGATGACATTTTTTTATTAACTGGAGGTGCCGCTGGTACTAAAACTTTAACTGTAGATGTTTATGAAACAGGTTTTAATATTGGTAATTTAGGAACTGGAGCGGCAAATGCAGTATTAGTTTTTTTAATATTAGTTTTTGCTGCAATATTTATAATAAGATTTTCACCGAAAGAATAAGAATGAGCAATAGTCAAAAAATTCTAATTTCTTTAATAATTAGTTCATTTTGGGGTTTAATCAGTAATATTGTTTTAGGAGTATTTTTTATTCTTCTTATTGGGAGTACAATTCAATTTAATTATTTTTCTTACATTATTTCATCTTCAATAATCACATTATTGATTGTTTTTTATGATAGAAAAAGCCTACAAATTTATATTAGTTTATTTATTTTAACTTTTATATTGATCTTGATTTTTACAGGCCTTTCTCCTTATGGTTTAAATATAAATGAAAATAGTTTTTTGCAGATATTATTTTTATTAATCCAATCATTTATTATATTAATTGGCAATATTATTTGCCTATCTGGAATCAATAAAATGTCTTTTAATAGATTATTTTTAGAAATTTTATTTATTAGGGTTCTAAAAGGTTTTGGTTTTACTTTCTTCTTAACAATTGTGTTATTTCCATTTTATGTAATGATTTTAATGAGCTTAAAAACTCATCAATTATTAATTCTTAATCCTCTTGATCTATCAATTGATATTACAAGAGGATTAAATATGTTTAGAAGCTATATCGAACTATTTACTGATTGGGGATTTGGTTATTACTTACTCAATTCATTAATAGTTTCTTTGTCTTCAATTTTTATTGCTTTAATTTTTGCAATACCGGGTGCTTATGCAGTTGCAAGATTTAATTTTCCAGGAAAATTATTAATGATTAACTCAATATTATTAATTTATTTAATCCCTATGATTACATTGTTAATCCCTTTGTATTCATTTTTTACATTTATAAATTTAAGAGATTCTTTATTTGGACTTATAATTGTTTATCCTGCAGTTACTATTCCTGTGGCAATTTATATGTTACAGGGATATTTTCAAACAATACCACAAGAACTGGAAGAAGCTGGTTTAGTTGATGGGTTATCAAGGACGGGGGTTATTTTAAAAATTACTTTACCTTTATCACTTCCAGCAATAGCTTCAGTTTCTTTATTTATTTTTATGGTAGCGTGGAATGAATATTTGTTTGCATATATGTTTTTAGATACACCAGCTATATTTACACTTCCAAGAGGTTTAGAACAATTAGATGGAACTGAGGTGCCAAGACAGCATTTGATGGCTGGCTCAGTTATTGCAACCGTCCCTGTAATAGCAGTCTTTTTGTGGGCTGAAAGATACTTAACTGGAGGATTAACTGCAGGAGGAATTAAAGGATAGTATTTAACTTAGATCTATCCATTCATTTTTTTCTGAACTTAAAAAACAACTATCTAAAATTTTTTGAATATCAGCGCCTCTTTTGAAATCAGGTTGATCATTTTTACCAGAAATAATTGACGTTATAAATCTTTCATAGTTAGAAGGAGTTGGGTCAGTTTTTACAATTTCCCAATCCAAACTTTTATCATTATTAGGAGATGTGGCATTTATATCAGTACAAATTGAATAGTAATTTCCTTGAGTTATAGGATCATCAAATTTCATAGCTACTGCACCCTTGTCACAATATATGTTTAACTCTAATCTATTTACATTACCTGTTGCAAATCTAGTTGAATTTATTGTTCCTATCGCACCATTGTCAAATTCTACCATTGAGATAAAAGAGTCATTAGCATCTAAAACGTATTCATCAATTTTCTCTCCTTTATCTTTAAAGGTTTTAAGTCGACAATTTATTTTTTTAATATTACCAACTGGATACGATGCAAAATCAAATATATGAACACCAAGATCTCCAAGAACTCCTTTACTGCCATGCTTTTCTGATAATCTCCATAACCATTTTTGTTCCTCTTTCCAATCACCCCAATACTTACATGTTAACCAAGATTGATAATAACTAGCATCAACATGTCTGACTTTACCTAATTCATTATTATGCAAAACTTTACTTAAGTTTTGCCACCCAGAGGAATTTCTGTAACTCAGATTAACCATATTAATACAGTTTGTATTTGCTGATGCTTTGTACATTTCCTCTGCATCTGGATAGTTTTCAGCTAAAGGTTTTTCTGAAAAAATGTGCTTATTTTTATTTAAAGATTTTAACGCAATTTCTTTGTGAAATGAATCAGGGGTTACATTGCTTATTGCATCAAGTTCACACTTATCAAGCATTTCATCAAAAGATGTGAACGTTTTATCAATATTATATTCTTTAGCAAAATTTAAGACTCTTTCTTCAATGACATCACAAACTGCAACTATTTCTACATCTTGAATATTTTTAAATGCTGTCGCATGGGCATTGGCCATCCCTCCAGTACCAACAATTGCTAACTTAATCATTTTTTATAATTATGATCTACTTGATAGCCTTTTACTTCAATTGGTTGAACAGGATCTTTTCTTTCCATGTTATCAATACCTTTTGCTATTCTGTCTATCCACAAACCAGATGTTTTTTCAGGACAAACCCAATGAATAGAATTTTTAATTACTCTTTGAACATCTTTATTATAATAAACAGGATAAGATTCATGTCCTGGTCTGAAATAAAATATTTTTCCATTTCCTCTTTTGTAACAAAGGCCAGATCTAAATACCTCTCCGCCTTCAAACCAACTCACAAAAACTGTTTCATCTGGGGCAGGGACCTGAAAAGGCTCACCATACATTTCGGTCATCTCAATTTCAAAATATTCTCCTAAGCCCTCTGCAATAGGATGACCTGGATTACAAACCCAAACTCTTTCCATTTCGCCTCTTTCAGCCCATCTAATATTTGCAGTTGTACCCATCATTCGTTTAAAAATTTTAGAATGATGTCCTGAATGTAAAACTAAAAGACCCATTCCTTCTAAAACTCTTTGCTGTACTCTATCGACAATTTTATCTTCAACCAACTTATGCGCTTTATGACCCCACCAAATTAAAACATCCGTTTTATCTAATAATTCTTCACTTAACCCATGATCTTTTTCTTCTAATGTTGCAGTTTTAATATTTAGACTTTTATCATCAGATAAAAATTCTTTAATACAACCATGAATTCCTTTTGGATAAATTGATTTTACGTGTTCATCTTCCTGTTCATGAACAAATTCATTCCATATAACAAGGTTTACCATTGCTACCTTACTCTTCCTCCATGAAATCTGTGACCAAGAATTGCTAGTATAATAATCAATCCATTAAAAAATTGTCTCCATACTCCACTCATGCCCATAGCTACAACACCAACTTCCATATATGCAATAACGCCAACTCCAAAAACAGCCCCAACTATAGTTCCAACACCACCCCAAGTAGGTGTGCCTCCGATAAATACTGCAGCCAGAGCAAGTAATAAGTAGCCAAATCCTTGTGTTGGCCACCAGGTAAAATTAATTAAACATGAAAAAATTCCTGCAAGTGCCGCACCCAAACCAACATACATAAACGCACTAATTCTTACCCAGTTAACATTAATTCCCATTTGTGCAGCTGAGTCTGGATTATCTCCAACATGATGAATATGGATTCCAAACACATGTTTCCTATAAAGATAATAGGAAAATATTGTAAACAACGCAGCCCAGTAAACTTGCATTGGAACCCCAAAAAGTTTCCCAACTAACACATCGTAGATCCAGTGATCAGAAATTTCCATAAAAGAAATTGATTTACTATCACTAGCAACAAACAAAAATCCTCTTATAAAAAATAATGCTCCAAGAGAAGCAACCAAGGATGAAAGGCGTCCATAAACAACCAAGCATCCCATCAGTATGCCAACTACTGCACCAGAGAGTATTCCTATAAGAATACATAATAATGGATCAAGTCCTGCTTTTAATAAAAGAGCAAAAATGTATGCTGACAATCCAAAAGTAGAGGCAAAAGACAAATCTATTTCTCCTGCAGTAACTAAAAAAACAAGAGGTATAACCATAAACATAATTACTGGAAGCATTACAAAAACAGATTGATGTAAATTTGGCCTCATCATTACTTCTGGAGCACCAATTAGGAAAACCAACATTAAAATTATAAAGTAACCTAAGCTTCCTAATGCTCTTCCATTTTTTCCAATTAAATTTTTAAATGTATTTTCTTTTTTACTCATTAATGTTTACTCACTGCATCTTTCATAACTTTCATAAGTGCTTCAGGCCCTTCAATATCATTTTTATTCAATTGATGAACAACTTCACCTCTGTCTAAAACAATAAATCTATCAGAGATATCATAGACATGATAAATATTATGACCAATAAATAAAACTGATCTTCCAGATTTTTTAACATTATCTACGAAATCAAAAACTTTTTGAGTTTCAATGAGTGAAAGGGCTGTTGTTGGCTCATCCAATACAATTAATTCTGCATTGTTATAAATTGCTCTTGCTATTGCTACTCCTTGTCTTTCACCGCCTGATAAATTACCAACAGGTGATTCAGCATCAATAAGTTTTGATGTAAATCCAATTTCTCTAATTAATTTGTTTGCTTCTCTTACTTGTTCTTTTTCCCTTATAAAACCAAATCTATGTTTTAATTCTTTACCCATAAAAATATTCCACACTATCGATTGCTGTGGACATAAAGCTCTGTCTTGAAAAACAGTTTCTATTCCAGCCTCTCTAGCTTTTGAGGCATTCCAATTTTTAACTTCATTTCCTCTAATTATAATTTGACCATCATCTGGAGCATGAACACCAACTAACGTTTTAATTAATGTAGATTTACCAGCTCCATTATCTCCAATTAGCCCAACAACTTCTCCAACATCAACTTTTATTGATGCTTTTTTTAAAGCTGTGATTCCGCCAAAACTTTTGGAAACATTTTTAAGTTCTATTATTGCGCTCATATATGTAGCTGATCTACTTACAGTAGATCAGCTCTGTTTGATATATTTATCTTAAACCTGCGTTAGCAAGTTCCATAACTGATTTATAATTCTCAGTATGTACAAATCCTGCACCAGTATCTTGATTTAATGCTCCAGTTCCAAGAACTTTCATTTGACATAAAGCAAGTACAGGTAGGTAGCCTTGTAAGAATGGTTGCTGATCAGAAGTTAAATGAACATAACCATTTTCAAAAGCCGTCATGATTTGTGGACTAGTATCAAAGCCGATTTGCAATAATTCTCCTGGACCATATCCAGCAGCTTTAGCATATGCTTCAGCATTTCCTAGTTTCTGACCACCATCATGTACAATAATTTTTGTATCAGGATTTGCAGCTAGTGCAGCTGAAAATACAGGGATTGCAAGATTTGGATCAGTTGCTTGTTCTGGAGTACCATCTAGAACTACAACGTTCATTCCATGTTCTTCAAAAATTATTCTAGCACCGTCTTCTCTTTGCGCTCTTGAATAATCTCCAATTGGAACCATTACAATAGCTGTATCACCAGCTTTAAGATCAAATCTTCTAATTGCTTCTCTTGCTAATTCTTTACCTTGAGTTGCAAGATTTGCACCAACGTATCCACCCCCAAAAGCAGCTCTTACTGCAGGAACATCAACGTTTTGATACATCATTAAGATACCAGCTTCACTAGCCATTTTAGCTAGAGGCATAATTGCATCATCACCAGGGTGACCCATCATACCGATACCATCAACGCCAGCACCAATTGCTTCTCTTAGTTGTTGAATCATTCTGTCTGACTGCCATTCTGAATAAAGAATTTCTGCATCAGCACCAGTATCTCTGATAGCATTTTCCGCACCAGTTTGAACTATTCCTGCGAAACCATCGCCTTCAGCTCCACCAGCAAAGAAGTGAATTCTTACATCACTACACCATCCATCACCTAAGTTTTTATCAATAGCATAAACTGAACCACTGAAAGAAAAAACGAAGAGTGTTGATAATAAAATTTTTAATATTTTCATTATTCCTCCCTTGAATAAATATAATGTA
>Ga0208624_1001619_pt1 | contig 10601 bp, 9 predicted proteins | sample Knorr_S23_td_DCM_FD_185607 | JGI IMG/M metagenome (GOLD analysis project Ga0208624, IMG submission 185607) | Marine microbial communities from Southern Atlantic Ocean transect - Knorr_S23_td_DCM_ad_71m_LV_A (SPAdes) (version 2) | ecosystem: Environmental > Aquatic > Marine > Oceanic | place...
AGTCTTCGCCGTATCGCCCATTTCGACTATTGGAGTGAGAAGGTCCGTCGTTCCGTTCTGGTGGACTCAAAAGCAGACCTTCTGATGTATGGCAATGCTGAACGTGCCATCGTGGCACTCACGCATCGGTTGGCTGGCGGTGAACCCATTGGGTCGATTCGCGATCTTCGGGGGACGGCGTTTGTGACGGCGACCCTTCCTGACAACGTCCGCATTATTGACGAATCCATGCTGCCTGATGAACGTGTACGCGATCAGTTTCGCGCGGTTCGCATGGAGCAGTCCGATGTTCCCAGCGCGGTAAGATTGCCGTCCTATGAACAGGTCAGAGTTGATCGGGACTTGTACGCGCATGCTTCACGGCTTCTGCATCGCGAGACGAATCCGGGAAACGCAAGGGCTCTGGTTCAAGCGCACGGTCATCGCCATGTCTGGCTTAATCCGCCGCCTGTGCCGCTCACCACCGAGGAAATGGACTGGGTTTTCGAGAGACCATTCCGGCGTGTACCTCACCCTTCCTACGGTGATGCGAAAATCCCAGCCTACGAGATGATCCGTTTCTCAGTGAACATCATGCGTGGGTGTTTTGGTGGCTGTACATTCTGTTCAATTACAGAGCATGAAGGCCGCATTATTCAGAGTCGTTCAGAGGAATCGATCCTTCGTGAGATCCAGGAGATAAGAGAGAAAACCCCAGGATTCACGGGTGTCATTTCTGATCTTGGTGGCCCAACGGCCAATATGTGGCGCCTGCAATGTAAGGATCCAAAAATCGAAGCCAGTTGCAGGCGACTGTCATGCGTTCACCCCAGCATCTGCAGCAATCTCAATACGGACCAGAAACCGCTGGTCCAACTGTATCGGCATGCGCGAGCGGAAGAGGGCGTCAAGAGGGTTCTGATTGCGTCGGGGTTGCGATATGACCTTGCGGTCCGCGAGCCGGACTACGTGCGCGAGCTAGTCACCGAGCATGTCGGAGGCTATTTGAAGATTGCGCCAGAACATACCGAAGCGGGTCCGCTCGACAAAATGATGAAGCCGGGTATTGGGACCTACGATACGTTCAAAGCAATGTTCGACAAGTTCTCCGCAGAAGCTGGGAAAGAGCAATACCTCATCCCGTATTTCATCGCCGGTCACCCTGGTACGACTGATGAAGACATGCTGAATCTGGCGTTGTGGCTCAAAGCTAATGGTTTCAGGGCGGACCAGGTTCAGAACTTCTATCCGTCGCCAATGGCGACCGCCACAACGATGTACCACACGGAAAAAAATCCTCTCAAGCGACTCGGACGAGAAAGCGAGCATGTACCCATTCCTAGGGGAGCTCGTCAGAGGCGACTACATAAGGCATTTCTGCGTTATCACGACGCCGACAACTGGCCAATGTTGCGACGTGCTCTCACCCAGATGGGAAGAACTGATGTCATGGGTCAGGGTCAGGACAAACTGATGCCAGGCTTTGGCCATGAAGACTCCAGCGGTCGGCAAGGTCGTTATCAGACGTTCAAAACACAACATACCGGATTGCCGATCATGCCTGGTGGTCGAGTCGTGAGCCACCATGGACAAGGTCATAGCGAGCGACGTGGAAGAACCGGTAAAGGAGCGAGATCTTCTTCACGAAACAAACCGAATTCTCGTCGCCGCCACTGAGGTTTGTTATGGTGAGTGGGTGGCACCAATCTCGTGAACGTCGATGTGCGACAAACCACACTGTTTCATCAACGAAAACGCCTGGCTTGTTCGTGCCTGCAGATCTTCGGGTCGATGTGCATCAGAATTGATGATCACCGTTGCACCACATTCCGCTGCAGTCTCCCAAAATGGTAACCACGGGTACATTGGATAGGGATTGTCCGCCTTTTTGTAGGTCTGCTTACGGATACCCAATGCGTTGATTTCCAATGCAACACCTAGGTCAGCGGCCGCCTGACAAATGTCTTTTGCGCATGACTCGGCGGCCTGGTCCCATTGCGCGTAGCAGTTGCCAAACAGATCCGGATGCGCAATGAAATCAAACAGACCTGAATCCATCATGTCGATTGTATAGCGAGCAAATTGCGACAGTGCTGGCGCCGAGTTCGTCCCCCCGTAGGTGCCTTGCCATTGATTCTCATCATCAAGGAAAAAATGTGCAGCGCCGACCAGATACTCAAATCCGCGCTCCCCCAGCAGTTCGTCTGCGTACCAGGATTTGAACTTGGGTACCCACTCGCATTCCATCCCCTGGAGAATTCTCAGGCTCGGGTACTCAGATTTGGCGCGTTCGATGGCATCGATGTAATTCTCAAGCCCTTCATACGCCATGCGCACTTGCAGCCAACGGTCATCCGGCATCGCGGAGTGGTCCGAGAATCCAAGCGTTTCCATGCCCCGTTCCACTGCTGAACGACAATAGTCATCAACATCGCCCTTGGCGTGTTTGCAACGATAGGTGTGTGTATGAAAATTGTGGGCGAACTCGCTGTCTTGCATCGAAAGTACAGCCTTTCATGGCGTTGGGTCAGCGCCGGAGATTAGCAAGCAATCAAAAGAATGAAAATGCAGGATTATAAATCTTCGATATAACAACACCCTACGAGAATGTTGTCGGAATCACGTGGCTATCGATGTGTTCACAACCGATCTCGGTCCTGACTCGCAGATATCAGGCGGGTGTTGAGAGGGGATCGCTGAACCAACTAAACCGGAGGCAGGTTCAACACATTTCTGAAATCATCAATGGAGTAGCGCTTTTGAACTCAACGGATTGGGGCCAGCGGTTTCAGGTCAGGATGGTCCGCGTAATAGTAGCCACTGTTAAGGACGACTCGCAATGATGGATGTGTCGTTCGAATCTTTTGAAAGCAGATCCAGCCCTCCATATCCGGCATATTGAAATCGATAACGACCTAATTAATGCTAGGTGGAGCCTGCAACTGGCTTAAACATTCTGCACCCTTCGCACATAGCAAGCGCCGAACAATCGATAGATTCCAGCAGGTGGCCCATCAGTGAGCAGACGTCCTCATTGTCGTCAATCACAAGGACCATTTGTGTTTGATTGTCTATCGAAGTCGCTGATCCCCTTACATTTCCTGTCTGTCTCGATTTATATTGATGTGCCGCGTCGCGGTAGTCCCGCGGCTTCGTAACAACGATCGATCAATGCCATCTGCTGGACCGCGTCATCTGCATTAGTGAGCGGTATAGTACCGTTTGTAACAGCATCGACAAAAGCGTCCAGTTGATAGGAATAAGTAGGTCTTCGTGGAAACTCTTCGGTGGTCGTGTTGCCGTCGATGGTGAGCTCGATACTGTTTCCCATTTGCGGGACTAGCGGGTTGTTGACCACCATCGTACCCTTGCTGCCTTCGACGCGTAGTACAGCAGTGAATTTGGCTCCCGCACGCATGTCGCCTGACGTGGTGGCGGTTGCGCCGCTCTCAAACTTCATCGTGGCCTCAAGCCAGGTGTCTACATTCTCTGGTCCGGTTTCCGCCTGTGCTCTGACTTCAACCGGTTCTTCAGCGGTGATGTGCCTCACCCAGGAGATTGGATAACACCCAATGTCCATGGTAACGCCACCCCCGGTCTCGTAGATCATTCTGATATCGGTTTCCGGGATGGGACCGCCGACGTGGAAGGCAGCGTTGATGGTGTGGACGTCACCAAGATCACCGGAACTGTAGATCTCTCTAGCCCTCAGAAAAATAGGGTGGTATCGATAGTGGAACGCATCCATGAGTACGAGTCCGGTTTCCTTCCCAACGTCGGCCATCTCCTGGGCCTCGGTCGCATTCAGCGCGAACGACTTTTCACACAAGACGTGTTTGCCGGCTCTAAGTGCTTTGATGGTCCACTTTTTGTGGGCAGAGATCGGCAAAGGGTTGTATAGGCAGTTGATAGTCTCATCTTCAATGACGGCATCGTAATTGTCATAGACCATGGGAATCCCATGTTCCTTCGCAAAGGACTCTGCTCTAGCACGATCGCGAGCAGCCACACAGTGTATGGTGACGTTGTCGTTTTCCTTGACGGGTGCAATGAGTGCGCCCGGGGCGATCTTGGCGGCTCCCAGTGTTCCAAATGTCAGCATTGTCTTATTCCTTGCGTCTGAGCAGCTCTGGCGGGGTTCGCGATTATGTCATGACTATGTGGTGTGGAATCAACCATCGTCGGATCCGATGAGACGTAGATGGCCATGTTAGACTCGCGCGGCACATCAGGCTGAACAACTCTGGAGAGCAGTAATGACTATTCCGAAACGTGAACTTGGCAAAAGTGGGGTAATGGTGACCGAGCTTGGTTTTGGCGGAGCTCCGGTCGGTGCACTGGGGCCCAAAATTGAAGAGTCTGTGGCTGATGACATGATCGATGCTGCCTACCAAGGCGGAGTGCGGTATTTCGATACGGCCCCTTTGTATGGACATGGCGAGAGTGAACGACGGGTCGGTAGGGGAGTTCGTCGGTACGATAGAGACAGCTTCGCTCTCTCCACGAAGGCGGGTCGTTTATTGGTACCTATGGATGAAGGTACACGTTTCGAGGGGATGCTTGATACCAACCCCGTATCGATTCAATACGACTATACCTACGATGGTGCGAGGCGTTCGTTCGAAGAGAGCCTTGAGCGTCTAGGGATCGACCGGGTAGATGTCCTGTTCTGCCACGATATTGATAAGTGGACGCATGGGGACACGGATCAGCCCCAGATTTTTAAGACCGCTATGGATGGTATTCTGCGAGCACTTGCGGAGTATCGTGAACAGGGTTTGATTCGAGCCTTTGGTCTCGGCGTCAACGAGTGGCAGGTTTGTGCTGATGTGTTGGACCATTATCCAGCAGACTGTTTTCTCCTGGCGGGTCGATTTACACTGCTGGAGCAGGATCCGCTCGACGTCTTCCTGCCTAAGTGCCTTGAACATAACGCATCAATCATTATTGGCGGTCCCTATAATTCGGGATTACTCGCAGTCACCGAGCGACGTTTCGCGACCTATGACTATAAGCCTGCCTCTGATGATCTCTGGGAAAAAGCGCAGGCCATCCGGAAGATTTGTGAGTCCCATGATGTCGATATCCGAGCAGCGGCGCTAAAGTATCCGCTTCGACATCCTGCGGTCGCCTCTGTGATTCCCGGGCCTCGAAAGCTGTCAGAGGTGCACGAAAACCTTGAGTTGATCGCGACGGACATCCCTGACCAGCTTTGGACAGATCTGGCCGACGCCGGCTTGTCACGCTCAGTCAGCTGATATGCGAAATGCTGAGTAATCGATGATAAGGACTGAACTCAAGGCGAAACCCGCCCTTAGGACCGGTCTTCGTGACGAACTGGCGAAGATGGGACGTGGGAAACTGTACCCTTGATCCGTAGAGGGCCTCAGCGTGGGATTCCGCTTTGTTCCCTGATACAAGGGAGTGACTTCATGGGCATTTATGAAAATATCAATGAGCAGTGGAGGCGTAGGTGATGGTCGATGCCGTGAGAACAATGCTTGCGGTGACCCCAGCTACTATACTTGCCCACGAAGGCTGTACAAACGCTATTGCACTGGTTGCGACATCTCAGATTCGTGAGGAAGATGGCCGTGCCACCAGATCGAGGTGACTTTGGCTGAATCGCCACTCGAAGAACTGCTGAGACTCCTTAATCTGGAGCAGATTGAGGAGGACCTGTTTCGTGGACACCACCCTAAAGGACGGAAGCATCGACTCTTTGGCGGGCAGATCATTGCCCAGGCTTTGATGGCCGCTGCGAGAACTGTCGAGAAGGAGCGGCCCGTTCATTCGTTGCACTCCTATTTCCTTCGTCCTGGAGACCCTTCGACGCCCGCTATCTTTGAGGTCGAGAGGATTCGCGATGGTCGCTCTTTTAGTACGAGACGAATTGTTGTTATTCAGCGCGGTCAAGCCATTTTCAACATGGACGCGTCATTTCAGATTGATGAACCCGGTCTCGCTCACAGCATCGCTATGCCGGACTTGCCACCGCCCGATGAGTTGCGTTTGACCAAGGCGATGTACGACAGGCCGTTTTTGTCTTTACACCAGGCACCTGACGACCATACTCAAAGAAGGGAGAACGAACCTACCCAGTACATCTGGCTGAAGACCAGTGGGCCTGTGCCTGCCGATCCGCTGATTCATACCGCGTTGCTCTCCTATGAATCCGACTCGGCGCTATTGGGTACATCCAGGATACCCCACATGCATTCTGTCCAACGAAAGCAGATGCAGGTCGCGAGCCTGGATCACAGCATCTGGTATCACAAACCCGTAGATGTCGGAGAATGGCTACTTTATTCACTGACGAGTCCGAACGCGGCACATGCCCGTGGGTACTCTCGGGGAACCATTCATACCCAGAGCGGCGTGCTGGTCGCGAGCTGCATTCAAGAGGGCCTGATACGGGTGCACGAAACAACATGAAAACCAGCTAAAGGAAACACTATGACAAAACTTGCCATCAACCCCAATCCGCCTGTGACTTTGCCGATAGACGGGACTGACGCAAGGTTTCCCGTTGCCCAAATCTACTGCGTTGGTCGAAACTATGCAGACCATGCCATCGAAATGGGTCACAACCCAGACAGGGAAGCCCCATTTTTCTTCATGAAGCCCCGATTTTCGGTTCTGCCCGAGGGTGGCAATATGCCTTATCCCGCATTGACACACGACCTTCATCACGAGGTCGAACTGGTCGTGGCGCTGGCAGAAGGGGGACGGAATGTCAGCCTAGATGATGCGGTATCGATGATTTTCGGCTACTCCGTCGGTATCGATTTCACCCGTCGCGATCTACAAGGTGAGGCAAAAGAGAAAGGTCGCCCGTGGGAAGCGGGTAAGACGTTTGTGCATTCGGCACCCCTTGCGCCGATCGTGCCGATCAATGCTACGGGAGAATTGAATGATGGGAAAATTACACTCGCTGTAAACGGGGAGGTAAGACAATCAGGAGATATCAACCAGATGATCTGGAAAATCCCTGAGGTGATAGCACGTATCTCTGAGCTCTTCTGTCTTGAGCCAGGGGATCTGATTTTCACTGGGACACCGGCCGGTGTCGGTGCTGTGACCGCAGGAGATGTCCTCACGGCCACAGTCCCGGGTGTGGGTGAGATGGTGGTTACCCTGACTGATTGATTATTACAGCGGCCACATTCAGGGCCCTCTGTAATTAGAGAGAGTAATCAGCCTCACCAATCACTCACAGCGACCAATCACATTCGCCAGAAACGCTTGCCAACACCTCGGGGTTGCGAATCGAATCGATTCGCCTGCTGGTTGCGCTTTCCTTTCCCCTTGCTCCTGCCATGTGTGCCTGGCTTCGGCTTCGAGTCCTGTCCAGCTGCTGCCACGACTTCGCCTTCTTCATGCATTTCCACAGCAACTTCTGGAGCCTCAGTCGTTTTCGTTGACGATTCTTCGGTTGACGAATTCGGCTGACTGGCTAGTCGACGGTTGCGAGCGGCCAATCGTTGTTTGTGGTCGCGTTTTGATGTCTTACGCGTCTTGTTCTTTTTGCTCATGGGGCCTCTTAGGAAACTGGTCATGGGGGCACATCGGACTTTACTGTAAAAGGAATGGGTGTAGCAGAGGTCTTCCTGATGAGTCAGTGAAGTGATGGAGACTTAATGGTCGACGTATGTTGGTACCTCGCGGAACCGACGACGGTCTATGGAATGAACAGTAGCTTCATTGGAGAAGTCTCCGTGGGCCGCCAAACTTTGGCGCTTTATTGAGGTATGTTAGGCGCACACGCACCGTTGTCAACGGGTTACGCAGGTCAGACACTGAGGCGCCTCGCGCAGCCCGGTTGAGTGTGCTGGATAAAGCGACTATAAAGCGGAGTGCTCGCGAGGAAGGCGGGTTACGCATTTGATAGAAGTGCAGCGATAGGATGGGAGTATGGTCGCTGCGTCATGCATGATGCGCGCCTTCCGAGGCCACCTATATCTGGTTGATTCAGATATCGACTATTGTATTAAGAAGTATTCATAAGGTATTGATATGAAACATGATATCGTGATTCGAAACGGCAATATCATCGACGGTACTGGTTCGCCTGCGTTTGAGGCTGACATCGCCATCGATGGCGATAGCATCTCTGCGATTGGCAAGGTTACTGATAAAGGTACGGAAGAGATCGATGCGAAAGGACTGGCGGTTACGCCAGGTTTTGTTGATCTTCACACACACCTTGACGCACAGATTGGCTGGGACCCGGACCTCACGTCCATCACTTGGCACGGTGTAACGACCGCCTTGCTGGGCAATTGCGGAGTCACGTTCGCGCCCTGCAAACCCGGTGACAAGGAGTTCCTTGCAGGCATGATGGAGACCGTCGAAGACATTCCCAAGAAAGCGATCCTCTCAGGTTTGCCCTGGGACTGGGAGAGCTACGGGGGGTATCTCGATTCCATTGAACGATCTGGCCCCCAGATCAACGTGGGTGGTCTTGCGGGGCATTGCGCCATCCGTTTCTACGTGATGGGTGAGCGGAGTGTTGAAGAACCTGCGACACCTGATGAGATTGCGCAGATTGCCAAACTCGCCGGTGACTCGGTTCGCGAAGGCGCGTTGGGATTCTCAACTAATCGGCATCTGGGACACCTGCTCCCGGACGGTCGTTGTATTCCCGGTACCCATGCCGAACATGAAGAAGTGCGTGCGATCGCTGCGGAGGTCGGCAGGGCCGGTGGAATCATGCAAACCGTCATGAACTTTCAGGACATGGAAAAGGAAATGGACCTGATCGGTGAAGGTGCCGCGCTGGCAAGAGGCGCGCTTTTCAGTGCTGTCGCCGGACCCACCACAGAACTGGGTACGCGGCTGGACGAGCGTGTGAGTGAAATCCTGGACAACGGCCACAACGTCACGGCTGTCACGGTACCTCGATCAGGTGGGGGTGTCGGTGGTCTCGCCACGAACAATTTCTTCAGGACGAAGAAGTGGAACGAACTGCGACGCATGACGTTCGAAGAGCGGGTGAATGCCATTCGCGACGCAGATTTCCGCCAGGTACTCGTTGATGATCTGAAGGAGCATCCCCATGCCGAGCAGATCAGACAATCCACGAGGCACTGGTATCCCATGGGGGTTGATGAACGACCGGTCTACACACAAGGCCGTGATGAAAGTGTCCTTCGGATGGCCGAAGCCCAGGGCGTTCACCCGGCCGAAGTTTGGTTGAAACTGACACTCGAAACCGACGGCAAAATGCTCTTCCACCACCGTGGCTTCAACGTCAACCTGGATGCGCTGGCCGAAATGATCTCTACAGACTGGGCTTTACCAGGACTGGGCGATGCGGGTGCACACGTGTCCCAGATGATCGATTCCGGCTGGTCGACTTTTGTCCTGTCGCACTGGTATCGAGATGTTGGATTGTATTCGCTGGAAGAAGCGGTGCGTCGAATCGCAGGGCACCCAGCTGCATTCCTGGGACTTCACGATCGTGGAACGCTCGCGACCGGGAAGAAAGCCGATATCAACGTGATCGATATCTCGAGCCTTGAGGAACGTCAGCCTCAGATAGTGAATGACTTCCCACATGGTGCGCCCCGATTCATTCAACGCGCGGTGGGTTATAAGGCAACGCTTTGTAATGGCGCGATCACTTTGTTGGATGACGAGCACACGGGACAGCGCGGTGGGCAGATGTTGCGTTCGCAGGCTGGGTAGCCCGTTTGTTCTCTACAAGCGTGCGAATCAGAAAAGCCAGCCGAGTGCTGGCTTTTTTGTCTCGGTGAGTTTAGCTACACTTCGGCCAGCCCATGGACGTATTGGAGAGAGCACGTGGCAGATTATGAAAATCTGATCATCGATCGGGTTGGTACCGACGATAGGGTTGGTCGAATCACTTTGAACCGACCGGAGAAGCTCAACGCTCTCTCTGGCGATTTGTTGCACGAACTCGATCACGCACTCCACGACATGGAGGCTGATCATTCCGTTCGTGTGATTATTCTTAGAGGTGCCGGTCGAGCCTTTTGTGCAGGTTATGACCTGACTGGAGGTGGGGGAACATCGCCGTATGCGCCGCGCCGACGCTACACCACCACAGACGAGAAAGGTCGTGTGCTGTTGATGGGTATTCGTACCAGCATGCAGCAGATCACCGATATACAGATGTACTTCTGGAACATGGCCAAAGTAACGATTGCCAGTGTTCACGGCTATGCTGCCGCCGGGGGTTGCGAGCTTTCCATGATGGCGGATCTGGTGGTTGCGGATGAAAACACCAGTATTGGCCATCCTGGTCACAGAGGATTAGGGGTTGCAAGAAATGGTGTGATCTGGCCGCATGTCCTGCGTATGCGCAAGGCTAAAGAACTCTCTTATACAGGCGAGTACATCACTGGAACGGAAGCCGAAAAGATCGGCATGATCAACTACGCCTGGCCAGGTGACGAACTCGAAAATCGCACTATCGCATTTGCTGACCGCATTGCGAATATGTCAGCGGACCATCTTGCGATTCTGAAGGTCAACGCTAATCGCTTCTACGAGAACATGGGCATCTATTCATCCATACGTTCGAGCACCGAGCACGATGCCATGGCGCAGATGACCGAATATGCCTATGACTGGCGCGACCAGATGGTCAACAACGG